>Ga0210400_10001142_pt1 | contig 26875 bp, 21 predicted proteins | sample IncBWH26MmetaG_FD_155456 | JGI IMG/M metagenome (GOLD analysis project Ga0210400, IMG submission 155456) | Forest soil microbial communities from Barre Woods Harvard Forest LTER site, Petersham, Massachusetts, United States - Inc-BW-H-26-M | ecosystem: Environmental > Terrestrial > Soil >... | reverse complement strand
CGAGAGTTCGGCCGTGCGCGCGGGAGCTTCTCCACGCCAGAACGGCACGGTGGGCGGCGCTCCGTGCGCGTCTTCCACCAGCATGCGCGACGTCCTCGATTCGACACGACGTATTCGCCAGGAGGTGTTTCCCAGCAGCATGATGTCGCCCGCCATGCTTTCGACAGCGAAGTCTTCATCGACGGTTCCGACCGAGCCGCCGTCTGGTTCGGCGACGACCGAGAAGAGGGAATTGTCAGGAATCGCGCCGCCGCTGGTGATCGCCGCCAGCCGCGCGCCGCGGCGCGCTCGTAGCTTGCGGTTGATGCGGTCGTGGTGCAGGTATGCGCCATAGCGGCCTCGTTGCGACGCGATTCCTTCGGAAAGCATCGTGAGCACCGCGTCGAATGTTTTACGCGAGAGATTGCGATAGGGATAGGCCCGCTTCACGAGCGCGAATAAGTTGTCCTCGTCCCAACCGTCGTTGTTTTCGCCCGATCCATCCCCCGCGACGCCGCTGCCAGCCGCCGCACAGCAAGCGACAATCTGCTGTGCAAGCACATCGAGCGAACCTTCCGGGAAGATCAGCCGGTCGAGTTCGCCCAGGCGAATCGCGCGCACGAGCACGGCACATTCCGCCAGATCGTCACGCGTGGTGACAAAAAATCGTCCTTTGGGAACCGCTCCTCGCCAGTGACCGGACCGTCCTACCCGCTGCAAAGCAACCGCGATCGAGCGCGGCGAACTGATGTGGCACACTAAATCCACCGTTCCCACGTCAATGCCAAGTTCGAGCGACGCGGTCGCGACCAGCACTTTCACCTGGCCCTCTTTCAGCTTTCGCTCCGCCTCGAGACGCAGTTTGCGCGACAAGCTCCCGTGATGTGCCGCCACGTTGTCCTCGCCCAGGCGCTCGCCCAGTTGATGGGCAATGCGTTCAGCCAGCCGTCGCGTATTCACGAACACCAGCGTCGAGCGGTGCGAGTTCACCAGTTGCACGATACGCTCGTAAATCTCGTCCCACATTTCGTTCGAAGCGACTGGACCAAGTTCCGACGATGGAACCTCCACTCCAATATCCAGCGTGCGCTTGTGGCCAACGTTGACGATCACCGGATCGGGGCGAGTTCTTTCGGAATCAGAGTTGCCTGCGAGAAAGCGCGCGACTTCTTCGATCGGCTTCTGCGTTGCGGAAAGCCCGATGCGGACTGGCGGGCGATGAGTCAGCACTTCCAGCCGCTCCAGGGAAAGGGAAAGATGCACGCCGCGCTTGTCATCGGCGACCGCGTGAATTTCGTCGACAATCACAGTCTCAACATCGCGCAGGATGGCGCGGCTCTTCTCCGCCGTCAGCAGAATGTAGAACGACTCGGGCGTGGTGACCAATATGTGCGGCGGACGCCTCAGCATGAGGCGCCGGTCTTTCATCAAAGTATCGCCCGTGCGCACTGCCGTCCGAATTTCCGGCATCAGCAGTCCGCGCTCTCCCGCCATCTGCAAAATTTCTCCCAGCGGGATTTCAAGATTCTTTTGGATATCGTTGCCCAGAGCTTTGAGCGGGGAGATGTAGAGCACTTCCGTCCGGTCGTGCAACTCGCCCGCGATAGCTTTGCAGACCAACCGGTCTATGCAGGCGAGGAAGGCGGCAAGCGTTTTTCCCGATCCGGTTGGAGCCGAGATTAATGTGGTGTGCCCAGCGAGAATGTGGGGCCAACCCTGCTCCTGCGGCTCGGTCGGCGTGGAGAAGCGCGCCGTGAACCATTCCTGAACCAGCGGATGGGCCCAGGAGAGCGAAGGGGAGACTGCGGACAGCATAGAGATGATTGTAGCGAGAAATGGCAGTTTCGTAAAACGTTCGCCCGTAATGGGCAGGTGCTGCGAGGTTAGTTGGCATACACATATTGATGTGTAGATAAACCGACAAAAAACATGGGGCAAAGGCTTCAAATTGTGGCGGTGCCGTGCCTGGGTGCCTGGAGACGGAGGCCGAGCTCGGTTTGCCTTGGACGGGCGAGGGCGCCCGTCCCACACGGGTCGACCAGCAGCCTGCTAGAATTTCGGCGATGCCTAAACCATCCGCCACTGCTCGCGCCCGCAAAATCAAACTCATCATTTTCGACGTTGACGGCGTTCTTACCGATGGCAAGATCTGGATCTTTCCAGCTCCCGGAGGCTCGCAAGCCGGGTCCCAGCAGAGTGTGCTCGAGAGATCGGCCCAGCATGGCGGCCAGGGAGGTTTCGGACTCCACAGCACCAGCTTGATCGAAGCCAAGGGGTTCCATGCCCATGACGGCACCGGCATTTCTCTGGCGCGTATGGCAGGAATTAAGACCGGTATCATCACCAAGCGCATCTCGGAAACAGTGGCCCTGCGCGCGCGCGATCTAAAGATCGACCACGTGTTCCAGGGAATTCAGGACAAGGCGTCTGTATTTGCGCAAATTCTTCAAAAGGACGGAATCATGGCCGCCGAGGCCGCTTTCGTGGGCGACGACGTGATTGACCTGCCGGCGATGCGAAAATGCGGACTGGCGATCGCGGTGAAGAACGCGCGCCCTGAGGTCGAAGCCGAAGCCCACTGGGTCACGCCCCATGCCGGAGGAGATGGCGCGGCCCGCGACGCGGTCGAATACATACTGAAAGCGCAGGGCAAGTGGAAACAAGCGGTGGAAGACTATATTTCTGAGAGAAGCTAAGAGCTAACTGCGAAAGGCTGAAAACTCACCCACCGGTCGCTTGCTTGGGGCGTGCTCGGGTTAGCAACCGGTGGGTGTTTGTTTCTCCCTACTCACCCTATTGTTTTCAGGAGCATTGAGCTAGAAAACCCAGCTTAAACAGGAAAGTTTCGAGAGTTCTAAGATTTTTCGAATGTTTATTAACCTGTCCCGTGTCAATGAGTTATCGGTATCCAGGTGGCTCGTTGCGAGCTTTGCCTGGTCCGCGTCCTGAAAAGAAGTCGCCGGGCGTCGGCGCTGCGTAATTCTTTAATCGGGGATGGCCGTTGTCTTCGCCGACATCAGTTCAGCAAACCGGGGGTCTTTTCGGAGGGTGCTGAACTCGTTATCTTTGTAAACATTCTGGATGTCCTTGTAACCCTCTTCCATCGCCTTCTTCAGATAGTGAAGGGAACGCTCCGGGACGCCCGTCCTGGCGTACAGTTTGGCGAGAACATAATCGTAGTGGGCCCGGTCTGCAGGGGAAGGAAGCTGAGCCTGAACTCCGGCATGCGAGCTGCGCTCGAAGACGTCGGGATCAAGCTCCACTGCTTTGGAATAGTTCTGGATGGCCTTTTCGAACTGTTTCTTGCCGAAATAAGCGGCGCCCAGGTTGTTGTAGTAGGAGGCTGCATCAGTCTTTAAAGTGATTGCCTTTTCGTAGTGCTTGATCGCTCCGTTGTAGTTACGCTGTGCGTAGTAAACGACGCCTAGATTGTTGTAAGCGTCGGCATGTTTACGATCGGCTCGGATGGCGTGTTCGAAACTCTTCCTGGCTTCTTTATAGCGCTGCGTCATGAGCTGGCAAATGCCTATTTTGTTGAACACGGACGCGCTTACCGGTGAGCCTTTCAAGGCGGCCTGATAAAAATCCACCGCGTCGAGAAAGTTCTTCTCCGCGCGGAGTTCGTCGCCTCGTGTTTCGAGTTCCTCTGACGTCGCCCCGGGAGCGGGTGGATCGGCGCGGTGCAGCGGCGGAGGTCCGACTGATAACTGCTCGGAATTTTGAGCCTGCAATGGAAGAACGAAAACAACAGAGAAGAGAAGTACTGCAGAGCCGACGCGGATCCAGGAACGCATATACACCCCCGGGCCGAACACGTTCGAACGCCAGACGATCTCTAAACGAGCTTCAGACGAACACCAGATTACTGCGGCGGCACGCCGCTGTCACTACTTTTAGACGGCGCAGGCGCGGTTTTGTCATTCTTGGGGGAAGTGGTGTCCCCTTTGAATACGCCAACAATCTTGCCAAAGAAGCTCTTCTTTCTCCTGGCCTCTTCTTCAGATTGGACACCGGCGGCGGGCTGGGGGTTCCCGTTCGCGGAGGGGGGAGGCAGCGCTCTCTCGGAATTTCCGCCGAACATGCGGGAGAAGAAGCCCTGCACGCCTCCGCTCTGGTCGCAGGTATCATGAGGCTCGGTGCCGGCCACGAAGGCAATTGTGTAAGTGTCTGGACAGGAAGGAGTAGCCAGCCGGTTGGTGATTTTGTCGAGTTGCACATCGACCACGCCTTCCGGTTGCGGGAAGGCCTTCACGCTCGAGTATTGCGGGAGGCTAACCGCCTTCTTCATGAACTCGGCCCAAATGGGGGCGGCAGTCTGCGCGCCGCTCAGGCGAATGTCGCTGTAATCGTCGTAGCCCACCCAAACGATGCATAGCAGATTGCTGGTGTATCCGGCGAACCAGCCATCGTGCGAACTGCCTGTCTTACCTGCCGCCGGCGCGGTGAATCCGCGGGAACGAACCCCGAAGGCGGTGCCAAAATTCACGACTCCCTCCAGCATGTTCGTCATGAGGAAGGCGATGCGCGGATCGAGAACCTGCTTCTTCTCGGTCCCGAAGTTCATGACGATGTCCCCTTTGGCATTGCGCACCGAATTTACGAAGAGGGGCGAAAGCCGCACGCCGCCGTTCGCAAAACTAGTGTAAGCAGCCGTCATGTCGATGGGCGTAGCGTCGTAGGCGCCTAGCGCCATCGCCGGCGTGGCTTTCACCGATGCGATTCCGGCCGACCGGGCCAGATCCGCCACCTTGTCGTAGCCCACTTCCTCCGCCAGTTTGACAGTCGCGTTGTTGAGCGAAAGCGCCAGCGCGTAGCGGAGTGTGACGTCCCCGTGGTATTCCTCTTTGTAGTTGCGCGGCTCGTAAATCTGGTCGCCGTAGGAGAACGTCGTAGGCTGATCGGGAACCGTTGAGGCTGGAGTGATCACGGCCGGCGAGCCGTCGACCGCCGTGTTCATGGCGGCCGCGTACACAAACGGTTTGAAGATGGAGCCGGTGGGACGCTTGGCGAGAGCGTGGTTCAGCTGGCTCGTTCCGTAGTTTCGTCCGCCCACCAGCGCCTTGATTTCGCCGGTGTGAGGGTCCATGGCGATGAGCGCGATCTGCGCCTGCGGGCCGGGAGTAACGGTGGTTTCGAACTTGTTCTTCCCGATCTTCTTCTTATGCGTGCGCATCTTTGTGACTTGATCGTCCACCAGCTTGGCGCCGGCTTCGACTGCTTGCGCGGCCGCCCGTTGCAGTCCAGGATCGAGCGTTGTGTAGATGCGGTACTCCTGTTCGTTGACCTCGCGCTCGTTCAGTTTGTTGACGATGGTGTCTCGCACCATATCCACGAAGTAGGGGGCGTCGCTCGCCTCGACGTTCGGAGGCGCGAGTTTCAGCGGCGTCGCCTTGGCTTTATCGGCCTGCTCGCGCGTCACGGCATGGGTCTCGACCATTGACTCGATCACGGTATTGCGCCGTTCAAGGGCCCGCTCGGGATGACGATAAGGCGAAAGATAGCTGGGCGCCTGGATGAGTCCAGCGAGCAGCGCGGCCTCCGGCAGGGTGACATCTTTCAGATCTTTGTTGAAATAGGAACGCGACCCTTCCGCGAGGCCTGAGATGGTGAACGATCCGCGCTGTCCCAAATCAACCCGGTTGGCGTAAAACTCGAAAATCTGCTGCTTCGAAAACTTCTGCTCCAACTCCACAGCGATCAACATTTCAATCAGCTTGCGCTTGAACGTTTTCTCCGGGCTCAGAAAAAACGCGCGCGAGAGCTGCATCGTGATCGTCGAACCGCCCTGCTGATGGCGCTGATGGGTGAAGTCGATCCACGCCGCTTCGGCCAGGCGCAGGAAATTGACTCCGCTGTGCTGGAAGAAGCGACGGTCTTCGATAGATGTAACCGCCTCCACAATAACCTTGGGAATATCGTCGTACTTGACCAGTTGCCGCTTGGAGCGCTGCTCGGCGTCGAACAGCGAAGCCAGCATCTGGGGCTCGAGTTCATAGGCTTCCAACTCTCCGGAGGCGCGGCTGTTAATGGCGGAAACCGCTCCGTCGGCGACATTGATGGTAGCCGGTTCCGGACTGTGATAAGACTCAGGTCCGGGCAGAACTTCAATCGAGCTGCCATGCTGGTGATAGCTGCCGAGCGGCGATTCCCCATCCTTTTCGGAGTAGCCGGCATGGCGCAATTGCGCCGCAATCTCAGAGATCGTCAACTTCGATCCGATCTTCACTACCTGCGGAGATGCGAAGATCTTAGCCGAGCTGGCGAACACCGGGCCGCGGAAGCGCTGCTCGATGATGCGGTCGTACCTCACATACCAGAAGACAAAAAAACCGACTACCAGCAACGACAGCGAGAGAAAACCGAGCAGGGCAATCCGCACGATGGGATCGCGGGCGAGCAGGCTGCCTTGTCCGCGGCTTCTCCCGAGCTGGCCAGCGCTCCGAGCCGCCGGGATTTTCAGTTTAATGGCCATGGAAACCGCTGTGCTTCTTTCAGAGGGCAATTCTCAGTCCGAACCGAATTTGGAGCTAAGGCGTGGTTCTGCTTGATTTTAAATCACAAAGGGCCCTCACAACTATTTGGATGCGTGTCAAACGATGGACGGGTGTGGGGGCATGAACGCATCTGTCTGGCGGTTCCGGGGATGAAGCGAGGCCGATGACTGCCAGTGAAGAGCGAACAGCTCCCCCTAGTAAATGCCTTTATTCTTAGAAGAAGGATGGAACTCGATAGTCGTCGAGTAGCCGGGCAGATCGACTGGAACGCTGTAGTCGGCGTCAATGGCGAGAGTGCCGGTACCGAATCCGCCGACCCGCGAAATATGGACCTGCTTAGGCGTCAGCGCAATATCGTAGTTGCGGGCATGTTTGATGACGGCTTCGCGAATGTCTTCTTCCGTGCGCGTGCTGTAGGTCCCCTGCAGGGCTTCGGTCTTGATCTCATCTTCAAACTGATAGTTCGAGAAGAACGGCGGAATCAGCTTGATGGCCACCAGGGCCAACACCCCGAAGATGGCTACGCCGAAGATCAATTTCAGAGTTGCCATAAGAAACAATTGCCAAATCGCTGGTTGCGAGCTTCCAATTGCGAGCTTTCCGTCACCGCGCTAAGGGCTGCTTCCCCGCCTGCTCCCGTGCCTAACGAACGCTCGGGACGTCATTGCGGTGGTGCATGGCGCAGTGCCTGAAAATACTCGGTTATGGCAGAAATCTTAACGTCCTCTCGCTCGAGAGTCGAGCGCCTAACGACTTCCACGGTATCTTCGGTAACTTTCTTCCCAACGTTGATACGAAAGGGGATAGCCACCAGGTCGGCGTCTTTGAATTTCACTCCAGGCCGTTCGTCCCGGTCGTCGAGCAAAACGTCGAATCCGGAGGCTTCCAACTGTCGGGCGATGTCCTCGGAGGCGGCACGGATGGCTTCGTCCTTGGAGTTGGTCGATACCACGACTACCTCGAATGGGGCGATAGACGGCGGCAGCCAGAAGCCGTTCTCGTCGTTACTTTGCTCGACGGCCGCCGTCAGGATGCGCTCGATGCCAATCCCGTAGCTGCCCATAATCGGCGCCACTTCCTTGCCGTTGCGGTCGAGTACGCGGGCGCCCATGGATTCCGAATACTTGTAGCCCAGCTTGAAGATGTGTCCGATCTCAACTGCGGTATCGATGCGCAGGGGAGCGTCACAGTTCGGGCAAGGGTCTCCGGCGGTCACGGCGCGCAGGTCCACGTAAGCCGTGGGATGAAAGGTCTTGCCGGGGGTCAGGTTCTTGACGTGATAGTCCTCTTTGTTGGCGCCGCCGATCAGGTTCGTGCGGCCTTCGAGCGCTTTATCGACGAGCAGGATGGGCTTGCCCGAATCTTTCATGTCCTTGGCCCAATCGATGCTGAGCGGGCCGAGGTACCCGGCAGGCGAGTTGAACAGACCGCGGATTTCATCTTCCTGCATCGGACGCGCCTCTTTGCCCGCAACCGCCGTCGAGAGCTTCGCTTCGTTCATCTGGTGATCACCGCGCATGAGCAGCACGACGGCGCGCGGACGGGTCTTCCCCGTTTTCGCGTCTTCCTCAGTCTCAGTGACCATCATCGCCAACGTCTTGATCTTGTTCTTCGGTGACACACCCAGGAAGCGCGCCACGTCTTCAATCGTTTTCTGTCCCGGAGTGTGCACTTCGAGCGGTTGCCCGTCGCCTTCGGGCTTCAGGTCTTCGACGGGAGCAAGGTTCGACGTAGCCTTTTCCATGTTCGCCGCGTAGTTGCATTTCTCGCAGCTGACGATAAGGTCCTCGCCCGCAGGAGTGCGCACCATGAATTCCTGCGACTGCGATCCGCCCATGGCGCCCGAGTGGGCATCGATCACCATGTACTTCAGCCCGCAGCGGTCGAAGATGCGGCAGTACGTGTCATGATGCTTCTGGTACGAGACGTCGAGCCCCGCCGCATCAATGTCGAACGAATATGCGTCTTTCATGATGAACTGTCGCACCCGCAGCAGACCCGACTTCGGACGAGGCTCATCGCGAAACTTGGTCTGAATCTGATACCAGATTTGCGGCAGTTGCTTGTAGCTGCGCAGCTCCTTGCGCGCGATGTCAGTCATGACTTCTTCGTGGGTCATGCCGAGACAAAGGTCGGCGCCCTTGCGGTCCTTGAGGCGAAACATGTTGTCGCCCATCGCGGCCCAACGTCCGCTCGCTTCCCAGATTTCGCGCGGATTCAGCGCCGGCAGGTAGAACTCCTGCCCGATCTTGTCCATCTCCTCGCGGACGATGCCCATGATCTTCTGTGTAGCGCGATTGCCGAGGAACAGAAACGAATAGATCCCCGCGCCCAGTTGACGGATGTATCCAGCGCGGACCAGCAGCTTGTGGCTAGCGACCTCGGCGTCAGCCGGAGCTTCGCGAAGGGTAGGGATGAAGAGTTGCGACCAGCGGTGCATGGTTATGTTTTCCAATCGAGAGAGAATCCTAGATTGTAAACGACGGGGATTGTAAACAATGGGTTCGCGCGGGGGACGGGTGTCTCGCCCGTCGGTGTAGCCCGGCGAGAGAGTTCGGCGGGCCGCGATCTCGGACACGCGATCAACTAAGCGAGAGCCACTCTATACAAGGCGACAAGTTTTCCCCAGGCACGGTCGGCTTCGACCTTGTTATAGATTGGCGCGCCATCGCGGAAGGGCATATCCGGCACGCACCAGCCATGCTGGGCCGGATACACTTCAATTTCGGCCACGATCTTGGCGGCAGCAAACGCCTCCTTCAGCTTGACCTTGGCATCCGGCTGACGCTCGTCGTCGTTCGATGCGATTCCGAAATACATACGAGCTTTGATTTTTGGTGCGAGCAGATGCGGGCTATCGGGTTTGTCGGTCACGAGGCCCCCTCCGTGGAACGAAGCACCCGCGCCAATACGATCGGGCAATGCCGCTGCGGTTCTCACCACCAGCGCACCGCCCATGCAGTAACCTTGGGTTCCGAACTTTTTCGTCTTGTTCACTTCTTTTTGCGCATCGAGGAAGGCAACGTAAGCGGTCGCATCCTTCTCGGCGTTGCCGGGCGCGTTCACTGACGCCATCAACGGCTTGAGTTTCGCCATATCGTCCGGATTCTGGAAATTAAATTTCGAGGCATCCGTGAATGGAGCTTTGGACACGCGATAAAAGGGATTGGGCACGAGGACGGAATATCCCTCAGCAGCGATGTTCCTGCCGATTGTGCGCATCGATGGCCGCAAACCGAATGCGTCGGGCCAGATCAGCACTCCGGGATAGGATCCGGACTTAGATAGTGACTTCGGATGAATGAATGCCGCGTCGCAAGTTCCATCCGGAGTTTTGATCTCGACGTCAGTCTCGACCATCTCAATGCCAATGTCGGCTGCCTGCGCCGATGTTATGGTCGCGGCAATGCCCGCGCTCATCAGGAGGGCTGTAAAGTCGCGCCGTGTGATGTCTCCAGGATGCGACTCGTTCGCCGGTTGGCTTTTCTCGTCACCTGTCATGGCTTTTCGAAAAGAGTTTACCGCATTTCGCTAGCAGACTGCACCGTCAGATCATTTTTGAGGCGCGGGAGGACGAGGAGCGCCGTTGGACCCGCCTCTTGCTAAAGATTGCAAGGAGCCAGCCATCGCCCGTCATTCCGGAAATCGTAACAAGATTGAACTGATTGATTATGACCAGGGCAAACCACAATAGAATGCCGCAGGCGTTACCTTCCCCAGAGAGCCTACCTGACCCCTCGCGGTGGGCTCTTTTCCTGATGCCAAATCCAAAATGGGAATCGGCGCGGGGTAGATTTTGATAGCTCTGGGATTTGACGATAAGAATAATTCTTTGATTCGGTCCAAGAAGCGGCAAACCGCTGCGCCACCCAAAAACTAAACTCGCCCTTCCTGGACAGCCGAGGGTGGCTGTCCCTACGTGATAAGTGCGAGACCCCTGGCATTTTCGGTCTCTGCGCGTTCGTTGTCGTTATCATCAGAGTTTTATGTGCCGCTTCACCTATTTGATGCCAAGCGGTTGATTTCACGCAGGATGGTTGAAATCAGCCACTTGACGTCCTGCAACTTTTCGCCCCGACTGGAGTTCAAATAAGCAGGCGATTCAGAAGGGACAAAAAAGCTGAAGCGTCTTACTCGACGAATCGCAACCATGAGTCGCTGAGCGGACGAAAAAGGGGGTTCAACATGAAGTATCTGAGATATGCAGCACTACTTGCGTTACTGGCATTGCCACTTGCGTATTCGCAGGCTGAGGTCAGAGTTGGAGTGGGCATCGGCTTCGGCGGGTATGTGGCTGGTCCGCCGGTCTGCGCTTATGGCTATTACCCGGACTATCCGTATGATTGCGCACCCTACGGCTACTACGGTTCGAGCTGGTTCGCAAACGGGATCTTTATTGGAGCAGGTCCCTGGTACGGGTGGGGATACCCATCTTACGGACGCTACTACGGTCGTCGCTTTGATCGCGACTTTGATCGCAACTTTGATCGCAACTCTGACCGCCGATTTGAGGGACGCCGGTTTGAAGGGCGGGGCTTTGGTGGACATGGCTTTGAGGGACGCGGATCGGCGTTTCGGGGCGGCTTTGAAGGACGCGGCTCCGCCGGCGGATTCCGCGGTGGATTCCATGGAGGGTCTCGGGGGCACCGCTAAAAACTGATCGGGTCATCTAACCATCGGGCCATCGGGTCATCGAAGTTCAAGAGCCTTTGATTTTAAATGACCCGATGAGCCGATCAATACGAACGGCTGGCATTGCAGATCTGCCAGCCGTTTTCTCTCGTGATATCATCCTCGGCGTGCTGGGCGGACGCAGCAACGAGCAGTGGATCGCGCAATATGGCGGCAGCCATCAGCATCCGGTGAACCGGGTCTGCCACACGCTGGGCATCCCTACCATTCTGCTCTCGATCCCCTTTTTTATAGCCAGCATCTTCTTCCACCGCCTGTGGCTGTATGCGCTAGCTCTGTTCCTGATCGGATGGGTATTCCAATTCGTCGGGCACGCCTTTGAGGGCAAGCCGCCTGAATTCTTCCAGGACTGGCGTTTTCTGTTCGTCGGTGTGCGCTGGTGGTGGGCGAAGATCCACGGCAAAGCCTGACCTTGTCCCCAAGTGACGAGAAACGCGCCGACCCGCCACGCTCTTGGGAGGGCTGCACCCGCTTCCGGTGGCGTCTATAATCGACGTATGACACTTTCAGCGAGAAACAAACTACGGGGCCGGATTGAGGAGATCGTCCTCGGAGATGTGATGGCGCACGTCGTTGTTCGGGTCGGCGACAACCTCATCGAGAGCGTCATTACCCGTCGGAGCGCCGATGAGCTGAAGCTTAAGAAGGGCGACGCGGTGGCAGCCGTCGTGAAGGCGACCGAAGTGATGATTCAGAAGGACTGACGGCACCTCTGCGATCTTAAGCGTCTTCACCTGTCGCACCCACGGCGCCATTCGTTTTTCGTCCACGATGACGATCCGAAACGACCCCTTCTTGTCGCCCAGCGGCTTGCGCTGAGGCGAGCATGTGAAAATGAAACTCACTCACCGCTCTTGCGGGAATCTCCGTCGCGAGGCTGGCGTCCACTGCCCCGCTATTTGGCCAGGCGCGTCAAAATCTCCTTGCCCAGCTTTTGCGCCTCGCCAAAGAATTTCTGGTATTCGAGGAAGATCCGGTTCAGTTCGAGCGACTGGTCGGCGTTGAGCTTGCGGCGCAACATCATGTCGCGGACGTGGACGGGATTGGGCAGGGTCGCGTCTTCAGTGAGTTCTTCAAGGGCGGTAGATGGATTGTAGTGGTACATGCCGCTCATTTTATCGCTTTGGACGATGGCGTGAGTCCCATCGGCCGGGTGGGGACGCCCGGCGCTCCAAAGCGGTTGGACCCTAAAGGGGCGTCTCGTTACGGAAGGTACGGTATCGCTGAAGCGATACCCTGATACAAAACATGAGGGCGGCTTACGCCGCCCTCTGAAAACTGAGAACCGGGAATTGGGACCTGACACCTGGATCCCTAGGTTCCTTCCGACCAGCTTGCCAGATATTCTTCCTGCTCCGGAGTAAGGCGGTCGATCTTGATGCCGAGCGATTCGAGCTTTAGCTTGGCTACGCGTTTGTCGAGATCCACCGGAACCGTGTAAACCTTCTTTTCTAACGACGCATGGTTCTTCACCATGTATTCGCATGAAAGGGCCTGATCGGCAAAACTCATATCCATCACCGATGCGGGATGGCCTTCGGCTGCGGCCAGGTTGATCAGGCGGCCTTCTCCTAGCAGGTTGATGCGGCGGCCATCTTTCATTGTGTATTCGTCGACGAAGGTGCGCGTGGTGCGCTTCGATGACGATAGCTTTTCGAGCGACGGAATGTCGATTTCGACGTTGAAGTGGCCCGAGTTCGAAATGATGGCGCCGTCCTTCATCACTGCGAAGTGCTGCTTGGCGAGTACGTTTTTGTTGCCGGTAACGGTGCAGAATACGTCGCCGATTTTGGCTGCCTCTTCCATGCTCATCACGCGGAACCCGTCCATAACCGCTTCGAGCGCTTTGGTCGGATCAATTTCGGTGATGATTACTTCCGCTCCCGCGCCGCGTGCGCGCGACGCCAGACCGCGTCCGCACCAGCCATAGCCAGCGACCACGAACTTCGACCCCGCGAGCAGGAAATTCGTAGCACGGACGATACCGTCGATGGTCGATTGCCCGGTGCCATAACGATTGTCGAACAGATGTTTGGTGTCAGCGTCGTTGACAGCAATGATCGGATAGCGGAGCACGCCTTCCTTGGCCATGGCGCGCAAGCGAATCACGCCGGTGGTTGTCTCCTCGGTGCCGCCGATCACATTCTCCAGTTCCGCAGTGCGCTTGGTGTGCAGTACGGAGACCAGGTCGGCGCCGTCGTCCATGGTGAACTGCGGCTTGTGATCAACCGCCGCCATGATGTGGCTGTAGTAGGAGTCGCTGTCCTCGCCTTTGATGGCGAACACCGGAATGTTGTAGTCACGCACCAGACTGGCGGCAACGTCATCCTGCGTGGAAAGCGGATTCGAGGCGCATAGCGCTGCATCGGCGCCGCCGTCGCGCAGCGCGATCATTAAATTTGCGGTCTCGGCGGTGACGTGCAGGCAGGCAGAAACCCGGATACCCTTGAGTGGCTGGTTCTTGATGAATTCCTTGCGGATGATCTGCAAAACCTTCATCGACTGGTTCGCCCATTCGATGCGTTTCTTGCCAAGATCGGCCAGTTCTAAACCTTTAATGTCGCTGCTGATTGATGTCGTTGCCATGTCTCTCCCAATCCCCGGAATGATGACGCTGAATGAATTTTCCTGCTACCCGGCCCCTAAAGGGGCATCGGATTTGGATGATTACGGAATCGCTAAAGCCATGCCCTGATACGAATCCCGAAGCGCTTAAACCCTGAGCGATGATGCGCACCCGGGGTTTCTCCTAACCGCCTGACGGGGCAAGCCCCGTCTCTGCGGAAAAGTTATTTCCGCGCTGCTACTAGCTCCGGCTTAAGGCCGGCGTCGGCAGCCAGTTTGGCAGCTTTGTCGGTTGCTTCCCAGGTGAAATCGGAATCGCTGCGGCCGAAGTGTCCGTACGACGCGGTCTTGCGGTAAATCGGACGTCGCAGATTGAGCGAATCGATGATCTCGCGCGGCTTGAGCTTGAAGTTGGCCCGCACCAGATCCGGAATGCGCTTGGCGTCGATCTTCTCGGTCCCGAAAGTGTCTACTAATACGCTGACGGGCTCAGCCACTCCGATGGCGTAAGCGAGTTGCACTTCGCAACGGTCGGCGAGGCCGGCGGCTACGATGTTCTTCGCGATGTAGCGCGCCATGTACGCGGCAGAGCGGTCGACCTTGGTCGGATCCTTGCCACTGAATGCGCCGCCGCCGTGACGTCCCATGCCACCGTAAGTGTCCACGATGATCTTGCGGCCGGTGAGACCGGAATCGCCCATGGGACCGCCGATGACGAACCGTCCGGTAGGATTGATGTGGTACTTGGTGTCCTCATCGAGCAGGTGAGCCGGAATAACAGCCTGGATCACGTGCTTCAAAATATCGGCGCGCAACTCGTCGTTGCCGACGCTTTCGGAATGCTGAGTGGAGACGACTACGGCATCGACCCGTTTCACTTTTCCCGGCGAATCGTATTCCACCGTGACCTGTGATTTTCCATCGGGTCGCAGGTAAGGACAGGTGCCATTCTTGCGAACTTCAGAAAGTTTCTGCGTGAGCTTGTGGGCGAGTGAAATCGGAAGGGGCATCAGTTCGGGGGTTTCGTTGCAGGCGAAGCCGAACATCATTCCCTGGTCGCCGGCGCCGCCGGTATCCACGCCCATGGCGATATCGCCGGACTGCTTATTAATACTCGAAATTACGGCGCAGGTGTTCGAGTCGAAGCCGTAGACCGCGTTATCGTAGCCGATCGACTGAACAACGCCGCGCACCAGGTTCTGGAAATCGACGTAGGCTTTGGTTGTAATCTCGCCGGCAATCACGACCAGGCCGGTGCAGGTCAGGGTTTCACAGGCGACGCGGCTGTTCGGATCTTCGCGGAGGCAGGCGTCAAGAATGGCATCGGAAATCTGGTCGGCGATCTTGTCCGGATGTCCCTCGGTTACGGATTCCGAGGTAAAAAGAAAACGATTGATTGCTGGCAATCTGATATCTCCTCAAGGTAACTTCGAGCCTTTATTTCCGAGCCGCTACGTCCGATAAGGGAGGCTTACGGAGCCCAGGGCTCTTGACCGGAGTTTGGCTTAATCTTCAATTAAAACGGTATCAGAGATCGCCTCCGAAGCGCAACGGAATTGGCCGATGCCAGAGGGATCTGACATTGAGTGGAAGCCAGTTGGCTCCGAACGGTGGAAGAGGGGAGGTAAAAGGAAGAAAAGAAAGAAACAAACTTAAGGCGTCGAAGTTGGTGGCGGGGCATTCGGTAGGATTCCTCCAGGACCGAAAGTAACGGTCTTGACCTCGCCATAGTCTCCGCCAGTGCCAACCTTCTTTCCATTGAATTGAAAGTCGACGGCACCGGCGTTCCCGGTCCTGACGGTGATTTCTTTCCGGCCTTGGACCACGCGCTCGGTGCCAGCGGGCAAAAGTTCGGACGAGATAGTTTTGCCGTCGACGGTGATCGTGGTCCAGGATTCCTCGCGCGACTTAATGACGACGGTAAACTCACCCGCGGTTACGGCGGGTGAGACAGTGGCTCCGTCGTGAGATGTTTTGGGGACGGCGGACGGAACGACAGATGGAGCAGATGCTCCAGTCGGCGCGCTAGCTGTTGGCAAATCAGAACCCGACGCTTGGCCTGATACCTGTGTCGCGGCCGCGGCTGGAGCCGGCCGAACTGGCTGCCTTGTGTGCTCCCGACGGCGATGGCTCCAGAAGGAGAGCGCCAGGGCGACTACGAGCAGAGCCCCGGCGAACACGCCCCAGGGTACTTGGCGGGTAGGGCCTTCGGCTCTGGCCTCCAGGAGGCTGACCTTGTCGCTATCTCTCTCTCTGTCCTTATCTTTATTTTTATTTTCGCGGGCCGCGCCTTCGTGCGCCGCGTTTTCAAGGGATGCGCCTTCGCGCGACGCGAGTTCCGTCGAAGCGGGCAGGGCGTCGCCGGAGGCTTGCATGTAGTCCGCAATGGTTTGATCTTCGTCGAGGCCAAGGAAGCGGGAGTAGGCGCGGACAAAGCCACGGTTGAAGATGCCCCCAGGCAACTGGTTGAAGTTATCCTCTTCCAGTGCTTGCAGCATGCGGATTCCGATCTTGGTGGAGACGGAAATCTGCTCCAGTGTGATCTTGCGCTTTTCGCGCTCCAGTTTTAGTTTTGCGCCAAAGGACGGCAAACCAGTCTCCCGCTCTCGCCGGACGGCGAACGGAATTCTACTCTGCCAGGAACCAACATCATAGAAAATTGGTAATTGTCTAACTTCTAGTTTGTTAATTTGTTACAGTGACCGACTGATTCGCGTTCACTGTCAACGTGCAGAAGCCGGGCCTTTGGCGGGCGCCGGGCCATCCCCCAAAGAACGCTCTCTGCCCGCGGTTGCCGTAAGTTTCACCTGTTCAGGTGTCCCATCCCGGTATAATGCACTCACTTCGGAGAGCGCCGTTTAGGGCTGGCCTACGCGCGCAGCGCCTTATCTTTGGTGTGCATTTCTCGACACCTTCGGCGCCTTTGGTGGCACGAGGGCGGGGCGATATTTGTGGGGGAAGCGCTGAGTTGGCCTGACGGGTACTGGTTACCTCCGTTCGTTGCCCGAGCGGCGCGACCAAACTTATAATTTCGTATCCATCCACCCGAACTGAGGAGTTCATGTCGGAGGCAGCGGGCACGTCCCCAATTCGCCTGTCCCAAGAGCTGACCATCTTTCATGATGTCGCCAAGGCGCTGACATCATCGCTCAACCTTGATTCGATCCTGCAGACCATTATGGAAAAGATGGCGGAATACTTCCGCCCGGATACCTGGTCGCTGCTGATGGTGGATGAGGAAAAAGATGAGCTCTATTTCGCCATCGCGGTGGGAGCTGCGGCTGAGGTTCTGTCGAAGGCGCGATTGAAGGTGGGCGAGGGAATTGCCGGTTGGGTGGCCAAGCACGGGCAGGCGCTGATTGTCCCCGACGTGCAGAATGATCCGCGTTTCTCAGCTCGGCTGGACGAGATGACGCGGTTACAAACTCACTCGGTCATCTGCGTGCCGTTGCGCTCGAAACACCGTGTGCTGGGTGTGATCCAGCTGGTCAACGCGAATGTAGGGCTGAGTGAACAGGAGCTGTTCTTCCTGCAGGCCTTGTGCGATTACGCAGCGATTTCGATCGAGAATGCGAGGTCGGTCGAGAAGATTCAGGAACTGACCATCACCGACGATTGCACCGGCCTCTTCAATGCGCGGCATCTGCACAAAACGCTCGAAACCGAGGTCTACCGCTCGGCGCGCTTTGGCTATCAGTTCAGCGTAATTTTCATCGACCTCGATCACTTCAAGCAGGTCAATGACACGCATGGACATCTGGTGGGAAGCCGGCTGCTGGCCGAAGTCGGATATCTAATCAAAGCGCAGCTGCGGCTGATTGATTTCGCTTTTCGCTACGGTGGGGACGAATTCGTGGTTCTGCTGCCGCAAACCAGCAAAGACCAGGCAGTGGTGGTCGCGAAACGCTTGCAGGATTCCCTGCGCACGGGAACCTTCTGCATTGAGCAGGGCCTGAACCTGAACGTGCGCGGAAGTATGGGGCTCGCGACCTTTCCGAACGATGCGCAGACGCCGCACGATATTATCCGCCAGGCGGACGAGATGATGTATATGGTGAAGAATTCGAGTCGCGACAATATCGGGGTTGCCTCGCAAGGGCTGATAGATCCGTAGTACGTCCCTACCTTACTGTTTGTCTCGCTTCTGTAGATCCGCGGGCTGGTCTGTTTTCGGCTGCGCTTTTGGGTCCGGTTTCCACGCTGACGCGTTTGCCGGCGCGGATGGGTTCACGCCGAAGTCCCAGACATAGAGGTTCATTCCTTCTTTTCCCAGCATTTCGGCGACGGCGTATTCGCCCGCTGCCAGAGGTTCGGTGGGCGTTACCTTCACCCAGCCTCCGGTCATGGGGGTGACGGTGGCCGCGACAAAACGTTCGTCGGCTTTCATCTTCCCAGTGACCGCAATCTTGATTGCTCCAGCAACGCGTTTGCCGCCCTTGACTTCGATACGAATGATCTTGAAGCGGTCGCTGTTATTCGGCGGCAGCGGTGGGGGCTCGCCGGTCGCGGCCAGCGCAGTTGCGGGTGCGCCCTGGTTGTCGTCGATGTTGATGTAGAGCGAAGGCACCGCAGTGTGCGACTGAATCCTGGCGTGTGTTCCCGGAAGTTCAATCGTCTGCTTGACGCCGGCCAGCGGATTGATCGCCGCCCGCAGAATATTCGATTTTGTATTCTTGTCCAGTTCGCCGCCCGATTGCTGCAGTTCTGACAACTGCGCCTGATCCTGATAAGTATCGAGGAGAAAGATGCCGCCTTCGTCGGGGAGGCGCAGGCCGGGGGCTACCTGCGGCGAACGCGCTTGTTCGGCTTTCCGCTCGGCATCGAGTTCCTTGTCGAGTTCGACCGCTTCCGGAGCGAGCTTGCCCTGCAGGCGTCCCTGCTCAAACTTATCGGTTGCGTCCCAGTCAATAAGCGATTTCGGGACTTCCTCCCATTCGCCGCGCTCAGCGCTGAAATAGCGGACGCGCTCGCCGTGAATCTCATATTTGGTGACGGACTGGTAAGAGCCATCTTTCAGGATGAGGCGGTGGGCTTGGGCGGGGGCGGGGACCTGGGCCACGGAAGAACGGGCCGGGCAGAGGCAGACCAACGCTGTGGTCAGCGTCGCGAGAAGTCCCGTTCTGGCGAAGGATGATTTCATGCCGCGCAACATTATCGGTCTTTTCCAGTTCCAGTGCTTCCGAAAGATTAGATGCGGGCGGTCCGGCGTGCTGGCTTCAAAAATGCGGTGGTGGGTAGGACGGGCGATGGCGCCCGTCTCTCCATTTCATGTTGATGGTGCGCGGCTATCCCGTGTTGTGCAGGCCGGCGGCGATACCGTTCAGGGTGGCGCCGATGGCGTAGTCCAGGGATGAGTCGACAGCTGAATCGAGAGAAGGATCCGCGGCGGCGCGCTTACGGCGCAGCAAGTCAACCTGAATCAGGCTGAGCGGATCGACATAGGGGTTGCGCAAACGCACGGATCGGAAGAGGACGGGATTCGTTTCGAGTAATTCTTTTTGGCCGGTGACCGCGAGAATGATCCGGCCGGTGCGCTCGAATTCCTGACGCAGCATTTCGAAGACACGGTTGCCGAGGGCTGCGTCGGTTACAAGATCCGCGTAGAGTCGGGCAATGGCGAAGTCGGCCTTAGCCATGGCGATTTCCACGCTGCGAATCAGGCTCGCAAATAGCGGGAAGCCGTGCATCATTTCGCGGAGTATTTGCGCATGTGCGACACTGCGCGCGGCAAAGCGGTCGATGGCATAACCTACTCCAAACCACGCGGGAACGGCGTGGCGGCTTTGCATCCAGCCGAATACCCAGGGTATGGCGCGCAGGTCATTGAGGTCGAGGCTCAGACTTCGATTCTGGTTGCGGCGGGCGGGGCGGGAGCCGATGCGGGCGTGCTCCAGTTCGTTCACCGGCGTCGCCTGCTCGAAGTAATCGAAGACTTCGGGGTTTTCAGCGATGTGTTTCCGGTAGAAGGCGAAGGCGTCGCTCGACATCGCTTCCGTCGCGTCGTGCCAACGCTGCCTGGCTTCGGGGGAAGCATGAACGGGCATCGTTATGGCTTCGAGGCAAGCCGCGATCATGATTTCGAGATTCCACTCGGCGAGCACGGGATCCGCGTATTTCCAGCTGAGGACTTCCCCTTGCTCAGTGATGCGGATTTCGCCGGAGAAATCGCCGGCGGGCTGCGCGAGAATAGCGGCATGGGTGGGGCCTCCTCCGCGGCCCACAGTGCCGCCTCGGCCGTGGAACAGGCGTAAGTTGATTCCACATTCGCGTGCCACCTCATACAGATTGTGCTGAGCTTTGTGCAGTTCCCATGTGCTGGTCAGCATTCCTCCATCTTTATTGGAGTCGGAATAGCCGAGCATGACTTCGTGCTTGCATCCCCAGGAGTCGAGGAGTGGCCGGAATTCGGAAGACTTCCAGACGCGGCGCATGATTTCAGGGGAGGACCGCAGAGCTTCGATTGATTCGAACAAAGGCACGGGCATCAGTCCGGGATCGCCTTTGCCAGCCGCGGCCGACACGCCGCCGAGCGCGGCCAGCCGGACTACGGCGATGATGTCATGTTCGGACTGCGTGTTGCTGATTACGAAATGGCGGATTGCCTGGGGGGAGTGGGTCCTCTTTAATTCAGCGATGGCGCGGAAGGTTTCGAGGAGTTCGGCCGATGGCGCGGAGATGTCCGCCGGAGACTTAATTGCTTTAGCCGATGGCCTTCCCGCAGACGCCACGTCAACGAGCGCCTGGGACTGTATGCGAGCGTGCTGGCGAATGTCGAGTGTATGCAGATGGAAGCCGAAAGTTTGAACTTTGCGGAAGAGAGGCGAGACGAGCTCGGCCAGGCGCTGGCCGTGGTTCGCGCAGAGGCTGTCGCGAATGATGCCGAGGTCCTCTTCAAATTGCTGCGGCGACTGGTAGGAGTGTTCGTGTTTTGATGACCTGCGGGTAAAGCGTAAACGGGCGATCAGAAACTCGAGGAAGTGGCGATAGAGTTCTGCTGAGGTGATCTGTTTCCAACGGGAATATCTTTCGCCGAGTTTTTTCTCGTATGCGCGGGTGCGTTGGGCGAGGGCGTCTGACACGGCGATACGACGCGTGGACATGCTTAATTGCCCGATCAGGCGAAGGGTTTCGGCGATGTAGTGGTCGATGATAACGTGGCGCGCCATGTCGAGCGCTTCGCGGGTGGAGTCGGCGGTGACGAAGGGATTGCCGTCGCGATCGCCACCGATCCACGAGCCGAATGAGAGCACTTCGGGAACGTCGGCGGAGGCGTCGTAGACATCGCGCAGAGATTCTTCGAGTTCCGCGTAGAGGCGCGGAAGAGTATCGAAGAGAACCATGGGGAAGTAGTCGAGTCCCATGTGAATCTCGTCGCGGACGGTAGGTTTGTTGAGGCGGACCTCGTCGGTTTGCCAGAGCGCGGTGATCTCGGCGAGGATCAGCGATTCATATTCGCGAGCTTCGGAATCGGAAAGCGGCAACTGGTCGAGATGCTCGAGATAGGCTGCGATGCGGCGGCGTTTCAGACGGATCGTATGGCGTGTGATTTCCGTCGGGTGGGCGGTAAAGACTGGCGTTACTCTTATTTTGCGCAGGGATTCGAGCATGGCGTCGGCGGAGACTCCGGCGGTCTTCATGCGGACGAGGGTGCCACGGAATGAGCCGTCCACAGGAGTTTTACTTGACAACATGCGAGCGGCGCGGCGTCGGCGCTTGCGGTGGTTAGTTTCAGCGAGGTTGGTGAGTTCGAAATAAATGGCGAAGGCCTTGGTGACGCGATAGGCGTCTTCGACCGACAGCCCGCGGATAATTTCACGGGCTCGGGCCATCAGGCTGTGGTTACGTTCGGATTTCCCGTCAGATGATAGGTGCTCGCGGTGTTGAATCAGCAAATGGCGCAACTGCTCCACGACATCGAAAAAAGCCTCGCCTTCCTGCTCGACGAGGACACGGCCAAGCAGAACACCCAGCGAACGGACGTCGCGGCGCAGGGGAAGTTCTTTCGCGGGATCGGCGGTGTCGGCCGTCAACTCGGCGAGGCGGGCGGCTTGAGCGCCTTCGCTCCAGAGGGGATTGTCAGCCATGGGATATTCTAGCGGAAGAGGGCCCAACGGGTTCGAACTGACGGCTGAATGCTGACGGTTGAGTGCTGCATTTTTCCACATTCCCTTCCCGAAAAACTTCTGTCATAATTGATCGTGCACCCCAGCCCGCACAATTTTCCAAACAAAATCAGAGCGAGGAAGCGATGTCGGCCAAGTACATCTTTGTAACCGGCGGTGTGGTCTCATCATTGGGAAAAGGACTGGCGGCGGCTTCGATTGGCTGCCTGCTTGAAAGCCGCGGCCTCAAAGTCAACTTGATGAAGTTCGATCCGTACCTGAATGTCGATCCGGGAACGATGTCGCCGTTTCAGCATGGCGAAGTGTTCGTGACCGACGACGGCGCCGAAACCGATCTTGATCTCGGCCACTACGAACGCTTCACCCACGCCAAACTGTCTCGCGATAACAATTGGACTACAGGGCGCCTCTACGAGCAGATTATCGCCAAAGAGCGGCGGGGCGATTACCTGGGCAAGACGGTGCAGGTGATTCCACACGTCACCAATGAAATCAAGGCGGCGGCTAAGAAAGTGGCGCAGGACGTGGACGTGGCGCTGATTGAAATCGGCGGCACGGTGGGCGACATCGAGTCGCTGCCATTCATCGAGGCAATCCGCCAGATGCGGCAGGAACTGGGGCGCGATAATACGCTGTTCGTGCACGTTACGCTGGTGCCGTTTATTGCTGCCGCACAGGAATTGAAGACCAAGCCTACGCAACATTCCGTCAAAGAATTGCTCAGCGTCGGAATTCAGCCGGATATCCTGTTGTGCCGCACCGACCGCTTCCTTTCGAAAGAGATCAAGTCGAAGATTGCGCTGTTCTGCAACGTCGAAGAAGAAGCGGTGATTACGGCGAAGGATGTCGCGTCCATCTACGAAGTGCCGGTGGTGTTCGCGCATGAAGAGGTGGACACGTTGATCCTGCGGCGCCTGCACCTGGAGGCCAAAGACCGCGATCTTTCGAAGTGGAACGATCTGGTACACCGTGTCTACAACCCGAAAGATGTGGTCCGGATCGGCATTGTTGGAAAGTACGTGGAGTATGAGGACAGCTACAAGTCGCTGAAAGAGGCGCTGGTCCACGGCGCGCTGGCGCACAACCTGAAGCTGGAAGTGAATTGGATCGAAGCCGAGGGTCTGGAGACTGTCGACAAGAGTTATGAAGCGCAATTAGAAGAGTACGACGGTTTGCTGGTTCCCGGCGGATTCGGCAAGCGCGGTATTGAAGGTATGTTGAAGGCGATACAGTACGCGCGCGAGAAGCATGTGCCCTATTTCGGAATCTGTCTCGGTATGCAGACTGCCTGCATTGAATTTGCGCGCAACGTTTGCGGGTTGGGGGATGCCAATTCGAGTGAATTCGATCCGGCGACTCCGCATCGCGTGATCTACAAGCTGCGCGAGTTGCGCGGCGTGGAAGAACTGGGTGGCACGATGCGGCTGGGGGCATGGCCGTGCAAGATCGAGGCGGGGACGCTGGCGTACAAAATTTACGGTCAGGCCGAGATCAGTGAGCGGCATCGGCATCGTTACGAGTTCAATCGTGAGTATGAAGAGCCCATGGTGGCCGCTGGGCTGCGTATTTCGGGCTCGACTCCCGACGGCACTTACGTTGAGATGGTGGAGATTCCCGGGCATCCATTTTTCATTGGGTGTCAATTCCATCCGGAGTTCAAATCGAAGCCGCTGGAGCCGCATCCTCTGTTTAAGTCGTTCGTGGGCGCTTCGTACGAGCACGGACAGAAGAAGAAAATTCAGAAGGGCGCCGCCGAGGTCGAGATGTTCCTGCGGCCGGAAAAAGTGGGACGGAGATAATCCCGCCGCCGAGACGCATCGAATCGTAGTTTCGCCGCAGACTGTTAGCGCACTGACTCTCCGATCCACTTCAGGTACTCTTGGCTCCCATCTTCAATAGCGATCTCGATACATTCCGGAACCTCGTAGGAATGTAGTTCGTTGAGAGCCTCGCGCAGACCGCTGAGAGCTGCTGCACTCGTCTTGATCAGAAGCAGCCACTCCGTTGCCATCTCGACCTCGCCTTGCCAGCGATATACCGATTCAATCTGGGGAACGATATTGACGCAGGCTGCGAGTTGGCGCTCGACCAGCACAAGCGCGATGCTTCGGGCCTCTTCGAGCGAACCGCAAGTGGTGAGAACAAGCCTTTTGTCAGTCATATAAAATCGGGCACATGGAATCAGAGCTTTCGAATCAGAGCTTTCGAGTAGGATTCGTGTTTCACTCGAAGGATACGAGGGCGGTCGATGGCAACGCAAATCAAGTTTGGCACATCTGGATGGCGGGCCGTGATGGCGGAAGAGTTCACGTTTGCCAATGTCCACCGGGCCGTGCAGGGCATTGCGCGCTACGTGGCGTCACAGAAATCGAACCGAGCGAGAGTTATTGTTGGCCGTGATCCGCGCTTTCTGGGCGAAACTTTCTGCGCCATGGCCGCCAACATCTTGTCGAGCCACGGCATTACGCCGCTGGTCATTGCGGAAGCGGCGCCCACACCCACCATTTCTTACGCCGTGATCCAGTCCAAAGCCGACGGGGCGATCAACTTCACCGCCTCGCACAATCCGCCGGAATACAACGGCATCAAGTTCTCGACACCCGATGGCGCTCCCGCCCTGCCCGAAGTTACGCAAGCGATCGAGGCCGAGATTGCGGCGTTTGACGCGAATCCGCAAACGCCCGAGGCGAAAAAAGCTGAGACGCAGTCCCAATCACAACCTCTCTCCCAGTCGATTGACCCGCGCCGCATGTATCTCTCGCGGTTGCGTGAAATCGTCGATCTCGACGTGATCAAGAAAGCCGGCGTCAAGATTGCCTTCGACCCCATGTGGGGCGCCGCGCGAGGCTATTCTGATGCGTTCCTGCGCGAGGTGGGCGTAACCGTCGCCACCGTGCATGACAGCCGCGACGTGCTCTTTGGAGGCCACGCTCCCGAACCCGACGATCACCTGCTCGAAGACCTGCGCCAGAAAATGCGTGAAATCGGCGCGGCAATTGGCATCGCGACCGATGGCGATGCCGATCGTTTCGGGATTGTTGACGAGGACGGTACGTTCCTCCAGGCCAACTACATCATCGCGCTGCTCTTTGACTATCTGGTCGAAACCCGCGGCTGGAAAAATGGAGTTGGGAAGTCCGTTGCCACCACCAATCTCATCAATGCGCTTGCCGAGAAGCACAAGATCGAACTCCATGAAACCCCGGTTGGCTTCAAGTACATTGGCGAACTCATTAAGCAGGACAAGATCCTGATCGGCGGTGAAGAGAGTGCCGGCCTGTCTATCCGGAAACATGTTCCGGAGAAAGACGGCGTGCTGGCCGGCTTGCTTTGCTGTGAGATGGTTGCTCGCCGTGGCGCCTCGCTGGGCAACCAACTGGCCAACCTATTTGCCGAAGTTGGTTCCTTTTATCCACTGCGCGAGAACTTCAGCTTGACGCCGGAAGTGAAACAGAAGTTTACTGAGAAGTTACGTCGCGATCCGAGCGAGTTCCATGGCATTAAAGTTGCCGAAGCGGTGAGGACCGACGGACTGAAACTCGTCCTCACTGACGGATCGTGGGTATGCTACCGGCTCTCGGGCACGGAGCCAGTGGTGCGCGTTTACAGCGAAGCGCGCAGCAGGGAAGACCTCGCAAAGTTGAGTGCGGCGGCGAAAGCATGGATCTTCGACTAGGACCACCGTCGAGAATGCGCATCCTTCCACGTCCGGAGGAAGGCCTGCGCGCGGTCATTTATCTTACAGACCAGGCCAAGCATCAGGCTCCGAGGGCGGAGGCCATGGCGGCGCGCTGGATCGAACGCACACGCCCGGTCTGGTCATGGCTCGCCCTGGAGTGGCGTCGTCTGGGAACCGCGGCCGCTATCCTACTTATTGTAGGACTGGTGCTGCACGCGATGTTCGGAGCCAACGGCATGGTCATCTATCGCCAGAAGCATGCCGAGATGCAATCACTTCAGACTGAGGTCGACCGCCTGCAGAAAGAAAATAATCTATACGTCGACCAGATCAAATCCCTTAAGTCCGACCCTGCTGCCATTGAAAAGGAAGCCCGCGAGCAGCTTCACTACACTCGGAGTGGAGAAGTCGTTTACGTCGCTCCCGATCCTCCCGCCAAGCCAGCCACCGACCGCGCCAAGAACGAAAGTAAGAACGACAGATAGGTGCTGGTTGAAGGAATCGTCCTACTGACTGAAGATCGCGTGGGTCTTGTCGAGCGCGCACCTCGCGTCGGCCGTTGCGCTTGATTCGGGTGCGTGCTGCCCGCGAAATGACTTCCACCATTGCAGCAGGGGTTTCACCTGCGACTCGTATGGCTTTAGGCTCTTGTTGTCCAGGAACTCCATATTCTGGAACTCCTTGTCCCGCGCAACGCTGATGGTGTAAGGGTGGGTATCTTGCATGACCAGCGGCGGGACAGTTTGCGGAACTTTGAGATCGCGAAAGCCCGGGCTGTCGATAACCGCGACCAGCGCGTTCCAGTCGTTGTCGGAAAGTTGGCCCTCATAAATCTTGCGGCCGGTGTCGCGCCCTTGTTTGATGTCCGCCTTCTCGGTATGGAAACGGCGGTTGGCGAACACCAGAGTGCAGTACTGCGGGGCGGACATAACACCAGGTTGGACTTCGTTGAGGAACATCTTGAGAGGGGCGTTACTCGGCGCTTGACTGGAGCCCGCGGTCGCCGTGAACCCCAACACTAAGAGAAATGCAATTAGTCGCGTCATATATTATCCTACGTTCATCGGCGCACAGTATTGCGGCTTCGAATCCTTGAAATCAGACTTGCTTCTCTTTTCAATGCCGTCGAACCACTTCATCAGAGGATTTAGTGTTTTTTGAAACGGCGCAGCATTGTCAAGGTAGGTATCCATTCCATTGGTTGCGCCACCAAATTCGCTCGCGCCCATTTTCAAGCGCTCCTTGATCGTGGTCAAGCGTTGCTGTTTTCCTGCATGGTCAATCTGGGCATCCACACTCTCAATCTCACGGATCGTCGCGTTGTTGGGATTATCGGGGGGTTT
>Ga0210400_10001141_pt1 | contig 26908 bp, 31 predicted proteins | sample IncBWH26MmetaG_FD_155456 | JGI IMG/M metagenome (GOLD analysis project Ga0210400, IMG submission 155456) | Forest soil microbial communities from Barre Woods Harvard Forest LTER site, Petersham, Massachusetts, United States - Inc-BW-H-26-M | ecosystem: Environmental > Terrestrial > Soil >... | reverse complement strand
TTTCCGAAGGTCATGCGCGAGTGCTATCCGGACATTCCATATACGATCGACAAGCGAGAATGGGTAGCGCGCTGGCCGAACGAATCCGAGCTCTGGTTCGGCGGCTTGGACGACAAGGAACGCACCGAGAAGGTTCTTGGGATGGAGTTCGCCAGCATCCTTCTCAACGAAGTGAGCCAGATCCCGAAGTCGAGCCGCGACATTGCAGTCACGCGCCTGGCGCAGAAGGTCATGGTCGATGCGAAAGGACTACCTGCAACTGAGCTACGACGCAAGCTCTACTACGATGAAAATCCGCCCTCAAAAGGTCACTGGACCTACAAGCTGTTCATAGAGAAGCGCGATCCGGATACCAAGATTCCGCTAGGAGATGGACAGAACTACGTCGCGCTGCAGATGAATCCGAGCGACAACCTGGACAATCTGCCAGCCGATTACGTCAAGACACTCGAGGGCCTTAGCGCTAGACTGCAAAAGCGGTTCGTCCGCGGGGAGTTTGCTGATGCTAACCCAGATGCTTTATTCGCTGACGAGACAATCGATAAATGGCGAGTGCTGGATGGTCGTATTCCTGATCTGCAGCGCATCATTATTGGTGTGGACCCTTCGGGCGCATCCGACAGAGATACCACCGAACATGACTCTATTGGTATTGTAGTCGCAGGGCTTGGCGTGGATGGGAATGCGTATCTTCTAGAGGATTGCACAGTGCAGGGAGGGCCAAGACTGTGGGGCCATATCGCAACGACAGCCTTCGACCGACACCAAGCCGACCTGATTGTGGGAGAAGCCAACTTTGGCGGCGCAATGATCCAGCATGTGATCCAGACAGCGCGGCCCAGGACGCCTTACAAGGCTGTCACTGCTAGCAGAGGCAAGGTGGTGAGGGCCGAGCCGATCGCAGCGCTCTACGAGGTCGGGAAAGTGCGCCACGTCGGATATTTCAGGGATCTGGAGGACGAGCTAGCCGGATTCTCGACCATTGGATACACGGGAACCGGGAGCCCGAACCGAGCTGACGCTGCGATCTGGGCGCTGTCGGAGCTATTCCCTGGCATTGTTGCAGAGCGGCAGAAGCAGAAGATCAAGCAATTGCCAGAGCAGCGTATGATCTGGGCAGGATGATGGGCGATAACTCGGGACAGCTATATTCTGGCCTGACTCCGATCAAGGAATACGATAAAGCATTGCACATTCTCAGGCGTCATCTGTTCACCGATAAGCATGTGGCGAATGGGACCGGGCTATCGATGCATACTGTGCACAGAGTCAGGAACGGTTACATTCCAAAGGCTGTGACGCTCGACAGACTCGTGCGCTGGATGCGAGAGATAAAGGACGAATTACCGTGAGGGAACCATGCAATTAGACGATATCAATATCTCCGAATACTTTGACTCTGCGATCATGCCGTATGGCATGAAAATCACGCATCTGCCGACTGGCCTGAGCGTTCGCGGCAACTGCAAGCATGAGCAGTCCAAGCTGAATCTGCAAAAGACGCTGATGGATACGCTCAGCATCTTTGTGGCGCAGGCCGAAGGAGAGAATTCGAATCTGCGGTGCAAGAGCGCTGCTGAGATTGAGAACGAGGAATTGAGAGCGCGCGTGGCCAGAATGGAAGCAATAATGCAAAAATTCCCTGGCTTGGAAGCTCAGCCTTATTCGAAATCACAAGTTAAGCGCATTGAAGCGCAAGCAGAAGTCGCTACTGCCCCTAAACGCGGTCGCCTGAGCAAGACGCCCAAACCCAAGGAAGCAGCAGCTGGCTGGACGCCAGAGCGACGCGCAGCTGCGGCCCAGCGCATGAAGGATCGGCAGGCAGCGAAGTACGGGCTGAATCCTCCTACTGAACCGGAGCCCGTAAAGATGGTGGATACACCGCTAGGACCAGTTCCAGAACAGGAGTTCATACGTCGAGCGATGCGGCCTCCCACAGAGCCTCCGCAGAAGCTGCCAAAAGCGCACGACAGCCATGGGCAGACAGTCGTGAAATCGAATGTTGACTGGATCAAGCCGTGAGCGCTGAATTTCCGGCTTTATTTGGGCCTGTGACGATTATCAGACTAGACAATGGATACCTGATATCGATTGACCTAAAAAATGGCGCAAAGCTAGTCTTCAATGCGCTAGGAGATCGATATGGAGCAACCTATGATGAAGGAGGCAAGGCCATTCCGAGCGTGCTTGACTGGATTCATCAATATTTCAGCAGAACTGTCTGATAGTGTCTGAAACTCTACCTCAGGAAGCAGTCGAATTCTTCCGCCGCTCGGAGGATTACAGCAGCCATTACCGCCAGCAAGGGCTAGAGGATCTTCGCTTCAGCTACGGATCGCAGTGGCCTCCAGAGATGCAGAATCAGCGTCATCTCGAAAAGCGTCCTATGTTCACGATCAACGAGACGGATTCGTACATCCGCCAGGTCGTGAATCAAATACGGCAGCAGCGTCCCAGGATCAAGGCGCACGGGGTCAATTCGAGCGCTGACGCCAAGATTGCAGAGATCATCACTGGGCTGACACGCCACATTGAGGAACTATCCGATGCTTCTACAGCTTACGATACAGCGGCTGAATTCGCCGTTAGGATGGGCTGGGGGTATTGGCGCCTTCGAGCCGACTACTGCAACGACGATTCATTCGACCAGGACGTGTTCATTGAGCCTATTTGGAATCCGTTTTCAGTTAGCTTTGACCCGTACTCTCACTCTCCCGACGGATCAGACCAGACCAAGTGCCTGATCTCCGGCCTGATGGCTAAGGAGGATTTCAGGCGGATCTATCCGGACGCGCAGGAAACTAGCTTTAGCGTCCGTGCGGTAGGCGATACGACCGGAGAGTGGCTCACCAAGGATTCGATACGCTGGGGCGAGTTCTACAAGATCGCGAAGGAGAAGCACAAGCTTATCCACCTTTCGGATGGCTCATCCTGGTGGCAGGATGAGATCCCTAGCTCTGAAGTGCTGACTCGCGCCGGCATTGAGGTCAAGGGCGATCGGCAGAGCTGGCGGCATCGCGTGCTCTGGTACAAGGTCACTGCAGTCGAAGTACTCGAATCAAGGACCCTACCAGGACGTTGGATTCCCGTTGTTCCGGTCTACGGTTCGAACTTGGTAGTAGACGGCAAGACGCAGCGTTTCGGGATGACGCGGCACATGCGCGATCCGCAGCAGATTCTTAACTTCACGCAGACGGCGATTATCGAGACAGTTGCGCTCGCCCCCAAGGCGAAATGGGTAGCAGCAGCAGAGGCCGTCACCAATACGATCAACGAATGGCAGGCTGCAAACGTCTCATCCTATGCTCTGCTGCGCTACAACCATCGGGATGAAGCTGGAAATGAGATTCCTATGCCTCAACGGCAAGCTCCTGAGCCACCTCCGCAAGGGTGGCTCGTAGCGGCCCAGAGCGCGCATGATTCACTGCAGCGCGTAGCAGGCATGTTCGATCCAGCTACGACTCGAGACGGGCCGACCAGCGGCAAGGCTCTGAACGCCGAGCAGCAGCAGTCCGACATGTCTAGCTACCACTTCTACGACAACTTCACACGTTCCGTGAAGCACACAGGCCGCATCATCCTGTCGTGGATCCCAGCGTACTACGGTAAACGCCGCATCATGCGCATCATTGGAGACGACGGTAAACCGGATCTGGTCACGATCAATGACGACCAAGCGGTAGGAAAGATCGAAAACGACCTAACGATAGGCCAATACGATGTGGTCATGGAAACGGGCCCCGGCTACAACTCTAAGCGCCAGGAGGCTGTCGAAAGCATGGCGCCGCTGCTTCAGGGACCGAACAATCCGCTCATGCAGATCGCTGGAGATCTGTTCTTCCGGAACATGGACTTTCCGGGCGCTGATGTCATCGCCGATCGCCTGGCTGCAGCGAATCCGCTGGCACAGATTGATGACAAATCGGATATCCCGCCGCATGCGCAGATGATGATCAAGCAGCTGCAGACGCAGCTGCAGCAGGCCGGACAGCAGTTACAGGCCGCTGGATTGCAGATCAAGAGCCGTGCGGACGTGGAAGCGATGAAAGAAGCTGCGGAATCTCACCGTCTCACGATCAAGGAGAACGCCGAGACCGAGCGCGAGCGTATGCGGGATGCCACAAAGCAGGCCGATATGCATACCAAGGCTCATGCGACTTTGGGGTCAGCAGAAATCAAGGCTGCTGCCGACATCATGAAGCAGATCAAACAGCACGGGCACGAACGGATCATGGCTGCGATCGAACGGATAGCTAACCAGGAAGAAGCCGAGAACGCTCGGCCAAATGGAGCAGGAAATGGGTGAACCAACGGCCATCGTATGGCAAAATATCCTTGATCTGGTCGAGCAGCAGGCCCGCGATGACGGCTTGTGGTTCGAAGCATTGACGGCACCAGAGGCTTACTTGCAGCAGGAATTGCGCAAGCTCCATTTGCTTATAGAAAAACCTTTTGAATACGGAAAATATAGTTGGAGCGCAACTAAAGCACACGAGGGTAGAAATGGGTGAACCGACCGTAGTAACGGGGGAAACGCGTGCCGATTTCATGGCATCGCGCGGCAAGATCGCGGTATCTCAGGGCAAGCCAAGTGATGAGGCGCTGGCCAAGGCAGAGAAGCCCAAGGCGCCTGCTGCAAAGCCTGTAGTCGAAACGACTGGAGAGGTCAAGCCTCCCGAGGAAAAGCCTGCAAAAGGTAGCGTCGATGAACGCCTCTCCGAGCTCACCGCTAAGCGCAGGGAGGCTGAAAAGCGCGCTGCTGATGCGGAAAAGCGCGCTGCTGATCTCGAGCGCGAGCGCGATGCAGCCATGCGTCCCAAGGATTCGAAGCCGCGGCCGGAAGATTTCAACGATCCGGTCAAGTACGGAGAAGCATACGGCGAATGGCTGGCCGATCAGAAAGTGCGCAAGAAGGACGAAGCTGACCGCAAGGATGCAGAGGAAAAGCGTCAGGCGCGGCTTACCGCTGAGTGGAATCAGCGCTACAAGAAGTGCCAGAAGGAGATCGAGGACTTCGACGACGTCATCATGGCTGAGCCTCTATCCCTGCAGCCCTGGATTCAGCAGGCCATGTTCGAGTCGGAGGTCGGGCCGCAGTTGCACTACTACTTCTCCAAGGATCGGGACGAGGCCGGGAAGGTTAATGCAATGCCCGCTCCTGCTGCGTTGCGGTATCTAGGCCGGATCGAGGTCAGAATAGAGGCTGAGAACGAATCGAGAGGCAAAAAGAGTAATGTGGAAGCGCCTCCGTTGCCGATTCCGAAGCGTTCTGAGCCTTTTCGCCGGCCGCAGGAAGCTCCGGAGCCGATCAAGCCAATTGAGGGCAGCCAGAGCGTCGGACCAGGCGGAGTAGTCGATGCAGACGGCAATGTGACTGGCAGCTATCTCGAATACAGGAACGCTAGGCGCGCTGGAAAGATCAGATAAGTGTAACTTTTCTTGTGTTTTCTTTTCCAAAGCAGAATACTTTGTATTCAAACTTTGGAGAAGGCAAATGGATCCATTCCTGATCGCTGTAGCGCTGACGATGGTCGATTATGGCCAGACTCGCACGATCGCAGAAAAACCTGCTTATTATCATGAGCTTAACCCGCTCCTAGGAAAGCATCCCAGCGTCGGCGCGGTCAATAAGCACTTTCTGATCGCAACTGCAGCTAACGTCGGATTGCACTATTCGCTGCCAGAGCAATATCGAGGAATCCACTCCTGGGTCTGGGCTGGGCTCGAAGGCGCGTGCGTCGTGCAGAATCTTCGCGTGGGGATCGGAATCAGCTTTTGACATAGGATTTGCATGGAAATATTCCCTATGATGCCTGCTATAAAAGTTGGAGGTCATTGCTGTGAAGGACATTTACCAGAATGTTCTTATGGGGAAGCTATTACAGATTGCGTTGAATGTGTTGATGGAAGCTTATGGGCAGGAAATACTGAATACGGAAGTCAAGTAAATTTCTGTCCATATTGTGGATTTGAAGCTAAGACGCAGGCTTTGACATCCCCAAAATAGCCATGCTATAAGCATTCCTAGACCGCCGTCCTGGGCGATATACAGGAACGGGTAGCGCCGACATCCGCGCAAATATCGTGCTGGCCCCCATGGGTTGTTGGGACCGAGATCCCCAACCCACTGAGGACGCCACATGGCTAATACAGAGCTTACGATTTCCAAGATCACCAACGAGGCGTTGATGGTCCTGGAAAACTCACTCACATTTACGATGTGCGTGAACCGCGATTACGACGATCAGTACGCGGTCGTAGGCGCGAAGATCGGCGATACCGTGAACGTGCGGCGTCCGGTCCGGGTGATCGGTACCACTGGCCCGAATCTGAATATCGAGGACTTCAACGAGACCTCGATTCCAGTTGTTCTGACGACACAGTTCCACACGGATACCCAGTTCGGTACCAAGGAACTTGCTCTGAATGTGGATATGTTCAGCGACCGCGTGCTCAAACCGCAGATCGCTGCCATTGCCAATAAGATCGATTTCCAGGGCACTACGACCGCAGCCAACGGCATTGCGAACATCGTCGGTACGCCTGGCACTCCGCCTACGGCTCTGCTCACTTATCTAACAGCTGCCGCCTTCCTGGACGCTGAAGGGACGCCGCGGGATGGCGAGCGCTCGTGCGTGATTGAGCCGTTCACTTCTGCCACGATCATCGATGCCCTGAAGGGCTTGTTCGTACCTCAGGATAAGATCGGTTCGCAGTACATGCGCGGGCTGATGGGTCGAGATTCAGCCGGCATGAATTGGTACAACGATCAGAACATTGTCAGTCACACGTTCGGGTTCGCCACTGGCGCAACCACCGTCACCGTGAACGGTGCGAACCAAGGTCTGGCAACGGGGTGGGCGGCTACATCGACCATCAGTATCAACAACTCGGCCAATAACATCACCCTGCAGGCCGGGGACGTGCTCCAGTTTCCTGGCTCGTTCGCTGTCAATCCGCAGAATCGCCAGGCGTACGGCTCGAACAAGCTACGCAATTTCGTGGTCACTGCGGTTGCTACGCAAAGCGGCGCCGGCAACTTCAATGTGATCGTCTCTCCTGCGGTCATCTATGGCGGCCAGTTTCAGAACGTGACCGCTGCGCCGACCACGGGCGGTACGGTAACGTTCACGAGCCTGCCGACGGCCGGAGCATCGAGCGCGGTCATCTCTCCGCAGAACATCGTCCTACACCGCAATGCGCTGACGCTAGCCGTGGCTGATCTGGAGCTGCCAGAAGGCGTTCACTTCGCAGGACGTGCTTCGGACGAGGAAATCGGGCTCAGCATCCGCGTGGTGCGGCAGTACACGATCAATAACGATGCTATCCCGACCCGACTTGATGTCTTGTTCGGCTGGGCGATGCTGTATCCCGAGCTTGGTTGCAGAGTGGCGGCGTAAGGAGCGATCATGACTGGCCGCGCTCTAGGGGTTGCTACCAGTACTTCGATAGGGGAGTCGGTACAGTTCCCCTATATCGCTACCTCCGTTTCACAGACTATCTACATTGCGCCGCAGGCAATGTTCCTGACCCAGGTGTCCTATCGTATTCGGGTAGGGTCTACTTCAGGAACAGTTCAGGTGGTTAAATGTTTGGCTGGAGTGGCTCCAGCTAGCGGCACGGCTATTACTTCTGCGCTGGATATCAGCACGGTTCCGACTGCGGATACAACCATCAATGCAACTCTTACTCAGGGAAACAATAATATTAATACGACCTTGAATGCTGGAGATTGTCTAGCGCTGGTATTTGGTGGCACGTTAACAAGTGGTGTGGGTCTCGTGCAATTGTTTCTCGAACCGCAAGCTTAGTGAGGATAGAAAATGCCTAATCCAGGACCCGCCACTAATATCGTATCCAACTCGATGGCCGAGCTGATCACGGTCAGCCAGCCGGCACGCTACATCTACCCTCAGGATCAGCTCACGGCCGTGACGGCTCCCGGCATGGGATCGCTGAGCTTCCAGTATGTGAACGTCCCCCAAGCCTTCACTGCCAGCCGGGTTGATGCTCTATTCGCCTTCTCGGTCGCCTCGAGCGCAACGACCAATACGTACGGGCTTGCTATCACGGCATTTGCCGGGATCTACACCAATACGAGTCTGGGCTCTGGCACGGCTACCACGGCTGGACTGACGGCGCTTTCTACTGGATCGACAACGGTAAGTTACAGTGTGGCAAGCAATTCGGCAGGCGTAACTCAGCTTAATCAGAGCGCCCTGCGCAATATATCGGTGCCCTTGGGATTTGCCAGCGTCTACGCAGGTGAATACATCGTTGGCTTTGCCATCTCGACCAATACCAGTTCGGTAGGCCTGTCCACGACCGCACTCGGACAAACGATGTCGGTTTATGGCGGCAACCAGTTGCAGACTGCCCAGAACTATGCGGTCGAGTTTACCGCTGCCACGGCCACTTCCGGGGGCCTCTTCGCAGGCATGGGAGTGCACTCGGTAACGCAGTCGGCACCGCTGGCTACGTATGCCATTTCGGACATTAACGCTACTGGCGCTAACCTTTCTGCTGCTAATATCGCGCTAGTGTTTCGCAATGTATAAAGGGTCAAATGAAACCGGAATTGGTGATCCAGGATTTCGGAGGGATACACAACAAGGATCTGGAAGCTTCAAAGAACCGTCTGACCAAGACGGGTTCATGGAAGAAGCAGAGGATCGTTGTAGCCATCCCCGCCGCCGACACCATTCCGGCGAAGGTCGCTCTTAGCCACTGGAATCTGGCATTTCCTCCGAATAACGGCGTAGTCCGCATCCTCGCCCAGGGGATGGAGGTAGGCCACGCCTATTCGACTGTTGTCGAGCAAGTTCTAGCCCATCCTGAACTGAGCAAGTGGGAATATCTGCTGACTATCGAGCACGATAATGCCCCTCCTCCTGACGGTGTGATCAAGCTCCTCGAGCGCATGGAGGAGCATCCGGAACTTTCCTGCATCGGCGGCCTGTACTACACGAAGGGCCTAGAAGGCTGCGCGCAGATCTGGGGCGATCCGAAAGATCCTGTCCTGAATTTCCGTCCTCAGTTACCTGATCCTGCTGGCGGATTGGTCGAGTGCTGCGGGACCGGCATGGGATTCAACCTATGGCGCTTGAAAATGTTCAAGGATCCGAAGTTGCGTAAGCCGTGGTTTCATACTCAGGTAAAAGATGGCCTGATGACCCAGGATCTGTACGCCTGGTCCGACTTTCGCAAGCACGGATATCGCTGTGCTATCGATTGCGGAGTACGTGTCGGGCATTACGATTTGACCGGCGCGTTTGGGCAACCGGACATGATGTACTGAGGATCACATGGGAAAGAAAAGCAATGCCAAGCTTTCTGTCGTTCCGGTCGAAGTTCGGCTCGATATCGGCTGCGGCAAGAACAAAAAGGAAGGCTTTATCGGTATCGACCAGTACAAGATGGATGGTGTCGATATCGTTATGGATGTGCGCGGCCGTTGGACTTACGATGACAATTCAGTTGATGAGGTTCATTCGAGCCATTTCCTGGAACATTTGACTGGAGAAGAACGCGTCAATTTCTTCAATGAGCTTTACCGTGTCCTTAAACCTGGATGCAAAGCAGTCATCATCACGCCGCATTGGGCCAGCAATCGGGCCTACGGGGACTTCACTCATCAGTGGCCGCCAGTGGCCGAGATGATGTTCTACTACCTGTCGAAGAAATGGCGCGAGACGGACGCACCGCATACGGATATCCGCTGGAATCCTAAGGGCTACTCGTGCGACTTCGAATGCACATGGGGCTACGGAATGCGGCCTGATCTGCTGACACGCAATTCCGAGTACCAGCAGTTCGCAATGCAGAACTACAAAGAGGCCTGCATGGACACTCATTGCACGATGGTCAAGAAAGCCTGACGTGGCTACCTGCTTCGCATTCCAGGCGATCGCCGGCCAGTTCCTGACGGAAGCTACTTCTACTCCCTGCACGCCATTTCAGATTGCTGCGCCTGTATCCAGCCCTAATCAGCAGGTTCGCATCATCATCACAGATGCGAGCGTCAGTACCGTTATCGTACATATCTCCTGGGGTCAGATCGCAACCATCGCGAGCAACATAGCGGGAGCGGGGGGTGCGCCAGCTGCAGGACAGACTCCCACTTACAATCAGGCCGGCCTGATGACATTTCTGGGATCGGAAATCGAAGTGCTTGGATTTCCGACCAATGCATGGTTCTCGATATGGACTGAAGCCGGAGGCTCTACCGCAGACGTTTACATGACTCCAGGCGAAGGCGTCTAGATGGCTCTGCATGGCGCCCCTACCGTCCTTCCAGCAGGAATAGCATCGACTGGGGTCGGTCCGCTCGCCTTCCCGAATCGGACAATATTTCCCGAAGGAAACCTTACAGCAGTAACCGGCCCGGGTCAGGGCAGCATGAGTTTTCAATACATGCCGGTTGGTGACGCTTTCACCGCAACCCGCATGGACGTCTTAGTTGGAATGTCTCTGGCATCGACTGCCAGCGCTGTTACTTACGGATTGGTCATAACGGCAATCGCTGGCATCTACAGTAGGAATGCCTCGACGCTCAGTTCCATGTCAACGGCTTCTACGACCGTCAGTTATAGCGTTGCGAGCAATACTGCCGGACAGACGCAGCTTAATCAGGCGGCCGTGCGGGCGGTTTCAGTGCCGCTGAATGTATCGTTCATTCCTGGCGAATATTTCGTGGCGTTTGTTATGTCCACCAATACCAGCTCGGTAGGGGCAGCGACAACTGCATTGGGACAGACGCTATCGATGTATGGCGGCAATCAGATTCAAACAGCTTCTAACTTCGCCGTCGAATTCACGAATGCAACAGCTACATCAAGCGGGCTGTATGCCGGAATGGGCATCCATTCGGTCGTCCAGAATGCCGCCAGCGCTACCTATGCGATATCGGATATCAACGCAACCGGGGCGAATCTGTCGGCGGCCAATATTGCCTTAGTTTTCCGAAATGTCTAGATGGGAGGCTGAAAATTCCTCAGCCCTTAAATATAATCTCATCGGCCTTCCGGTCGATCGGCGCCTTCGGCTCTGGCGATACGATAGGAACGCCCGAAACCAACGACGCGTTTTATCTGCTCAATGAGATGCTGGATCAGTGGTCCAATGACCACTTGCTGGTATTCTCTGTCCAGGAAGTCATCCTGGAGCTGATCGGTGGACAATACATCTACACCATTGGACAGGGCGGTTCTGTGGGTTCGTCAGTTACCGGATCCGTTAGCGGAACAGTGCTTACTGTCACTGCTCTGGCATCGGGAGCTATCTCGACAGGACAAATTATCTCTGGTACCGGTGTTACGGCAGGTTCAGCCATCACCAGCCTTGGAACGGCTTTTGGTGGCAATGGTAATAATGCCATCGGAACCTACAATCTGAATCTATCGTCCCCAGCGACCGGCAGCATCACGATCACTTCCTACCAGCCAAGGCCGATGCGCATCAATACGGCTTTCGTGCGGATCGTGAACAGCATTACCGGTACTTTGGACTACGACGTCGATGTATGGCCCTACGAGCAATATCAGCAGATCGGGATCAAGACGCTTCCCGGTCCGTGGCCGAAAATCATCTCAATGCTCCCGACCGAACCGCTGGCAAGCCTGTACTTCTTCCCTAATCCAAGCCAGGGAGAAATGCACATATTCGTGGACACGGTGCTGAATAACTTCTCGACCATCAACGACAATATCGTGCTTCCCCAGGGGTATCAGGGGGCGATGCACTGGGGACTGGCAGAGCTGCTGATGCCTGAATACGGCAAGTTAGAACCGACACAGGTGCAGATGGTCTCGAAGTTCGCAGCCGCTGGACGTTCTCTGATTCGTCGTACGAACATGGTCCCGCAAATGCCAGCATCGTTCGATGATGTACTGCAGCAGAAAATACGCAAAGACGCAGGCTGGATTCTCCACGGGGGCTTTGCTTAAAATATGGAAGATCGTCGAAAGGGAGTACTTAACGATGACGAATTCGAAGCAATTGCAGCTCGTGCGGCTCAGATCGTCGAGCAAAACCTATATGCAGCCGTTGGAAAAAGCGTCATATCCAAAATTCTATATCTGGCTGGGGCGGCGATTGTCGCGGTGGCTGCTTGGCTCGCGGGGGCGGGCAAGTTCAAGATAGGAGGCTGAAATGAGTGACAATCAGCAGCAGGGAACGATTCGAATGCCCACCCAGGATCCGCCGAAACCGGATCCTCTGTGTCCGATTTGCAAACAGAATCCCCATGCTAATTCCTGTGGGATGTGGTCGCCCTATCAGGGATGGCTCAAGGAGCATCAGAAGTGAACCTGGTCGATCAGCTGAAGCGAGATGAAGGCGTCCGCTATGTTCGCTCGGCTACTGGACTTGCGGAGTCGGGCACAAACTGTCCGGAGCGCCGGTCTCGATGGATCCGGTCAGCGACGAGCAGGTAAATCAATGGCTCGATGCGGATATCCTGACCGCACAGGAAGGGCTGGCTCCATATCACTGGTACCAGATCCAGGACGAAGTGCGCCGTGCTGCCTGCGTGAATATGGCTTTCAATCTGGGGGTGCATGGATTGCTGCACTTCCCCCACATGCTGGCCGCGCTCGATATAAACGACTGGGAAACCGCAGCCGAAGAAATGGCTGATTCTCTTTGGGCTAAGCAGGTAGGAGAGCGAGCAAAACGGCTAGAAACACAAATCCTCACAGGGATATGGCAGTAAAATGAGCTTCCTCGATCGTTTGAAGTTAACGTACCTCGACAAAGATGGAAGCTGGGCAGTACCCGAGATGGTTGCGACTGTTGCTGCTTTTAATTGCATCGTTTGCCCTCTTATTGATTGGATTCGTGGGACTGCTAACTATCCTATCGTGGCTGTCACTTCGTCTCTTAGTGGCATCGTGCTTGCGCTCGCTGCGGCTCAAAGGGTAAGAGACGGCCTTTGGAAGGCTGGAGATACACCAACGCAATAGGGACCCGATGTGCTTCAATCTATGGCAATACGCGTGCTGGCTGCGATCGTGGTGGCTGGATTATGCGCGGCAATGGGTGCATTGGCTGGATATCGCTATGAAAGAACCCGATGGGACGCAGACACAGCAGCACGTGACCTGGCGGCCGCCAATCAACAACGTGATACCGCTGTTACGAACGAGAAAAACGCAGCAGAAACGCAAAGGGTAAACGATGAAGCTGTCGCGATACAGTCTGCTCAGTCTGCTTATATTTCTGACTTCCTGCGCAATCCAGCCAAAGTACGTAGCAGCCACGTGCCCAGCCCCGCCGCAGGCCCCTCCTGCCCTGCTGTCGCAGCCAACGGATCAGGAAGTGGATCAGATCATCCTGCGCCTCAAGGCCCTCTTGCCATACAGGACCCCGATATCACCGCAGTCGCTCTTGCAGGATGGAGCCAAGTACGGCTTTGGCGTGAGTGGTGTCGCGGAGTTCCGGGATGCGTCGGTCCTAGTTCCCCCTGAATGAAATGGATTTTAACTTCTGCGGGCCAACCTATGTAGCTCGTTCGATCTATGCGAACGATGAGGAATGTTACAACTTATACGCTGAAGTCCTGCAGGTAAAGCGTCCTGACGGTCGAGGTCAGGTCAATCTATATCCGGTTCCAGGTAAAACCACGCTTCTGACCTTCGCCGATCTGGCCGAGGTACGAGGTGTCGGCGTATTCAGCGGTAGCACGATCCTGATAGCGGTCTGTGGCGCGAGCGTCTATAGCGTATCGACTGGCTTCGTTGCAACGTTCGTAGGGAGCTTGGCGACTGCATCCGGTCCGGTATCGATCGCCGACAACGGTACGCACGTCATGATCGTGGATGGGAATAGCCGGTACGTCTATGTACCTGGAACAGGGTATTTCTCGTCCATAGGTACGGGGGCTTTGTTCAACGGCACGATGGCGGGATTCACCCTCACTGTTAATTCCATGACGAGCGGATTTCTGGGACTCTTCCAGACCGTCAGTGGAGCGGGAATTGCTCCTGGGACACAGATCACGGCTTTCGGTACTGGCATCGGATTGACTGGCACTTACACAATCAGCGTGACCAATACGCTAGGTCCGGAGCCGATGACGACCGTCGATGGCGCTTTCACAGGGGGGTCCCAGGTCGGGGAAGTAGACGGTTTTTTCGTCTATGCCAATCCCAACAGCAATACGTGGGGCGCCAGTAACCTGAATTCGCCGGCCAGTCAGCCACTATCGTTCGGCCTGAAAGACGGCTCTGCGGACTTCCTGGTGACTCTGATAGTCAATAACCGGGAAGTCTTCCTGCTCGGGGAGCGTACGGGCGAAGTATGGGTGGACGCTGGGCAATTCCCGTTTCCATTCGTACGACTGCCAGGGACATCAATGCAGCACGGTTGTGCAGCACAGTATTCCATTTCCAGGTTAGGGAATAGTTTCGCATGGCTCGGCCGGGATTCGCGTGGACAGGGCGTCGTCTATTTGATGGAAGGCTATATCCCGCAGCGGATCTCTACCTATGCCGTGGAGAACGCGACCTCGAGCTATCCGATCATCTCTGATGCTCGCGCTTATACATACCAGCAGGGAGGGCACGAGTTCTACGTCCTGACTTTCCCCAGCGCCGATGTGACCTGGGTCTATGACTCGACTAGCAATCTGTGGCACAAGCGTGCCTATCGGGATACCTTGAATGTACTGCATCGCGATAGAGGAAACTGCGCAGCCGTCTTTGCGAACAAAGTCGTGGTCGGGGATTGGCAGAACGGCAATCTCTATTCGCTCGATCTGGGTGTCTACACGGACGCTGGAGGCGTTCCGATGTGGCGTATGCGGCGTGCTCCCCATTTGACGTCGGATCTGAAGCGCGTGAGCTATCATGAACTCCAGTTGCAATTCCAGCCTGGAGTGGGCTTGGTGACGGGTCAGGGCAGCAATCCGCAAGCAATGCTGACTTACTCTGATGATGGCGGTTCAACATTCTCGAATCAGCACTGGACGAGCGTTGGCGCTATCGGCCAGTACAAGAACCGCGCGCGCTGGCAGCGGCTCGGAATGGCCCGCGATCGCATCTTTCAAGTAGAAATGTCAGATCCCGTGAATTGGGTGATAATTTCGGCTAATTTAAGGGCGCAGGCCGAGGCACACTAAGGTGGCTAGCTCATCCTATCTGACCCCAGGGAATATGGGGGACTTCACCGGTATTCCTAAGCCGGAAGCTCCCATTGCCAAGAAGGACAGCGGAGCCTGCGAACAGGCATGGTGGCGCTTCTTCAATGCCATAGCCGGCGTTCCTGGAACCGAATCGGCTGTGATCGTAGGCTTGTCTCCCACATCATTCAGGGCTACGCAGCGCGGCCAGTTGCTGGTTACAGGCGGTACTGTTTCCTCGATCACCGTTACTCGTAAAAATACGTATACGCCTGGCGCGAACTCCGGCTATTTCCCGATGTCACCGGGCGATGTGATTACGATTACCTACAGCGGACTTCCTACCGTTACATTCTTTCCGGGCTGATATGAGATATCTGCCATACGCACCAAATCCTGATCTGTCCGACAATTGGACAATTAATTGCGTGCGAGCGCATACGCTTGAGGCTACTACATTCATTCCTGCCGGATCACACATCAGTGCTGTTAGCTCAATTGACTTTTGGGCGCGTCCATTAATTATTCGTCGTGATGGAGACGGCTCTCCTAAAACGGAATAGAGATGAACGATCTGGCTCAGATGCAAGAAACACAGCTCCGCAATTTCCAGCTGGTAGCGCGCGGCCTGCATGTGCGCGAGCTTCTGTATCAGCTCGAATGCAATCCGCAGCTATGGAATCAGAACCGGCTTCGCACTACGCACAAGGAGACGGCGCACAGTGCAGTGAGCGATATCTGGATCCGCTTCAATCAGCTGGATGAAAAGTCATCCGTCGATGATATGGGTGCGATCTGGTATGACGCATCCAAGGTGCTTACGGAGGCGCCTCGGCATCTGTACTCGCTGATGCAGGCATGCTTCGGTGAGCGTATGGGACGTGCGATCATCACGAAGCTTCCGCCGGGTGGGAAAATCACGCGTCATATTGACTACGGTTCGCCAGTCAGTCACTACCAGCGTTTTCACTTGTGCCTGCAGAATCATCCAGGCGCGACGTTTCATTGTGGTGAAGAATCATTCGAGCCCCTGCCAGGAGACCTGTTCATCTTCGACAACAGCAAGCCTCATTGGGTCGATAACGATTCGGACCACGACCGGATTACGTTCATCATGGATATGCGCACGCCTCTTTTCGAGCATATCAAGCCCACGTACCGGACCGTTATGGTGGCGCTTCCCGATAAGTATCCAAGCGGAATCAGCTATCAGGTCGAGAGCTTCCGCGCCTGCACTCCTGAATTCCGGGAATTCGAGCATATCCATTGGGAAGAATTAGCTCTCACTAAGGATACAATTCCGGTTGCGATGGACTGGGAACGGTACTGGCAGCTGGAGCAGGAGAACAAGCTGCACACAGTGACCGTGCGCGAGGATGGCTATCTGATCGGCTATCACGTCACTTTTGTTGGCGGTCACTACCACTACAAAGACACGCTTCACGGAATGGTCGATCTGTATTTCATTGCGAAGCAGTATCGCAAGAGCAAGATCGGCGTCGAGCTCCTGAAATTTGCAGAACGCGCGTTGAAGGATCTAGGCGTAGTAAAAGTCATCACGGGCTGCAAAATCCATATGGATCACACGAAGCTATTCGAAGGACTTGGATACGAGTTCACGGATAAGACGTTTGCAAAGCTGATCTGAGGCAATCATGGTAGCATCAGCAATCATTGGTGGTGCAGCTCTCTCAGCCGGGGTCGGCGCTGTATCGTCTAGCAATGCTGCCGATACTCAGGCCGGTGCTGCACAGAATGCCACGAATGCCCAGCTTGGAATGTTCAATCAGGTCATGGGCAACCTGCAACCGTATATGGGTGCAGGGAAAAGCGCTCTTAGCACATTGGAAAGCGGACTCAATACAAGTCCCACCGGGGGCCCAGGGGGAACCGCTGGGCTTCTGAAGCCATTCACATCGGCCGATCTGAATACTAATCTGTCTCCTAATTATCAGTTCCAGCTAGGCCAAGGTCTAGGAGCAATTAACAATGAAGCCGCCGCCACCGGAATGAGTGGCAATGCCCTAACTGGCGCAGAAAGCTTCGCACAGAACTACGCGGGAAACGCATACCAACAGGCATTCCAGAATTATCAGACGACGCAAGGGAACATCTATTCGCGTCTTGGGAATCTGGCGCAGCTCGGACAGGCTTCTAGTACAGGAACGGCGAGCGGAGCTCCTCTTTTTGCAAGCGGGATTTCCAGCACATTGCAAGGAATCGGACAAGCCAATGCTGCCGGACAAGTCGGTGTTGCCAACGCCATCACAGGAGGAATCGGCAATCTATCCGGCTATTACGCTCTTAACAATATGACTGGTGGCGGGATCTTTGGAAATGGCGGAGGGAGCAGTCCGGCACCTGACTTTTCTAATCTCCCGATCAATAACATTGGACAACCAGGACAAGAGCCCTGGAGTTAACCGATGGCCGATTACACAATCCCGCTTCAGATACAGCAGCCGAACATGCTCGGAGCTATGGGGAACATGCTGGGCGTTGCCCAAGGTGCGCAGGCATTGCAGACAGGCGCTCTACAGCAGCAACGGATTGGGATCAATCTTCAGTCCGAAGCGCAGGCGAATCAGGAACGCAAGAACGTCATCGACGCATACACGAATGGCGATCCTGCATTGCGCCCGGGTCCGGATGGAATCATAGATCCCATTGCAGCCAGGACTAGACTACAGCAGCTAGCGCCGCAGACGAATGATCAGTATTTTCAGGGGATACAGACCAGCAATCAGGCTGCGATCAAGACTAATACCGATTTGCAATCGCTAGGCAGTGAAGGACTGAAAAGCCTTGGCGATTATCTGACGCCTCATCTGAAAGCGAACACGAATGGGACATTTTCTGCGAAGGCTTCAGAAGTCGCACAGGCTGCGGATGATTGGGCTGCAGCTGTCGGTAGTCCGGTTGCCAAACGCCTAGCTAATCAGTTCACCAGCATCCTGCAGAGTAAGGCGGATGATGATACAGCCGTTGGGCAGATTGCTAAGTCTGCAATCCTTCGAGGGCAAACGCTGGCTACACAGTTGGATGCAACGACTCCAGGAACGAGCTTCCTTTCGACTGGTCAGAAGATTAAACAGGTCGTTTCTGCATCCCGCCTCAGTGGGCTTCCGTTAGGAGGTCAGGTAGGAACAGGCATCCAGACCGATGTGCCTCCTACTGCCACGACCATGGTCAACGGGCAACCGCAGTACGTCGGAGTTCGTCCGCAAGAAGCCGGAACTGCACCTATCGCTGCCGGTCCGCAACTTGGACAGCCTGAACTCGCCCAAGTCGGCGCAGGCGTTGTCGGGAATCATTTCGCCGGCCTACAGGCAGAAGCCGCTCGCGCCTCGACGTTTGAAGGTATTGCCCGCAATATCCAAGACCTTGCCCCTAAAGCTATTACCGGTACCGAGGCGGATCGACTTGCATTCGTGAATGGGCTGCTTGCTCAAATCCTTCCAGGACAGACGCCTCCTGATAACCTGAAGACAGCTACCGATCTTCTGCAGAAAAATATGTCGATGTTGAATCTTCAGGGAGAGACGGCTACAAACTTCAAGACGGCGATAACGCAGATGGCGCAGCCGCATGGAACCATGAGCCCGACTGCTATGAAGGATGCGGCAGCGCAGCTGATCGGCCAGGTTCGGATGAAACGGGCGCTAGCTTCTTACTTCGCTCCCGATTTCAACTATGCACAGACCACTGGAGACCAGTCCCACTATATGGCAAAACTGCAGGCGATCAATCCGCTTACTGATGCGCGCGCATGGCAGTTTTCGGCTATGTCTCCCGAGGATCAGAAGCGCTTTCGCGCTGGCCTATCGCCGCAGGATGATGCAGCCCTCGGGCAGAAATACAAGGCTCTCAAAGCGCTCGGATTGATCCAGTAATGGATGCGTGGGATGCAGCTGCTCCGGATCGCCCAGCTTCGACCAGATCTGCCATCGATGAATGGGACGCCGCTGCGCCGGCAGGAATACAGGAAGCTCCGCGCACATTCAAGAATCAACCTGCAGTAGGAGCAATCAGAGGGGCGGCGCAGCCAGTTTCAGCTTCTATTCCTGCTGGCAGCGTAGAAGATCCTCAGACTCCTGCCTGGCAGCAATTCCTTGAGCGGCAAGCTCAGCATCCGGAAGAAGGAGGTCTGATCGGACCTCTGGTACGCGGTGGAGCGGAAGCAGTCGGATCTACTGTCTTGAATGCTCCTGGCGCCTTGGTATCTCAGACTGGCAAGTTTGTAGGAGATCTAGGAACTCCGGAACAATTCAATAGCCCAACGCTGCAGAATGTCGGATCTGTCCTATCAAGAATTGGGGCCGCAATCACCCCCGGGCATTGGAGTCAGCCTACGACGATTGTTGGCAGCATTCCAACAGCCGCGTCAGAGGCTATCGGGAAAACACTTGGCATGGCCGGATCGGGCTATCGTCAGCTGGCGGAACAGGCCGGCGCTCCGCGCCTTGGTGCTATTGCTGGTAATGTCGTATCCAATCTTCCTCTGGTTACTGGTGCGGCAGAGGCAGCGGGCGCAGGAGTGTCGGCGCTCCGCGGGGCTATCTCGAAGCCAGCGGCGGGATCTGCGGCGGTTGGGGGCACGAATCTAAGGACTACGCCGCTTCCTACCGTCAATCAGATGACGCCGGAAACACAGGCAGCGGTCCTGTTAGCACAGGCTAGAGGCATTCCGGTCAATCCGGATGTTCTGGCCAGACATGCCGAGGCCGAATCGCTTCCGGTTCCCATCAAGCTAACGGAGGGTCAGGCTAGCGCAGGAGTGCTTCCTGGAGGCCTGGACAAGCTTTCCAACGAATGGAACAAGCGCGCGCAGACTCCTGGGATGGCTGATTTGTTCAATGGTCAGAATGGTCTACTGATCGACAATATAGGAGCCATTAAACAAGCGGCTGCTCCCGATGTGAGCGCAACCACGGCAGCGCAAACCGGACAAGGCGTGATCGACTCTTATCTGCGGCGGGACGCTCCTGCCGTTGCTGATATTAGGGAAAAATATCAGGCGCTTGCTGATGCAAATGGCGGGAATCTGCCAGTAGATGGATCATCTTTTGTAGGCGCAGCGCAGCAAGCGCTGGCTAGGCAATTCAAGACCAGATATCTGCCATCTGAAATACAAGGCGTTTTGGATGATGTGAAATCGAGCGGCCAAATGTCGTTCGAGCAATTTGAAAATCTTAGAACCGATTTGGCAAGTGCCCAGCGCACAGCGGAACGGCAGGGCAATGGGAATGCCGGGATGGCCGTTGGAATCGTCCGGGATGCGCTAGAAAGCCTCCCAATGACCGGAGGCGCGGCCGCGCTTAAACCGCTAGCCGATGCTGCTCGAGGTGCAGCCAAAGCCCGTTTTGATGCCTTGCGGGCTGATCCTGCATACAACGCGGCCGTGAAAGGAACGGTTCCTCCTGATGACTTTGTGCAGAAATTCATCGTGAACGGTAACGATGCTGATGTTACGCTGATGCGACAGAATCTAGATACGCTCGGGCATCAGCATATGGCGGCCGGTGCTATGGATTACCTGAGCCAAAGGGCAGGAATCCTGAATGGGACTGGGAACTTTTCTCAGGCTGGGCTGAATAGCGCCCTATATCGAAATGGCCTGTCCTCGAAACTGAATAGCATTTTTGATCCGCAGACCGCACAGCACGTCGAATCTCTGGCGAATACCGCGCGCTATACGCAGCAGCAGCCTCGAGGTTCGTATGTGAACAACAGCAATTCGTTCGTAGCCGCGGCCGCTCATGGATTGGCAGAGACGGCTGCTGTAGCTATGGGGTTGCCTCCTGGTGCAGTGACATTCGGACGGGAAGTGCTAGCACGGCGCGCGGCCGCGCAGGCTGCTAAGAAGGCTATGGCGCCAGGTGCAGGCATTACGAAACCATAAATGGCAACGTATAATTTTTCGCCGATCGGGAACGAAAGTCAGCAATTCTTCGGGGCTGCTGGCGCCAATTTCCCCCCTAATCTACCACTAAATGGCGGATTCCTAAACACGTTCCAGGCCGGGACAAGCACGCCGATCGCAACCTATGCGAACAATCTGGGCTCTGTTCAGAACGCAGTATCGATGCAGCTCGGACCGGATGGTCGTTTTGCCGGCGCTGTATGGCTTCTATCCGGGCAGGCTTACAAGTTCCAGCTCACCGACTCGACCGGATTTCAGATCTGGATCATCGATAACGTCACTGGCATTAACGACACAGGAGTAGGAGTCACATCGGAGTGGATTGCATCTAATGCAGTGCCGACATACTCGAGCGCCACGACGTTTACTACTCCTGGAAACACGACCACGACGTTTCAGGTAGGGCGGCGCGTTAAGGCAACCGTCACTGCCGGCATTGTTTACGGCTCTGTTCTGACCAGCACATTTGGAGTATCCACCACGGTCGTTCTGACTATGGACACCGGAATGGCTCTGGATAGCGGACTGAATTCGGTTCAAGTCGCGCTGCTAGGGGAGAGCAACCCTAGCGTGCCGTCTGTACTCCCATATGCAATGACGCTTTCCGGAGCGGATACGATATCGAATCAAGCAACGACCTATAGCGGATTATTGCGTATAGGAACGAATGCAAATCAGCCAGCGTTTCATGCTAGACGTTCCAGCAATCAGACTACTGGTGGCCCAATTATCGTATTCGATACGATCAATAAACAGAATGGCACTGGATATAGCAATTCAACCGGAGTATTTACAGCTCCCATAACAGGCTGGTATCAAATCAATGCAATGGTTAGCATTACGAACAATTCTGGTGGAACATTGAATGTAGGTTTCAATCTTGTTATATCTAGCGGACAAACATTTGGCCCGTTTGTTCCGCAAGTTACCACTACCAATGTTGCAGCGATGACAGCTAGTACATGTGTTTTTCTTACGGCGGCAGATACGATAAGTGTGAACAACAATAGCGGTGCTGGACTAAGCGCGAATTTCTTTATTGGACAGACATCCGAATTCTCTGGCTTTATGATGTTCTGATATGAGCGTATTTCTCTCACCCGTTGGTAATGGAGATCATTGGTTAGGCTCGAATGCGCTCCCTGCCAATGGTGGATTCATCAATACGTATCTGGCAGGAACAACGACGCCGGCAGCGACCTATACGACGTCGGCAGGAAATGTAGCGAATACTAATCCGATCGTGCTGAGTCCAGCCGGGATTCCTCCGTTCGAGATATGGCTGACAGGAGGAGTGTCCTATAAGTTCATCATCACAGATATTCTAGGAGTACAGATCGGCCCAACGTATGACAACATCTACGGCATCGGGGATCTGACTGCTCCTAACGTCAACAATGCAGCCAATGTCAGCTATACGCCAGTAGGATCTGGAGCAACAATTACTAATGTTGCAGCGAAACTAGGAGAATTCCGCAGCGTCAAGGATTTCGGTGCAAAAGGCGATGGCGTTACAGATGATACGGCAGCAATCAATTTAGCCTTAGCTTCTACCGCAACTGAAGTATTTTTCCCTAGCGGTACCTATATTATATCCGGCACTCTTCTCCCAAGTCCTCACCAGATATTGCAAGGTGATTCTGATTCGGCAGGATCTCCAAGTTCAATTCAATGCTCATCCGGGATGAATGTTGCGGCGATAAAGTTTACGAACGTTGGAAAACTTTCTCGTCTTTCCATAGTTGCAAACGCTACCGGAGCTACGCCTAATAACTGGCTAGTATGGATCACAGGCTGCAACAATGTGGTTCTAGACGCTTGTCTGCTATCGGGTGGATACGATCTAGTTCATATCGATGGCTCATCTCCTGCGTTTTATCTGAGCTTTTTCGATTGCATCTTCTATGCATGTTTTAGAGCGCAATTTTATGTGAACTGCTCTGCAGCTGCCGGCGTAGATATGATCATGAGCCGGTGCCGGTTCCTGACCGGAGGAGGAACCTATTGCTGCTATCTAAATGGATTGGGCTCTTTGGTTTGGTCAGATGTGGAATTTACCGGAGCACCTTCAAATAATGGCACGCTATATATGGATCAGCCAGCAGCTTTGTTCGGCGGGGCACAATTCACAAATTGCGTATTCGAGCCCACTTTGACTACGGTTGGTCCAGCCGTACATATCGTGGGCACGGCTAGCACTGCTGTATGGCAGCCGGTCAAGTTTGTCAACTGCGTATTCGGTGGAGGAACTGGTGGTCAGATCGCACTCGAGGTTTCCTACGCGAACAAGATGTCTCTGACCAACTGCCTGCTGTCGTCAACGGGAGGATCTGGCGCTTTCTTCTGCGATACGGGTTGCTTCGTTCTGGATGCGACCTTTACCCAGTGTGACTGGGAGGGCGTAGCCGGAACGACTCCGGTTCAATGCTTCGGAGCGGCCAGTGTCATCAGTGCGAGCTTCACTGATAATCAGTGGACTGGCATGGCACCTATGATTGACTACAGCAATTCGAACAATGTTAGATATTTGAATGTAATAGGAGGAAATCCAGGCACCAATGCAACGCCGGTAAAACTTAATACTGATTTGAGCGTGCCTGGTGTGCGTTCATATCAGACTCCGACTAATGGTGGATGGGTTACCTATGTTCCGGTTGCTACTTCAGGAACAGGGATACTGACTACCGTTAGTGCTTCTGGATGGTATTTAAGAATCAATAAAGTCGTTCACTTCATTGCCGTCGTTACTATCACAACCAATGGGACTGGTGCAACATCGATCAACGTGACACTTCCATCAACTGCGTCCACAGGCCCTCCGGTGTTGTGTTACGGACGCGAATCAGCATCCACCGGAAAGATGCTTCAAGGATTGGCGGTTTCAGGAACAGGTACCGTAGCGGTGCAGAACTACGACAACACTTATCCAGGAGGATCCGGTACTGTATTAAATATTTTTGGAACTTATCTATTGCCATGAAATAAACGGGCCGAAGCCCGTTTCTGCCTAGTCATCACCTCCGCCTGGAGGATTGGGCGGCGCGATATAAGTAGTATGAAACGCTGGAACAGTTACAAATAATGTAGCGTTTCCAATAATCCCACAGCTCCTTCCGCCGCATGCGGCACCGGACACATGAAGAAGATAAAGAATCGGCACGAGACTGGTGGTCCCATCTGGATTCATAATTACGTTACCAGCTGGTAGATGCCCGCTAAGAGTCCATATATCACAGTGTAGCCAAAAGGTGCAGTTAGAAAACGAATGATTGAATACTGCGGCTGATCCGTCTGCCATAACAGCTGGAGCTACATCCTGCCACTGTGCTAGCTGACAGGGCTGCGCGCCACAGAATCCCTGAAGTACAACTGGACTTCCATCCTGGTTTAGTTCTTGCTGGGCCGTCATCAAATAAACATGCAGCGGGGTAATTGTGCTGCCATCCGGATTTAGCGCAGGAGCATAGGTGAGGTAGATACCACTTCCACACCTAGACCCACACCCATAACTCCCATTCTGCCCAGAAAAAGTCCATGTAATGCTGTCTAGGGTAGTACCGCCATATTGAGCAGGCACATCCGACGCATTCGTATATAGACCAGGGAAAGACGCCTGCATAGCGAAGTCGAAGTTTCCCAAGTTGTACGTAACATTATTAAACGTGCGTTGACTGTAAGTGCTATCCAGAACGGCGCCAGAATTAATAGACAATCGGCCGTAATTCCCAGCTGTGCTGACTTGAACCTGCGCTTGCGCTCCTGAACTGATTGCGCAGCAGATGGAAAAGAAAATCCCCGCGAGAGTTTTCATTAGTTATCCTTTATTGCTTGAAGTACATGAAGTTAGCAATGATTGTGCTGGTGTTAGAGAAATTCGCATTCGTGAGCAAAGTCTCCCCCGGCGCCACGTCGGCTAGAAGATACGCGTTCGTCTGGCATATATTTACAGCTATTTGTCCTGTGTACCCAGATAATCCAGCAGCGCCGCTTACAATTCCTCCTCCAGCGCATTGAGAAGAAAATGCTGTGGTAGGTGTAAATGGAAGCCCTGTAATTGAAGCCGTTCCAGTAGAAGTACCTTTCGATGACAATTGTATATAAACTTGCGCAAAGACAGCGTCCCCTATTTCTTGATATTCTCCTTGCTGTATTGAGTATGTTATTCCAGAACTAAGGCCATTAAAAGTTAATGTAGGAGTGAATAGTCCGCTTTTAGGTTCACTGTTTACTGGAGTGGGTGTGTCGCAAGTGCTAGGACAAGTGGTAACAATTCCATTAAAAATGGTCCTTTGTCCTTTACTAGCTCCAGCTAAGTTCATGAATGTACAAGCACCTTCTGGAAAGGTGGAATAGGGCACAACAAACCCAGCAGATGAATAGTAGGTAGTTGGGGTATTTAATTGCTTCATTACTTGTTCACAAAGGTTCTGTTTAGAATATGAAGCGCATACATTACCGCTTGCACAAATCCCACCATAATAAATAGTTTGAGCATTTGCTGATACATGCGACATCACTATAGCAGCCACGAATATTGCGGCTAGAAATGTTTGCAATGTTCTCATAAACTCTCCTCTTTAATCCCGCCGAATCGGGCGGTGCGTACAGCAATCATTTGAAGTGTGGAGCGTGTAGCCCGCACAGGTTGCGCCAGCCATCACGCGTATTGATGCGGTTATACCCTGGACCATCGCATCCGGGCCATGTGCAGCCTTCTGAAAAGATGATCGACTGGCAATTAGGGCAGCCGCGCAGTAGTCCTCCGAATGGATTTGGAGCAGACAGAAGCTTGTCTGGTGTACCGCGCCAGGAGCAGTTAGAGCATGCCAGAGTTTGCTCATGCAGGATCATTTTCTTAGATCCATTGGTTCGCAACGCTCTTCTAGCATCGGATCGATCGCGTTGAAACTATCGGCCACGGCCTGACATTCGGCTTTGTCGGCGTAGATCTCCCGCGTGATGTGCCACGGGTGCGAGGTATGGACGAACAGGACCAAGAGCCAGATCATTTTCCGCCTCGCTCGTGCTCTGAGGCCATGCGACGCAATTCTTGCCAGACCGCATCGGGCCAATAGGTCCCATCGGCAGTGGTGCAGCTTTCGAACCAATCCGCCGCCTCCCTCAACGCCTCCCGCTTCGCATCTCTCACCAACCTGTCGTGGATCTCGCGGGGGATGGCGTCGGCTAGCTTATCGCGCAGTTCGTCGCGATCGTGCAGCAACGCTTCGGCCCATTCGTTGGGAGAGCGTGCTTCATTATCGCGAGTCCAGCCGCTGGCGCAGATGGCTCCGATGTCATGCCACATTTGCTCTCGCTCTGCGAGCTTTCCAAGCAAGACGGTGTAATGCTGCTCCTGGCCCTTGCCGGCTGGCGGTTGAGGGGCGGCGCTTTCTCGTGCTACAGCAAATAGCATTTGCTGGATATTGTTCCAATCATCCTCTAACAACATATTGGCAAGGTGAGAGCCCAGTTTCTGCAGTGCAGATCCCAACGCTGGTATCTCATGATCTTTTAGCCAATCCTCAGGTGGTGCCCAAATCGGTCCCGCGTACGTTGGCGGCGCGGCTGGTTGAGGTCCCTGCTGCTCCGCCTGCCCCTCCGCGAAATACCCGCCGTCTACCTCCCCCTGCGCGTTGCGGGTTTCGCGGGACTTCAACTCGGACGCAATCTTGTCAATGCCGGTACCGTCGCACCATTCGCACGTCACGCCAGGGATCCCTACTACTTTTCGACCTTGACACATCGAGCACGCGACCGGCTGCTGCGCTGGCTGCGCGTTGCGGGTGGGAACGGTGGGGGGATGGGCCAGCGTGGCGTCGATGCGCTCGAGCAGCAGGCGACTTCTATTTGGTGGCGAGTCTCGGTGC
>Ga0210400_10001140_pt1 | contig 26911 bp, 18 predicted proteins | sample IncBWH26MmetaG_FD_155456 | JGI IMG/M metagenome (GOLD analysis project Ga0210400, IMG submission 155456) | Forest soil microbial communities from Barre Woods Harvard Forest LTER site, Petersham, Massachusetts, United States - Inc-BW-H-26-M | ecosystem: Environmental > Terrestrial > Soil >... | reverse complement strand
GATCGCAGAGTTGGTGCTGTATGCGGTGAGAAACGAAATTGTCCACGTGCACTCGGCATCTGTTCTGCGCTTCCCTAGGCCCGGAGAGGAACGTGGTCGTCCCCAGGCAACCCCGGATTATGCCGCGCTGCCCGCAGCCGAGAAGGCCGGTGCAGGAGTTGGCCGTCGCAGTTTTAATTGAGAAACTGCGCTGTGCCTTGAGGAGGCGTTCTGACCTTGACCGATGCGCTTGTTTAATGGCTGACGGAGACTGCATGGTTCATACCTTTTGGTTCTATCACTAGACGAAGCTCCCCCGCCGTTCGCTCGCGTTTTCGCGCGCTCGATTCACACTTGATCTCGACCTGCCCCTTACAGCGAGTTGCGTAATGGCCCCGGCCTCCAACTCCCCACTCTCAGTCCTTCCCCTCGCGGAGGTTGCACCTATCGCTGAGCGCAGCTAAATTAGGTGCGACAGTTGGAGTTGTACTTGGAAAGGACCATCCCGATGGAATCTGCCTCTGCCTTCATCGACGAAAAGATTAAGCAACTGGGCGACTGGCGTGGGAAGATGCTCGCGAAAGTGCGCGGAATCATACACGAGGCGGACCCTGAGATCGTCGAAGAGCGGAAGTGGGTCAAGCCGAAATCGCCGGGGACTCCCGTCTTTTCCCACGGCGGCATCGTGTGTACGGGAGAGACGCACAAGAATATCGTCAAGATGACATTTGCCAAGGGAGCTGCGTTGAAGGACCCCAAAGGGCTGTTCAACTCCAGCCTCGAGGGGAATGTCAGGCGCGCCATCGACATCCGCGAAGGCGACACGGTCGATGAGGCCGCCTTGAAGGATCTCATCCGCGCGGCAGTGGCCCTCAATCTCGATCTTAAGAGTCAGGGCAAGACCCAGACAAAGCCGAAGCCGCAGCGAAAATCCCCAGCTAAATCTCGATAAAAGCGCCTCGGCTGAGTGACTAGCGAGACATTAACGCGGACGACGGCATGGGCGCTTCTTTCTGAGGACGCGATGGTGCCTGCTTCGGTTCCGACCTCAACTGGTGGCAGTGCTCGTGCACGGGCAAACCGCTGCCTTCGGTCTTGGACGCCGCAAGCCGGAGAGGCTTGCCGCAGATGGCGCATCCCATGAATCCGTTTTGCATACTTACCGCTTCAAGTGCTTTCATAAACTTGTCCCGATTATCAATTTGCATTCCTAACTCTGGAGATCGTTATTACCCGAGGAGACGCTGAGATCAATCAGGTCTTCGCTGTACCAGTTGCCTACTGCGAAAGATAGCCGCCACCAGCAGTGTTATCCCAGCTGAAATCACGCCGCCTTCTCCGGTCGATCCTCCTCCGGCCGACCCTGCTCGACGCTCTGCGCGGAAGAAAGTAACTTCCCGGGAATGGCGCGTAGACGCGGGAGAGGAACCCAGAGCACGTGGGTTGCACGCCAGCGTCCGTTCGATTCACGAATATAGGTCATCAAACCGGCGAAAGGCGGCGGCACATATTGCTCCATTCGCGCGTTCCACCACTTGACCACCTCACTGTAGGCCAGCGCGACGCCCCCTAGAAACATGATCGAGAAAATGAATGCGAGGTACCGTTCGGTTGGGCTACTTGCTCTTTCGCCGATTGGGGCGCTGGCGTTGATCGGGTCTGCTTCCCCCGTGGAGGGCGATTCCGACAACCGGATGCGTGGTTGTTCCCGTTGTCCTGAGATGCGAACTCCGAGCCAGCATTCTTTACCTGGGGCAAAGATATCCTCTGGCAATCCGCCCGGCGTTGTCTCCCCCAAAAGGACCGTGTAATGTCCGTGGGCATCTGGGCGCACGTTCTGTGTCTCCTGCCAGTATGCCGCCCCGCCGAAGGGCCCCTTGTACAACATAAACTGCAGGGGAACTGTACCGACCGCGTACTCGCGGTGCGTATCAGCCAGAGTTCCGGAAAATTTGACCAGATGTTGCACAACGGCCCTATCGCCCGGACGAGATGACGCCTCCTGTGCGGGAGAAAGAGAAACACATGCGACGATGAGGAAGCAGACGAAAGTGCGCTTCACAGCCAGTTCCCGCCAGATGGCGATGCCTTGATGCCAACATCACTATGTTCATGAAGCGGCTGCGATTTGGATACTGTTGATAGTGTAGAAACATGCGGAATCTCCCGCATTTTTCCACGGTGCTGCGAGGACGGCCCAGAATTGGGTTGCTTGGCGGACTATCACCGCTGAAAGTCACTCGCGTTTGCGATGTACTCCTGTATCGATCGCTGACTTTGCCCACCCATGTAGGTGAGCTGGATTCCGTGGCGCTTGTCGTCTCCCCAGATCACAGTACCGGCTGCGTCAATCGCTACACCAGAAATGGGTGACCTGAATGACAGTTGCACGCCGTCTTTGGGCTTTAAGCCACTTACTTCCACCAGCATTCCGCCTTCGCTGAGATTCCGACTCACGCCGCGGATGGTTCGGGAACCCACCATGCAGATCACTAGCGCCTGCATCGGAACGCGCTCGTGTGTGCGTCGATTCGACAGCATCGGGTAAGGCCAGTGGTCTCCGCTTGTCGCTTCGATTCCTGCGGTTCCTGCCGCGGGTATGGCCAGTTCGAGCGGAGGTCTCGACCGCCCGCGGTCTTTCAGCAGTTGGGAAATTGTGGAATTTAGGATACATCTGTGAGCCGACCAATCGACGCCGGGCAGGAGGACTTTGTTTGCCCGGGTCGAACCTCGAATCGGAACCCATACTTACCGTTACGGAGCCAGCAAGTGCGCAAAATGGCTAGCCAGAGCGATGTAGGTCAAACCGATCAACGAGATGGCGATCAAGATGTAAGGCCAAAACCACGCGATCCGTTTCAGCACGGTCACGCGCGCATTCTATGAATAGACTTTTACGGCTAACATACGGTCCGTCGGGTATCCGACAATAATTGACACGGTATCCCCGCTCCGTATTGCGCTCTTTTTTCGGTTATGACCGCAGAACGAGTGTGGTTTTTGCTGCAGGCAGCTTCCAGCCCGTCGCCTTAGTAGTGCAGTAAGGACGTTCCATTCAGAGCCGCAAGAATCAGAGTTCCTGCGTAGGCGTTGTCTACAGCCACGGGAGTGGTGAAGGTCATCCCGTATCTCCAGCTTGCAGGCGCCTCGGGGTGTACTCCCGAAAGGATGACCCAGCCCTTGCCCGACGTTCCCTCGACGATTGCGGGAGTGCCATCCGGGAACTTGCCGACAACGCTGCCCCACCCCGTGAATTGGGGGCCGTCCTGCCAGTACTGATCCAGCGCACCGATCACGGGGCTGGAAATCTCAACGGCTGCCTTGTTGATCCCCTTGTTGTAGTCGGCATAAAAATTGAACCAGACTCCCGACGTGAGATTCAGCCCGTTATAGATGGAGTAGCCGCCAAAGAATCCGCCGGCGCAGATTCCCAGATAGTGCAAGCCGTCGTTCGTAACCGCGTTGTGGATCTTGGTCGTAGTGGCCGAGCTAAGGTTGTTGCCGATCGTGATCGAGTTTCCCCCTGGGACGATCAACAGCTTGTAAGCTCTTAGCTGGGTCTCGCTCATCGCATTGAGTTGAGAGGAATTCGCGGTCGCGTAAGTGAGATTGTGTGCGCCGAGGATGGTTTTGACCGCAGCAACATCAGAGGAGGTCGTACCCGTCCCGTTGAAAAGCAGGATGGGCGGAGTCACAATAGAGTTCAACGCCATCTCAGTCTTAGCGGGCGCTCCGAACGTCGAGCCAGGGGTTCCACAACCGTTGAAGCCGACCAAAATAAGTGCTGTGGACGCCAAGACAAACATACGGCAAGTCCTGGTCGCTGCGGGGCGGGGGGACGAATGCATTACGTGAACTCCTTTTAGACCGAATGAGGGTGAACCGCTTTTCTATCAGCGCTTGCCGAACAGTTTTTAGGGTTGAATCGGACTCGAACTGGAACAACCTTCTACTCTTCCGGCATTTTCCCTCGAATACGCCGAAAAGGGGAGTCACACTAGTACATGGGGGAGGGTACAGGAGTACATGCCCCAACTGGGGGGATTTGCCTCCCCGATGCCGACAAGCATTTTGGAGTGAGAGGAAGTCGGCGAGGGGCCAGACTAGCCTCCCGCGTTCTAAGCGATGGACATTCAGTGCGGCGGTGAGGAATAAGCAGTTCTAGAAGGCGTTGCGTAACCAGCGGCAACGCGACCGCAATGATCGCCTTTAGACTCCGGAAGTGGCGGAATTAGGATGGAAATCCATAGGTCTGTCTCCCCTCCAGGATCGCCTTCACGATGCTGCTGGCGTCTTCCGCAGAGAGGCGGTCCAATTGAGTGAGCAGCGCTTCTTGATCCGCTTCCGGGGTGGGGCGTTGGCGGCCTGGGAGGATGGGGGCGTGAGGTTTCAGGCCCAGGGCTCGGGCTTTCTCTATTTCTTGAGCCAGGCCGGCAATCGTGGGCGATTCAAATACGTTGCGGACCGGTAACTCAACTTCCATGGTCCGCCGGATGCGCGCCGTCATCTGCAGCACCAGCAGCGAATGTCCCCCCAGTTCGAAAAAGTTCTGTTCCCGTCCGACGGCTTCCACCTTCAATAGCTCGCGCCAGATGTCGGTCAGTTGGGCTTCGCTTTGGTTGCGCGGGCCCATCCAGTCTTGCCGATCGACCAGCCGTCTTCCCCCACCCAACACTGCCCGATCCACTTTGCCGCTGGGCAACAGCGGCACCTTCTCGATCTGCCAATAACTGGCTGGCACCATGGGTTCCGGCAACTTCGTGCGCAGATAGCGGCGCAATTCTCCGGGCTCTGGCACTGTGGCCTTGTCTTTCATCACCAGGTATGCCGCCAGCTTCTGCTGCTCGGCTTCTCCGCTTACCACCACTACAACTTCCCGCACGGCGGGATGGCTGGCCAGCACTGACTCAATTTCGCCCAACTCGATGCGCACCCCGCGCAGCTTGATCTGCGAGTCCACGCGCCCCACATATTCGATCTCGCCATGGCTCCGATAGCGGCCCAGATCTCCGGTGCGATAGAGACGAGAACCTTGCCCGGGCACCAACCAGTTCTCCACAAAACGTTCCGCGGTCAGTTCCGGCCGGTTCAGATAGCCGCGCGCCAGCCCCTCCCCCCCGATATACATCTCGCCGATTACGTTCACGGGTACCTGGTTTCGATGACTGTCAACAATGTGGATGGACGTGTTCGCAATGGGCCGGCCGATGGGAACAGCGGCGTCCTCCCGCCCACTGACCTTGTAGATTGAGGACCAGATTGTAGTCTCGGTCGGACCATAGAGGTTCCAAACGGAACTGCCGCGAGAGGTCAGTTGTGTGGCCAATTCTGGCGGAAGCGCCTCGCCGCCACAAAGAATCTTTAGGTCAGGATCGCCTTGCCATCCGGCCTCGATGAGCAAACGCCAGGTTGCGGGCGTTGCCTGCATCGCGGTTGCTTTGCTGTCGTTCAAAAGATCCTTGAGCCGGTTTCCGTCAATGACCTCTGTCGAGTCGGCGATGACCAGCCGCGCTCCCGAAACCAGCGGCAAGAATATCTCCAGTCCGGCAATATCGAAGGAGAGTGTGGTTACGGCGAGCAACACATCTTCACAACTTAGGCCCGGCTCGCGCTGCATGGAACAAAGCAGGTTGACCACACTTCGATGTTCGATCGCCACGCCCTTCGGTCTTCCGGTCGAGCCAGATGTGTACATCACGTAGGCCAAGTTCTGCGGGCTAACGGATGTGTAAGGATTAGCCCTGCTTTCATTCTCGACGAACTTCCAGTCCTGATCCAAGACAATGGTATCTGCCCCAAGAGCTGGACGGTGCGAGCTTTGGTCCGTCAGCAACGCCGCAGGTTTCGAATCAGCCAGCAGAAAGGCCAGGCGTTCGTCCGGCAGCTTCGGATCGAGCGGAACATACGCTCCTCCGGCCTTCAGAATGCCGAGCAAGGCGATCACCATGCTCGGTCCACGGTCGACGCACAGTCCAACGGGTGCGTCTGGCGGTATGCCTCGTTTTAGAAGAAACCATGCTAATTGGTTCGCACGTTCGTTTAGTTCCCGATAAGAAAGACGCTGGCCGTGAGAGATGACGGCGGTAGTCTCCGGAACGCTCTGGGCTTGTAGCTCAAACAACTGGTGAATACATGACTCGGGATATGTCTGGACGGTATCGTTCCATTTTCCAAGGACGCGATTTTCGCGGGAACTCACCAGCGGCAGCTCGGATAGTCTCTGTTCCGGATTCGCGATGCCTCCCCGTATCAGCGTTTTCCAATGGATCGCCATACGTGCGATGGTTTGGCGCTCAAATAAATCAGTGCTGTAGTGGAACCGCGCCAGCACCTGGTCCGTTCGCTCGTCCAACTCCAGATAGAGGTCATACTTTGTCGCACCAGTATCCACATCCATCTGGGTGAGACGCCAATTGGGATCGACGACAGGCATCGGCGGCTCAAGCGAAAAGAGCGCCTGGAACAGCGGATTTCGGCTGGGCTCTCGTTGAATATTCAATTCCCGGACAAGATATTCAAAGGGCAGGCGATCATGATCGAGAGCGGCCAGGCTCCAGTTGCGGGCGCGATGCACCAACTCGCGAAAACTTGGGTTCCTGGAAACGTCCGCGGGAACAACCACTGTGTTGAGGAAGTATCCCAGGAGGTGCTCTGTCTCAGGGCGATTGCGGCCCGCAGTGACGGTTCCGATCGGAATCCGCTCCTCGCCCGAATAGCGTTGCAGCAGCGCCGCAAAGCTGGCCAACAATACGTGAAATGTGGAGACGCCTTCACTTCGGCAGAACTCCCTCAATGCCGCTGTGAGAGGAGATCGCAATTTGAATGGATACATCGAACCGCGAAATGTCCGCGGATGTGTGTTGCTGTGGTCGGTCGGTAAATATACTTCGGGCAAAGTCCTGCCGAGTTGTTCGCGCCAGTACTCAATCTCTTTGGCGAGCGATTCCCGCGTGACGGTTCGTCGTTCCCAACAGGCATAATCCGGATACTGAATTTGAAGCTCCGGCAACGGATTAGGATCACCGGCTGAAAATGCTTTGTATAGCGTGGACAGCTCGGGGAGAAACACGCGATAGATTGCCACGCCATCAAAGATGATATGGCTGAGTGTGAGGTATAGCCGATGTTCACTATCGCCAAGACGGATCAGCTTTGCCCGAAAGAGTGGTACCTGGCCAAGATCGAGTGGCACTCGTGCATCGGCAGTAGCAATGCACCGGGCAGCGGCGTCTCTTTGCTCGCGTGGAAATCCGCTGAGATCAATAAGCGGAAGTGAAATAGACAGATTCTCCTGAACTTCCTGGACAGGCTCTCCATCGACAACTTTGAAGGCGGTGCGCCAGGCTTCGTGCCGGCGAAGAATCTCATTGAAGCTCTGTTCCAGCGCGCTGACGTTCAGAGTTCCAGAGTAGTGAATGGTGACAGGTTCGTTATAGAGAGGAAGATCGGGTGCCAGTTGGGAATGAAGCCACACTTGCTCCTGAGCATGGGAAAGAGGGATGCGCTCTCCTGGCTTGCGTCGGGGAATCTGCCTGGTCTCCGGACGGACTCCTAATTCGCCCCGGAGATACTTCTCCAACAGCTTCTGCTTCGCCTCGGAGTACTCAGGAGCCATCTCTCCCCCCAGACTCGATCGCAGATTTCTTTCTGACCTCATCCGCATCGAACGTCACGTGGAGAGCGGTAAGTCCGCGCAGACCGAGATTCTGGCGCCACTCAAGAGGAACGCTAGCGTCGAGCGTGAGATGGGGAAGCCGGGCCAAAATTCTCTCGAAAGCGATCTGCCCCTCCAGCCTGGCGAGCGCGGCGCCGAAGCAGAAGTGAGCAGCCCAGCCGAAGGCAAGATGTCGGTTATCCGTGCGGGTGATGTCGAGGTGATCGGGGTCGGGAAACCGCTCTGGATCATGATTGGCGGCGCCCATTACCGCAATGACCGCGTTTCGCTTGCGAATCTGCTTGTTGCCTAACGTGACGTCGGCCGGTGCAAGGCGCGCCGTGTGCTGGCTGGGGCTTTCGTAACGTAGTAGTTCTTCGACCGCTGAAGGAATCAACGACACATCTGCGCACAGTCGCTTCAGTTCACCCGGGTTCCGCAACAGCGAAAGCACTCCATTGCCGATTAAGTTCGTGGTGGTTTCCTGGCCTCCGACCATGGTCACAATCAGGTTGGCGATGATTTCCTCCTCCCCGAGACGACTGCCCTCAACCTCAGCGGTCATCATCGCCTGGATCAAGCCTTCACGGGGATGTGATTTCTGTTCCCGCATAGCCGTCCGGAAGTAGTCGCACAAGTGTTCGACGCTGCGCAGGACTCGGGGAAAGCGGTCGGGATTGTGCTGAAAATTGCCCAGCATCTCGGCAAAATCCTGTGACCATGACTTTAGTTGAGCGTGGTCCTCGACCGGCACTCCAAGCATCTCGGCGGTCACGATGGCTGGCGCCGGGCTTGCGAAATCGGAGATGACGTCCATGCGACCCGCTTGAACCGCGGCGTCCAGCAAACCGTCCATCACTTCTCGAATGTGGGAGCGAAGTTGGTCAACTCTCCGCGGGGTGAACGCCGCGGAAGCAAGAGCCCGCAGGCGGGTATGGTCAGGGGGATCGAGAAACAACATCTGCCGGACCATCACCGCGGCTATGGGATTCAGCGCCGACAGGTTCAGCGCGGTCAGTTGTTCTGGTGAAGGAGTACGCTGAGCGGAAAAGTGATGGAGCACGTGGACCACATCGTTGTAGCGGGTGACGACCCAGGCATGCAAAAAAGGATCCCAGTGCACTGGGTCTTGGCTGCGCAACTGGTGATAAAGGGGATAGGGGTTGGCAAGCACTCCAGGATCGAGGAGATGGTACAAGCTGAGGTCGCGGGGGTCGACTGACTGGGTGGCGATCGGCGATGCTGTGGTGGTCATATCGGAACCCCGCCAGATAACCCATCGAGGACGCGCCGCGCTTCCTCGTCACTCATGGCGTTCAGTTGAGACCGAATCAGATTGTCGATCTCCGACGCAATGCCATGCACGCTCGGATGATCAAACAGACTTCGCAGCGAGAGTTCCACCCCGAATCTTTCCTGGATTTTGGCGATCAACTGGGCTCCCATCAGGGAGTGGCCACCGAGCCGGAAAAAATTGTCGTCCCTGCCAATGTGGTCCACTCGCAAGAGGTTCGTCAGTAGTGTGGCGAGCCACTGTTCCACTTCTGATTGCGGCGGATCGAACTGGTCGTCGGCGAGAACGTTCTCAGCCGTAGGCGCTGGGAGAGCCGCCCGATCCACCTTTCCATGCGTCGTGAGTGGTAGACGGGCGATTTTGACAAACTTCGAAGGCACCATGTGCTCGGGAAGGTGCTCTGCCAAGGAGTTTCGCAGTTCGCTAATGCGCAGATCGGCGCCGGCTTTCATCACAATATAGGCAATTAGGCGTAGCTCTCCGGACTCCTCCGCGCGGGCTGTCACACAGGTCATCTCAACGCCGGGGTGTCGATTCAGCACTGCGCTGATTTCACCAGGTTCAATTCGATAGCCTCTGATCTTGACCTGGTCATCTATTCGCCCAAGGAACATGATCTGGCCGTCAGGAAGCAAGCGCGCCAAATCTCCGGTACGGTACATTCGGGACGCTTCTGCGGTAACGAACGGATCGGTGAGAAACCTTTGCGCCGTCAGTTCCGGAAGATTGATATATCCTCTCCCGATACCGGCGCCGCCAATCAGCATCTCACCGGGCATGCCTTCCGGGACGGGCTTCAGCTGTTCGTCAACAATGTAGATTCGAACTCCGTCGATCGCTTGTCCGATCATAGGAGGCCCGTCCGGCTTCGAACGAGGCGGAATGATTCCAGAAGTCGCGACCACGGTGCACTCCGTGGGGCCGTAATTGTTCACCAGCGCAAACGGAAGATCCGGCGGAGGATAGCGGTGGAGTACATCAGCGCCCGTCAGCAAGAAACGTACCGAAGTATTTGGCGGCCACGGCAAGGCGATCATGGCCTCGGCCAGCGCGGTGGGAAGAAAGCTGACGGTGATCCCGGTTTCAACCATCCAGTTGCGCAACCGCTCAGGTGTTGTGCGTATGGCGTCATCGATGATGTGGATGGTTGCTCCCGCAGCCAGAGGGGGCCAAAGTTCCCAAACCGCGGCATCGAATCCGGGACTGGCCTGCATTGTGGCCTTATCAGCAGCGGTGATCTGAAACGCGCAAATATGCCAGCGTATAAGGTTGAGCAGATTTTTATGCGTGATCTGTACGCCCTTCGGACGACCCGTCGAGCCTGATGTAAAAATCACGTATGCCAAGTCCTCGGATTTGACACGGGTGGTCGTCGGGGCTTCAGAACCGCAACAGGGCAAAGCACCGTTCTTGTCGAGAACAATCTTTTCCCAATTTCCTGCCGGCAAAGATTTGGCAACATTGGACTGAGTCACCACAAAGTGACATTGAGCGTCCTCCAACAGCATTGTCAGCCGGTTTGTGGGATCAGCCGGATCCAGTGGCACATACGCTGCCCCGGCTTTCAAGATTCCCAGGGCGCCGATCACAAACGCCGGAGAGCGCTGCATGCACAGAGCGACCAGCGTTTCTTTTCCGACGCGAGAGGACCGTAGCAACGAGGCCAATTCATTGGCGCGGTCGTCCAGTTGCCGGTAGGTGAGTTGCTTGCCATCTGCCACCACCGCGACGGCATCTGGGGTTGCCCTCGCTTGGGCTTCGATCAGAGTATGCACACCCATGGCTCTCGCAGTCAGTCCTTTCGCTATATTCCGTTCCGGCTTAAGTGCGCACTGTTGCCGCCGCGCCTATTTCCAGAGCGGCAGCTTCTAGATGTTCCTTATCGCCCCTATCAGTCAGCCGCGTCAGCGGTACCTCCGGCAGATTCTTTTCCTCTAAGCACACGCTGCAGCACGCTCTGCAGTTCATCCGGGGACAGATTCTCCAGCTTCGCCAGTAACTCATCGCGGTTTGGATCCGCTGCGGTAGTTTGGCGACGTCGCAGCAGAGGGCTATCCACTTTCAGCCCCAGGGCTCGGGCTTTCTCTACTTCCTGAGCTAGTCCCGCAATGGTTGGCGATTCGAACACGCTGCGCACCGGCAGCTCCACTTCCATCGTCCGCCGGATGCGTGCCATCATCTGAAGCACAAGCAGAGAATGCCCTCCCAGTTCGAAAAAATTCTGCTCCACCCCCACCCTCTCTACCTTGAGTAGCTCCTGCCAGATTGCGGCCAGCTGCCTTTCGTTCTCGGTTCGCGGACCGATCCAGTCATGCGTGTCCACCAGCGCCGTTCCACCGCACTTTTCGAGCGCTGCCCGATTCACCTTGCCACTGGGCAACCGCGGCACCTCTTCGATCTGCCAATAGCTGGCCGGCACCATGTGCTCGGGCAATTTGGTGCGCATATAGCGGCGCAATTCTCCCGCCCCAGGCGTCGTAATCCCATCTTTCACCACCAGGTACGCCCCCAACTTCTGCTGCTCGGCTTCTCCGCTGACGGCCACCACCGCTTCCCGCACCACGGGATGGCTGGCCAGCACGGACTCTATTTCTCCCAACTCGATGCGGATCCCCCGCAGCTTGATCTGCGAGTCAACGCGTCCCAGATATTCGATTGCGCCATCCCCACGCCATCGCCCCAGATCCCCGGTGCGATACAAGCGAGCGGATTGCTCAGGCGCGATCCAGTTCCGCACGAAGCGTTCAGAGGTCAATTTCGGCTGGTTCAGATATCCTCGTGCGAGCCCTTCCCCGCCAACGTAAATCTCACCGCGAATTCCGATAGGCACTGGATGCGAGCCCTCATCGACGAGATAGATCTGAGTATTGCTGATCGGCCTCCCAATCGGCACCGAGGTGATGTGCCGCTCGGTTACCTCATGGCACGTTGCATCGGCAGCCACCTCGGACGCGCCGTAGATGTTCAGCATCCTCGCCGCTGGAAAAGCCGCGCGGAAGCGATCCGCCAGATCACCGGGCAACACCTCGCCGCTGCACGACCATAACTTGAGTGCGGGTACTCGTTGTTCCAGATTCGGGGTATGTTCCAGCAGAGCGCGGAGTTGGGAAGGCACCAGGACGATGCGAGTCACGCGTTCGCGGGCCAGAACTTGCAGAAGCAACTCCGGGTCAAGCACGGCCTCTTGCGGGATAATCACGCTGGGAATCCCTGCCAGTAGAGGACCAAAGATCTCCCAGATCGAGTCAACGAAGGTTAAGTTGGTCTTCAGGCAGCACACCTCGCCAGACGCAAAGGGATATGCCCTCCACATCCAGGCAAAGCGATTCATGCTGGCGCGGTGGGTTCCCTCGACGCCCTTCGGCGCGCCGGTTGAGCCGCTGGTGTAGATCACATACGCGATTTGCTCACTGGAAACCGAGCCGGGAAGATCGGTCGACGGTCCGCGTTTCAGCTCCTCGTTGTTGTCGAGGTCGTTGTCGAGTTCGATGACGTTCCGGGCATCGCTCGGCAAGCGGTCCTTCAGAGCGGAAACTGTGATCACCCCTGACGCAGCAGCGTCGTTGAGCATCAACTTGATGCGTTCCGCAGGATAGCTACGGTCGAGCGGAACATAGGCTGCTCCGGCCTTGAGGACAGCCAGCAGCGCCACCAGCATTTCTACTGACCGGTCGAGGAGGATGCCGACCAGGCAGCCTGCTCCTATGCCCTTTTTGGCGAGTAAGTGGGCCAGGCGATTCGCGTCATCATTGAGTTGCCTGTAGGTCCATCGGTTTTGCTCGGACAGCAATGCAGTGGCATCCGGTGTCCGGCGAACTTGCTGCTCGAATGCTCGGTGGATGGTCAGGTCCCGAGAATATTCGGCGGCGGTGCGATTCCACTCAACCAGAACCTGCGCCCGCTCCCGATCGCTCATAAGGGATAATTCCGCGAGGCGCTGGTCCGGGTTGTCCAACGCTCCGAGCAATAGCGTCTCGAAATGTCCGAGCATCCTCCGCATCGTGGATTGCTCGAACAAGTCGGTACGATACTCGAACTGGCAATGAAACTCGCGATCCTCCCAGACTTCCACCGAGAGATCGAACTTCGCAATGCCCGCCTCAAAAGCGATCTCCTTAATGCTCAGACCAGGAATCTCGAAGACCTGCTTTGGAATATTCTGGAAGGTGAACATGACCTGGAACAACGGATGGGTGTCGAGAGAGCGCTGTGGGACCAAAACCTCCACCAGTTTTTCGAACGGCACATCCTGGTGCGAGTAGGCGTCGAGCGCAAACCCCCGCACTTGGCGAATCAGTTCTCGAAACGTCAAATCATTTGAAAAATCAGATCGGAATACCAGCGTGTTCGCGAACAAGCCCACTATGCCCTCAAACTCGACTTCGCTGCGCGCTGCAACCGGAGTTCCTACCAAAATGCTTTCCTGCCTGGTATAGCACCAGAGCAAAGCCTGAAATGCGGCCATTGCGACCATGAACGGAGTCGCGCTTTCGGCCTGAGCCATCGCTTTCAGCTTTGCTAGAGTGACGGCATTCAAGCTGATTTCTTCCGTCGCTCCATGCCAGCTGGCGACAGTCGGGCGCGGGTGATCGAGGGGAAGGTCAAGCAGAGATTGCGCCCCGGTTAGCTTGCTTTTCCAATGTTCAATCTCGCGGGTGAGCGCTTCCCCATTCATGCACTCGCGTTGCCACTGTGCGTACTCCCCATATTGAACGGGAAGTTCGGGCAAATCCGCTTTTTCATCTCGGGCAAGCGCCGCATAGCAGGTGGTCACTTCTCGAAACAAAATCGAGATCGACCAACCATCGGTGATGATGTGGTGCATCACCATCAGAAAGGTATGCCTCTCCGGACCAAGGCGAACCACCAGGGTGCGAAGAAGTGGACCCGCGCTCAGATCAAATGGCTTTCTGCCCTCCTCGCCCACGATGCGGAGAGCCTCTGTCTCGCGCTCAGGTTCCGGAAGGTTGGTTAAGTCGAGGAGGGGAACGTCAACATTCGAGTCAGGCAGCACCAACTGTCGGGGCTCGCCGTGAACCGACTCAAACAAAGTGCGCAGCGAGGCATGCCGTCGGACCACGGTATCTAAGGCTCGTCTCAGTATCTCGATGTCAAGCGGGCCAATGACACGGAAGGCACGCGGCAGGTTGTAACCTGCGGTCCCCGGCTCAAGCTGGTCGAGGAACCAGAGTCGACGTTGGGCGAACGAAGTGGGAAAGGTTCTCCTGCTCATCTGGGTGGCACAACGAGAACCCGATCATCTTGTTGGAGTCCTGTTAAAAGACCAATCGGGTGGTTTGTGTACCGACCTACTAAATTCCCTGTATTGCCAGTTCCGCCTAAGAGAGGGACCCTTAAGCGTTACTGACTTGCGCGCCGATGTCCGTTCAACCCCGAGTACAGCCTTTGGCGACCTCTCCACGGTCGGAGGAATTCGAAGTCTATCCTGCGTCGCTGGCACAACGACGATTGTGGTTTCTGAATCAATTGCAGGCCCCAACCGCTGCTTACAACGTGCATGTTGGTCTGTGGCTGTATGGACCACTCAATGTTGAGGCTCTTCAGGATAGTCTCCAGGAAATAGTGAATCGTCACGAGACCCTGCGCACCAGCTTTGCCCTGGAAAGGGGTGAGTTGATCCAGCGGGTCATCCCAACTTACCGGGTTACCCTGCCGATGACCGATTTTGCGCATCTGGCAAAACCGTACCCGCCGGTATACGAGTTCGCCAAGCGAGAGGTGGACACCCCTTTTGACCTGGACAGGGGGCCCTTGTTTCGCTCACACATCCTCCGCATTGGTCCTGAGGAACATGTCTTCCTTTGCACTATGCATCACACGATTACTGACGCCTGGTCGATGCAGCTCTTTACGAAGGAAATGGCAGGTCTTTATGAGGCTCTTTCGGATGGGAAAACACCTGCCCTGCCCGAGCTCACGATCCAATACGGAGATTACTCGGAATGGCAAGGCCACCTGCTGGAAACGGAAATCGCCCGGAAACAGCTGGCCTATTGGAAAGACACTCTTGAGGGCGCGCCGGCCGTTTTGGAGTTACCGCAGGATAATCCCCGTCCCGCCGAACAGACCCTGCAAGGTGAGAGCCACGACTTCGCTGTGCCTGTCGAAATCATCGCCGAGGTAGCGTCGTTAGCAAAGCGACACAGTGTCACGCTTTTTATGTTCTTGCTCGCGGCTTTCAAGGTTCTGTTGTATCGCTACAGCGGAGAACCCGATGTTCTCGTAGGTGTACCGGTGGCGGGCCGCAGTCGGGTCGAGACTGAACCTTTGATCGGATTTTTTGTAGAGACGCTTGTCCTGCGCGATGATCTGTCCGGCAACCCGCGGTTCGTCGACTTGCTGGCACAAGTGCGCGAGACAACTCTAGGTGCATTGGCGCATCCAGACATACCCTTTGAGAGGGTTGTCGAGGCTCTTCGGCCTGAACGAAATCTAAGTTGCAACCCCGTCTTTCAGGTCATGTTTTCGGTCATCAAGTCGGCGATCCGGTCGCACGCTTTCGGCAATGGTGTGGTCGCTTATCCCTATGTGGTGAACAGTAGTACTTCCATTCTGGATCTAGGCGCAACCTTCATCGAAGATAGCGACGGGAAATGGTGGTTGCAAATCGATTTCAACACGTCTCTGTTTAAGCTGGAGCGTGTTGCTGGAATGGTTAAGGACTATATCGAACTCCTTCGGCGGATCACCATCGAAGTCGACGTTCGCATTGACAATGTTGCATTGCACGGCGCCCCCCAGCGTACATCGACTCGAGTGAACCGGCGAAGGGACGGTCACGGCGGCTCGAAACGCGGAAAAGCAAGTGCCTCAGCTGCCGGACGGGGAGAACGACCACCCGCTGTCGATGTGGAACAGGCGCTGCTCGCCGAGATCTGGAAAGATGTGCTCGGTGTGCAAGAGATCGGCCTGCGTGACAACTTTTTCGACGTTGGAGGGCACTCCTTATTGGCGGCGCGTCTCACGACGCAAATCCAAAACGTCACGGGGCGCAAGATTCCGGTCTCTTCGATCTTTCGTGCCCCTACGATTGAGGCTCTGGCGCGTCTGTTACGCGATCATGCTGTCTCCGAGCCCGATCCCGTGATCATGCACCTGGGTCCGGGGGACAGTGGAATTCCTTTCTTCGCCGTTTCTGCTCCGGGAGTGGATTCCCTCGGCTATGCACTCCTTGCGCGTTACCTGGGTGAACATCAGTCAATGTACAAGCTACAGGGCCCGGGACCTGGCGTTTGGGGCCGCCCATTTGAGCCTGAGGAATTGCGGACTCTGGCCGAGCAATACGTGAGCGCGATGCGAACCGTCCAACCCCACGGTCCATATTGCCTGGGAGGCATGTGCGATGGCGTGAGGATCGCGCAGGAGATGATCGTCCAATTGGAGTCCCTTGGCGAGGAGGTGGCGCTCTTCGCGATCCTCGATACCTGGGTTCTTGAAAATTCTCAAGTTCGGATCCTCTGGGCTATCGACTACTACCTGGAGCAACTTCGTCTATTTTCGCATTTGCCTTTCAGGCAGAAGCTTTCGACATTGCAGCGAACATTGAAACGGTTGGCAGGAAGAAACGGCTCCGGGAAGAATGAATGGGCTCAAGCCTACTGGCCTGACGAGAACTTCCAACCGCCGCACTTCCGAGCGCCTGTGATTCTCTTCAAGCGGCCAAGGCAGCCCTTCTTCTATGTTCGCGATCCAGAAATGGGTTGGGGTGCGCGCTCCACTGGCGGTGTAGAGATCTGCGAAGTCCAGTGTGGACACTTGCAACTCCTTCGCCAGCCCTATGTCGGAATTATCGCCCAGACACTCTCGACCCGGTTGCACGCGATAAACGACCAAGCCAAAGGCAAGACAACAGCTTCGGCGATGCCTGGAACACAACTCACAGTGCAATTGGAAGACCGCCCGCGCTCCGAGTTCACGCGGCCCATATTTGAATGAAGGGGGTCGGCAAGAGATGACGCCAGAGGACGCGCCCATCGCGATGGCTGGAGTTGCGGGCGACGCAGCAAAGTTTATCTCGAATCAACTCGCCGACCGGGCGGAATCCAGTTCGCATCGGATCCGTATCATTGGCCCGCCGGCTTTCTCCTTCGGAACAGTTTTCGCCGGATTGCGCGGGCTGGTCCAGTACTCTGACCTTCTATATGCGCTGAGCTTCTTCCGGCTCAATATTCGGTACAAACAGTCCATTCTTGGCTGGGCCTGGGCAGCACTGCAACCGTTAGCCCTGATGGGCATTTACACCTTCGTTTTCGCGCACGTCGCCAAGGTCAACACCGGCGGCGCCCCATACTCCATATTCGTCTTCGCGGGACTTCTTCCGTGGATCTTCTTTTCCAGTTCGATTACGAACGCGGTTCACGGGATTGTGGCTTATCCCGGTCTGTTCACAAAGATGTATTTCCCGCGGGAGATTATTCCTTTGTCGTACTTGGCGCCCGCAGTGTCCGACTTTCTGATTGCTTCGGTCATTCTTGCCGGTATGCTGGCTTATCACCGCATTGGGCCCACTTGGACTTTGCTCTACGGGATCCCGATTCTCGTCATTCTCGGCGGCTTCGCTACTGCGATATCTCTGTTCCTGGCGGCCGTTCATGTTCGCTTTCGTGATGTTGGTCTCGTCTTGCCGTTTGTCTTGCAGGTGTGGATGTTCGCGACTCCCGTGGTCTATTCACTCCAGGCCGTGCCGGCGCGGCTCCGCACTATCTACCTGCTCGATCCTGTTGCGGTTGCGATTGACGGTTTCCGGGGAGCAGTGATCTACGGACGCGCTCCCGACGCTCGCATGCTGGCCCTAGTTGGGGGAGCGATGATCGTGTGCCTGGCGCTCGCCTACGCCTATTTCAAGTCGGCCGAGGCCACCATGGCCGATGTGATCTGAGAAACACTAATGATTGATCTGATGCTGGATCGGGTCTACAAAAAATACAGGCTTCGCTCAAAGGGCAATGGGCCCAAGCGTTGGTACAGAGGTTTCGTAAAGCGTCCGGTCGAAATGTGGGCGCTCCAGGACGTCAGTTTCGAAGTGAAGCATGGTGAGGCCCTCGGCATTATTGGACATAATGGAGCTGGGAAGACGACGATCCTAAAGCTTCTGTCCAGCATCACTGCTCCCACCCGCGGCCAAATTACGATTCGTGGCCGACTTGCCGCCCTAATCGAGGTTGGATCCGGGTTTCATCCCGAACTTACCGGCCGGGAAAACGTCTATCTTCACGGGGCAATGCTGGGCATGCGGCGATCAGAAATCATGCGAAAGATGGACGGTATCATCGACTTCTCGGGCGTGGAAAAATACATTGATGAACCGGTTAAGCGGTATTCTTCCGGGATGTACGTCCGCCTGGGGTTCTCAGTAGCGGCTCATCTTGAACCCGATATTGTGCTGCTGGACGAGGTGCTCGCCGTGGGCGACGTCGCGTTTCAGACGAAATGCCTCGATCGTATTTCTGAACTGAGAAAAAACGGAGGGACCATCGTTTTTGTCTCTCATGATCTCGCTTCGATTTATCGCGTGTGTGACCGGGCAATACTCTTGGATCGCGGACGGGTGCTTACAGACGGTCCTCCACGTGTGGTTGTGGACATGTACCAGAAGTTGGCCTTCGGCGATCACGAGTCGCTCGCGGAATCGCAACTGGACCCTGGAAAGGCGGCCGAGTGCCTTAGCATTGCTTTTTCCGGTCCCGATCCAGTTCATGCAATTCGAACCGGTTATCCCATGGTTGCGCGCCTGGGATATCGCACCGCGACCGCCATTCCCAACGCGATATTTCGAATTTCCATCTATTGGCCCAGCGGATACCTTTGCGCGCAGCTTTCAAATGAATCCTCCGGCTTCGGTCTGACCCTTGAACCCGGCCACGGCGAGATCACTTTCGAATGCCCCGTGTTGCCCATCCAGCCGGGACTTTACCGCGTCGACCTCGTCATCGAATCAGAGGGGCGGGAAGTCGACTCGCGACAGCATTGCGCCACGCTCTGTGTCGAAGCAGGTAAATCGGCAATGGGAGATTTCTATATCGAAAATTTGTGCAGCGTTCGAAGGTATTCTCATTGACCTGAACGACGCGAGGGATGCTGGGATCGGCTTGACTTTTGTAACCGGGGGCACAGTCATTTGGGAGGTTCATCTATGAGCGCGACAGCGGAGAGCAGCGTAGTAGCGCTACAAACTGGATTGAATGATCGGATTTGGTAGTCAGTTGGCAGTCACGTACCGCAAGTAGCAGAAACTAAAGTTCTGGCGGAGAGGGAGGGATTCGAATCCGCCTTAAAACGTCAAACAAAGGACTTAACCGCGCACGGACAGCAATTGTAGTTCGCGTAAGTACATACAAAACCAGCCTTCTGATTTGCAAGTGATTTGCTGCTTATCGCGCTGCCTCACTGAACTTGCGCCACTGCGGAAGCTGGAATCGTTTTTTTTCCTTTGCCGGTTGACGCACCCAGGACGGAGACTTGCGAGCCATTCGCAGTGAACGAACCGGATTCGGATTCGGCGGTGGTCGGAGCGCGTCCGGTGGAAAGAAGAGATTGATTAGATCCCGTGGCTGGGAAGGATCAAACGCAATCAGTGTGCTTGTACCGCCCGCGAACAACCGCCCGCCGAACGACCGAATCGTGAGGATCGCGTCGGCAATGATTCCGTTCGCCCCTAGATACACCAAACGCGGTTGGCTCGGCTGCGTGTAGTCGAACCCGTAAATCATCCCGTTGCCGTTCTCCGGAGGGTCGTTGGTGTCGGCGTTGTAGACACCAATATAAGCAACTCTGTTCAACACACTGACGGTTGCCGCTTTGTTCAGCAGGAACGATTGAAAGGCTGCGTACGGGTCAATGGTGTCTAGTTTTGCTTGGCCAATCACTTGAGGTGAAACCGGATTCGTGAGATCGACAACTACGAGTCCCCCATCCCACGCCGCAAGAAGTGCGAGGTTTCCGTCTACGGCTACATCGGTAACCGACGTGGAGGGGATCGTCTGAGACAGCAGCACAGGAACGGTAGGAGTCGCCACATTGTAGACGAGCAGTCCTGCTGTGCTGTCGGCCACCAACAGAAGGTTCCCCGAGACTACGAACTCGATCGGCAAACCCGGCAGGTTCAGGCTCACTCTTTGGGTCGGACTTGCAGGTTGCGAGATGTCGTAGACCGCAAGTCGACCGTCCACCGTCCCCGCGAAGAGCCAGGTTCCGCTAGTGGCCAGCGCTGAAATCCCGACCCCAATGAAATCCACCTGGCTCGGGCTGGCCGGATTCGACACGTCGAGAACTCGCATGGAATCCACAGCACCGACGTATAGGTAGTTGTTGGAGAGTGCAAGGGCCTGGCAAAGTGAAGATCCGGTCGAGAAACCACCCACAGGGGTCGGAGGCTGTGTACTGAGATCGTAGTCTAGTACGCCTCCGCCGAAGGCTGCGTTGGCGATTGCGAAATAGAGATTCGAGGCATTGGCTACTTGGGCAAATGCCGGAGAACCGGGGACAGCCACACTTGGCGCTAACAAGTAGCTGGGTAACAGACCGCCTGCTTCAGTTAGATCGTAAACGGCTAGACCTCCCTCCGCTTCCGTGGACAGCACATAGTTGCCCGCCAGCGCAACGGTGTATTGCACATTCACGTAGTCGAAGGCAGTACCAGTCAGTTTTGGCTGCTGCGGATTGCTGATGTCAACCGCCGTCAACCCCGTCTGCCCCGTACCGCTGATTACCATTTTTCCGGTGGACGCCAAAACGGGGCCGATGGGCAAGGTGGTCAGCAGAACGGGCTGCGGAGTGAAAATATCAAAAATCTGCGAATCCGGTATTTCGGGATTGACGTCCGGCAAGAACAAAAGATTTCCGACAATGCTGAGCGATGAAGGGAAGCCGAAGCCAGCCTGAATCAGGCCGACCTGGCTAGGAGGCTGAGTACTCACGTCATAAGTGATGAGATCGTTGTTGACCAGCAAGAACAAGAGGTTCCCATCGGAAGCGAAGCCCCCGACTGTAGGCGCAGTGATAGAGGTCGGTAGGGCGAGGCTGTACTGGGTATGCACAACGTTGCCTTGCTGCAGATTGAATTGGTCAAGAACTACCGGCGCTCCCGCCGCCGATACGGCCTCCCACGCAGACAGAGAAATTTCCGTGATGACGCAGCCGGTTTGTGAGCTAATTACCGGCGTGGCAACCGGAGAGATTTGACGCGATAGCAGTATTGGATGCGCTCCACTGATGTTGTAGACGGCAATCACGCCGGGCGGAGGTGGACTCTGGGTGTCATCCTGCCCGGCAAACTGGTAGAGGTAGCCGTCGCAAGAAAGCAATTGCCCGAGTGCAGCCGGTTCGAATGCGTCGGTCCAAACCGGATTCGCGGGATCGGAAACGTCGTAGACATCGACCCAGTTGTAGGTTGGAGTGGTGGTTCCATTCGAATAGTTCGAGGCTTCGACATAGGCGCGGGTGCCCGCCGTCCCGACGTTGGCGGCAAAGGTTCCCAGGGGAGTCACGGGCTGAGTGAAGTCAATGTAATCCGCCACACGATTGACGATTCCGGGAAACGCGCCGGTTACCGAAAGTGAAGTCCGTTCTGACGTTCCGCTGTATGTGGCCTTGACCGGGACTCCTCCACCGTCGGCGAGTTGGGAAGACGCGGTATAGTTTCCGCCGGATGTTAGCGACCCCGGTCCATTCAATTGCCACGCAGGCGCAATCGTAGCGCTGCCCTGAATACCCGACAATTGCAGCGCGTTCCCCAAACCAACTATCGGCACAGTCGGCGCGATCCGAAATGGATGCACGCCCAGCCGTTCCTGGTCACAAATCTGCGTGCCTTGCACACAAGCGGTCACAACCGCGAAAGAATCGGAGGTCACGCTGGCCGGAGCCGTATACATGCCGGTGCCACCTATGCTTCCGACGTCGGAGGTCCACGTCAATGTCTCCGTAGTCCCCGATCCCAAAATGCGCGACTGGAAGGAAACGCTCTCGCCCTCCGACAAATCCTGTTGCCCGGCCCGAATGCGGACACGCGGCAATCGCGTGAACGCAACACTATTCGACTGCTGAATCGACCCATCCTGCGCTTGTACTTGTACGAACACCTGCCCGCTGACGGCGGAGAGCGGCACGACGATGCCGAGCTGCGTGACCGAAGACTTACTCAGATCCGGCAAAACGGCGAGCTGGACTCCGTTGGGGCCGGGGAAGATTACCGTGACTGTGGCAGGATTGATTCCCCCCCCGAATCCCGTACCATCCACCTGCATAGAATCGGTGGCATTTGCTGTCGAAGGCGAAAGCTGCGTTATGATCGGTGGGCCTTGCGTGACATTTACCTGGGCCGTTGCCGACAGGCTGGTGTCCACGGCACTCGTTGCCGTCACTGTGACGGTGCCGAGGCCGGGCACAGTTTGCGGTGCTGAGTAGAGACCCGTGGAAGAAATCGTCCCCACGGTGAAGTCTCCCGAGCCTCCATCTACTGACCAGTTGACCGCCGTGCTGAAACTGCCGGTTCCCTGGACTGTGGCTGTGAACTGCTGGGTCGTTGCGGTCTTCACGGTTGGCGCGGTGGGTGAGATTGTGACCCCAGTGATCTGAAACGGTGACGAGCCGATGAGCACACTCGCCGTCCCAAACTTTGAGGGATCGAGAGTACTTTTCGCTGTGATCGTAACGGTATTGGGATTCGGTGGGTTGGCCGATGCGGTATAGACTCCTGAGCTTGAGATTGTCCCCAGATTGCTGCCGTTGGCATTACCGCTGAGCGACCAAGTCACGGTCTGGGGAAAGTTGCCGGTTCCGGAAACGGCCGCGGTGAATTGCTGCTGCGCGCCCGGCTGCACGTTGGTGCTTGAAGGAGTCACCAACACCAAGGTTATAGTTGGCAGAGATCCACCAGTGCCACCCGATCCCCCTCCGCCGCAAGCTATGCAGAGCAGGATCGCTGTGATCGTCAAGGTGCTAACAGAAGCCAGTCGCTGTTGGTTCATAACGATCTGACGAACGTCAATCCTCCCACCCTTCGAAACCGCGACGCGCGGGAGACAATAGCAAATGGCTCTTTGTGCATGCGCTCGTGGTGCCTATGCGTCGAAAGCCGCGACGGATGGGGCAGCCTCTTCAGTGGCGGCGTAAGGGTGGGCCGCTCGCCGTGTTCACCATGTTCATCGTGTTTCGTTGCGTGAGCGGTTCCGACTCCCGCCCTTTGCAAAGAACTGTCTAGTCCCAATACATCGTTTACAGTTTGTCCCGAGACATCCTTTACAGTTTTGGGTGTGGTGGCGACTCGGGGAACCAGCGCTCGACAATTGTCGAGCGCTGGTTCCCTGAGTCGAGTTCTCGGATCAAGGTCGTGCAGTAGAACACGAGCATCCTCGGTTCGATCCGTACCACCTGCACCCGTTCCCCGGACAGCGCTTTACTAACTTTCCACTTCCGTCCCTGGATATCCAGCTGTCCATGGCAGTCGAGCTTCAACACCCAAGGGACACTGTGTAAAGGATGTCATGGGGCTGAACAAAAGAACGCAAAGGACGGGGCACCCACGCGATTGGTAATGCCAGCGAAATCAAAGGCTGGGCCACCCGCCTAAAAGAAAAACTCTCAGAACAACCCCAGCAACCAGAGTACCTGCCCTGACCCCCTCACCCGCTCCCGGATCGCTCGCCCTGGCCGCCTAGGAACGCGAACGGCAGGTACTCTGCTCGGCGGTCGGGATCGCGGGCGGCGAAGTCCTTCGGGAAGCGGAGTCGTTTAGTTCAGTGAAGGGGCAAGCCGGGTGGTCTGCAACACGTACCGGCAGCCCTTCTCTGAGTTGATCTTGTTAAGGCGTGAGACCTCCTGCTCGGCAGTCATTTTCGAAGAAAACACCTTAACCACGGAAATGCTGTTTTCCGGGTTCTCTTGGCTGACAGGCATGTCGATTCTCAGAACAGCGTATAGGTGTCGAAACTTCGAATGTGGCTTCTCGCTCTGATTCATTTGTTTCAGCATCAGTGACTCGATGTTAGCGAACCAATGTGTTCGCCAGTGACGGAGTTGTACACATCTCCCGTCCGACCAATGACGACGTTGTCAGCAGCCCCGAGCCCGGCCCGCTGTTTAATCTGGTGTAGTCGCTCGCTGGCGACGGTAGGAGCGATGCCGTGGAATTGTTCAAGGTGCTTGAAAGCGTCTTGGGCTGCGTTCGCTCCCCGGAAAGGATGGCCAGGTATTACACCTTTGCCTGCACCCCCAGCGGCTGCAGCAGGCGCTGCCTCTTCCTGCTTTTCCCTTTGCTCGTGCTCGAAGATGAGTTCTTTCCCGCCACCAGCCTGTTGAGAACTCGCGAAGATGAAGCCCACGACTCCAAGAGCTCCCTCCACCAAACCCGTTGCGGCTTTCTCTGTTGCGCCTACGGCACTCTCTACCAGAGGCTTAACAACTGCATCGATAGCTTCCATTGTGGTCGGAGATGCAACAACGGCAGCCGCGGTCGTATTTTGCGCCTACTCTTTCTTGCCCAAGACCGCTGTCAGCACCCGACTCCTCTTAAGCGCTATCTCCTTTTCGCCTTTCTCGTGGGTTATGTCGTCCCTGTTGAATAGTCCTCCTGTGGCTGTTGTCCGAAGGTGGTAGCGTGCGACACCATTCGGCATCTCTACGTTAAACCCGATCGCCTCTTTGGTCGTCTCGACTCCAGAAAGCGCTAGAGGCGTAAGAGTAGGTTCTCCCCAGTAGCTCTCATAGAAAACGATCATGCCCGTCGTACCTGTACCCGTCGAGAAGAACCTTATATCGACGCCTGTGAAATCCCCTCCTTCAGTCGAGTAATCAACGTTTGAGTAGCGCGCCGGGACCGTCCGTTCAGCGCGGAGACTCTCGGGGGGAAGTTGGGTAGCTGTTAATTGCCACTTGTCCTTCGGGTTGCCAGACTTCGCATCGATGAGCTGCATCTCACCGGTGACCTCTTCAGACTTCAGGGTCCCACGGAAACGATAATTCTTACCGAAGAAATCGAGTGATTGGAAGGTCAGAGTTCCGTCGTTCTCCCCGAGGTCAAGCTCCGAGAAACCAATCATTCGGGGAGGAACGAAAATCTCCCCTTTGTGGTGTTCCTTGTCGAGGCAGAAAAGCCACGCTAGCGTGCCGAGTTTCGCATCATGTGATGTCCCGAAAAAGAAGTGCTGAGACTCCGAGTTGTCTGAAGCCGTTTGGCCATTCCCGTGGTGCTGTCCCGGCGAAGACGCCTGGGCAGAGGAAAGGGTACACAGGGAAGCAGCCATCACAATCCAAAAAATGGTCCGCAATCCTAGAGTCCGACTCGTTCGTGCTCGACTAGCTTTCATGTTTGCTCCTATTGCGTCGAATCCCAGTAGCTCTGAGCTTTGCGAACAGCTTGGTTCAGATTTCCCATGAATTGTCTGCCGTCGAAGTGTGGCGGGTCCTTGTGGGACTTGAAATCCCCACCCCAAACAAAGCCGTTCTTCTTCATCACGGAAATGATTGTTTTGAACTCGGGAGAGCGTGTCCCGTTGATGTCTACTGCCGCCCCCGCTTGGTGCCAGGAGACCTTAGCAGCGGGATTCGTTCCTGAGCCGCCTGATTGCATGTACGCTTCCGACTCCCGCCCTTTGCAAAGAACGCAAAGGACGGGGCACCCACGCGATTGGTAATGCCAGCGAAATCAAAGGCTGGGCCACCCGCCCCGTCAACCTGCTTGGTCTGGCTCTGCTTTTGCGCCTACTCCTTGTGTCGTTGTTGATCTGGAGGCTGCGTATGACGCATCGAGTCTATTTCTTTGCGAATCGCTTCATGCCGTAGAAGTGCCTTTGCGGCAGGGACGAAGCTTTCGGCATCACGGTCGCGAAAATAGCTAAATTCGTCAAAGACAGGCCCGCAGAGAACACCGGCCATATGCTTTGCTTCTTCCGATGTCAATGGCTTCCCGTCTTGGACGAGGCTCTCATCCCTAGAGTCCAGTGTCTCTCGGCATCGGACAATGCCGATCATCCAAAGCAGCGATAGATCGTCATATTTCAGATACAGATCAGATTCGCGAAACCGACCGAGTCTCGCATAAGTCTTTGCGATCTGACCAAACAGTCGGATATTCGGAGATTCCAATACAGGTTGGTCGGAACCAGCCAACAAGAGCTCGAGCGCCTTTTTATCGTCTCCGCTCTGTGCCGCTGCATATGCCTTGCATACAAGCTCGTTATATTTGTCAGCACCTTTCACGAGTTCCGGCGCGCTACATTGTGCAGGCGCCAGGCCACGGACAAACAGCACGACGAGAAATGCCCCGCTTAGCGACAAAAAAGGTCGTTTCATGGTTCTCCTATGGTGCTGGTATCAGAGTCTCAGGGTTTACCCTCTGCCCCGCGCTATCTCGAATCTGAACATGTACGTGAGGCGTGACCTTCGGCCCTGTCCTGACCCGGATGTCCTGCGCGGTGCCAATGACTTGACCCGCCGAAACGTGGGTACCATTTTTGATCTCCGAAGCTGGTTTTACATACATTTCCGAGGCAGTGTATCCGTTGGGCGTTTGTATTTTCACGATCTGAAGTCGCGAGTCCCCCTGATACGCGTATCCAGTTCCCGTGACATTTCCATCATGAACCGCGACAACGTCTTGACCTGGAGTAGCAACGTAGTCCGTTCCACCGTGCGTCGCCCCTAGACCTTCATTACGTGGGGCGCCGAATTCCCCGCAGCCTCCTGCGTCGCAGCCTCGGACTGCACCGCCTGTTGGGTTTACCCAATGATCAGATGAACCTTGAGTGCTGGATTGGTCGCCATTTCCTGTACCGAAGCTGATAGGTTCGGAAATTGTGGAGTAAGAAGCGATCTGCGCCCCTATATTTTGCGCCGTCTTGGCGTCTGCCTGGCCGGTGTTGGCTTGCGCTTTCTGCGCGCCGCAGGCAGCCGAGCCCGGATCGGCGCACGCTCCCTTCTGTGAATTGCTTTGTTCGTTGGTAGCATGGCCGTCTGCGTCGGCATGA
>Ga0210400_10001138_pt1 | contig 26965 bp, 20 predicted proteins | sample IncBWH26MmetaG_FD_155456 | JGI IMG/M metagenome (GOLD analysis project Ga0210400, IMG submission 155456) | Forest soil microbial communities from Barre Woods Harvard Forest LTER site, Petersham, Massachusetts, United States - Inc-BW-H-26-M | ecosystem: Environmental > Terrestrial > Soil >... | reverse complement strand
TAAGCAATGCGAAACGTGATGACGCGAGTCTTCCCGCTACCCGCCCCGGCGAGAATCAGCACAGGACCGTCGGTAGTCTCGACTGCTTCGCGTTGTTGCGGGTTTAACTCGTCCAGAAACGACAAAAGAGAATGGCTCCCCCGTTAAATTCTACACGGTGGAGAGGCGGGCGCCCCGCCCGTCCACCACGAATCCAGATTTCCCATAACGTTTGCTCAGATCCCGTTTCCAAATACTCGAGAAATTGAATTTTCGAGTGGACGGGCGTGGGCGCCCGCCTCTCCACCGACCTTTACTTCGTCACCATTACATGTATGCCACTATCACAGCGTTCGAACGAGAGTCTTGATATGACATCTCCATGCAACGCCGCTATGGCTACCGCCGCAAGCTTCCTCACCTCCAGCCTGACAACAAGATCTTCTTCATCACTTTTAGCACCTCGAAACGTTTGATAGGGCTCTCCGGCGAGAGGAGGACCTGGTCGCCAAGATTCAATATATGGTCAACAATCCGGTTCGAGCGGGGCTGGTGAACGCTCCGGCTGAGTATCGCTGAATTTGGATTGAAAGTTGGGCCGCACGGGCGGGGCGCCCGTGCCTCCATCGAGATGGGCTGTATAATCAAAAATTGCGCTCATGAAGAAGAACCCACTAGTAGCTACGGCCACGGATGACACCGCCGAAACTCCCGCTCCCCGCAGAATCCGCTCCACCACTGTCCTCTGTGTTCGCCGCAACGACAAAGTCGTCATGGCGGGCGATGGACAGGTCACGCTCGGGGAATCTGTCATCAAACACGGGGCGAAGAAGATTCGCCGCCTTTATCAGGACAAGATTCTTGCTGGATTTGCCGGTTCGACCGCCGACGCTTTCACTCTATTCAGCCGTTTCGAATCCAAGCTGGAGCAGTATCACGGCAACCTCGGCCGCTCCGCCGTCGAACTCGCGAAAGACTGGCGCACCGACAAATTTCTCCGCCATCTCGAGGCCCTGCTGCTGGTCAGCGATAAAGAAGCGACGTTTCTGCTCAGCGGTCAAGGAGACGTAATCGAGCCCGATACCGGCATTGCGGCAATCGGCTCCGGAGGCCCGTTCGCGCAGGCGGCGGCACAGGCCCTGGCCGATCACACCAAGCTCTCTTCGCGCGAAATCGCCGAAGAAGCAATGAAGATTGCCAGCCGGATGTGCATCTATACCAATGACAGGATTACGATTGAGGAACTGTAGAGTAGTTCTCAGTTCCCGGTTCTCAGTTCTCAGTGAGGACCGGACGGTTCTTGGCTTTTTATGAGAACCGAGAACTGAGAACTGAGAACTTTATATGGCAATCTATCTACCCGGAACCGCGGAAGAAGAGCAAGTCACGCTCGACGAACTGACGCCGCGCGAAATCGTCGCCGAACTCGACAAGTACGTTGTCGGTCAAAAAGACGCGAAGCGCGCCGTCGCCATCGCCCTGCGCAACCGCATGCGCCGCCAGAAGCTCGCGCCCGAAATGGCGGAAGAGGTAATCCCCAAGAACATCATTATGATCGGGCCCACCGGCGTCGGCAAAACCGAAATCGCCCGCCGCCTTGCCAAGCTGGCTAACTCGCCGTTCCTGAAAGTCGAGGCTTCCAAATTCACGGAAGTCGGCTACGTTGGGCGCGATGTGGAATCCATGATCCGCGACCTGGTTGAGATCGCTATTGAAATGGTCCGCGAAGAGAAACTGGAAGATGTCTCCGACAAAGCGGAACTCAACGCTGAAGAGCGGCTTCTCGATATTCTTCTGCCACCGATCTCGCCTCGTCCTTCGGACTCCAGCTCATCCTCCAGCTCGTCCGGTGGCGTGGTCATCGACGCCAGCACCACGCTGACCGAATCCTCCAGCCGCACCCGCGAGAAACTGCGTCAGCAGTTGCGCGAAGGAAAACTCGACGACCGCACCGTCGAAATCGAAACTCGCGAACGTAATTTCCCGTCGTTTGAAATCATCTCCAACCAGGGCGTTGAAGAGATGGACGTCAATCTCAAGGACATGTTGCCCAACATCTTCGGCCAGCGTACTAAGAAGCGGAAGATGAAGGTCAACGAGGCCTTCGAGTACCTGATCCAGGAAGAAGAGCAACGCTTGATCGACATGGAGCAGGTCACGCGCGTCGCCATTGACCGCGTGGAAAACTCCGGCATCATCTTCCTCGATGAGATCGACAAGATCGCCGGCCGCGAAAGCGGCCATGGTCCGGACGTCTCGCGCGAAGGCGTGCAGCGCGACATCCTTCCCATCGTCGAGGGCACCACCGTCAACACGCGTTACGGCATGGTCCGCACCGACCACATCCTGTTCGTGGCCGCGGGCGCTTTCCACGTCTCGAAGCCGAGCGATTTGATCCCCGAACTGCAGGGTCGATTTCCCATCCGCGTGGAACTGCAGTCGCTGACCATGGCAGACTTTGTCCGCATCCTGACCGAACCAAAGTCATCGCTGACTCGGCAGTACATCGCGCTGCTCGAAACCGAAGGCGTGAAGCTGGAGTTCACGCCCGAAGCGCTGGAAGAAGTCGCACGCTTCGCTTTTCGAGTGAATGAAGGCACGGAGAATATCGGCGCCCGCCGTCTGCATACCATCATGGAGCGCGTGCTCGACGAGATCAGCTTTGAGGCTCCCGAGAAGAAAGGCCAGGAGTTCAAGGTGGACGCGGCCTACGTGCAGAAGATGCTGAGTGAGATCGTGAAGGATCAGGATTTGTCGCGCTACATACTGTAGAAACTCTTAACCACAGGGGACACGAGGTACACAGGGGAATTCTTCTGATTTCCTCTATGTACCTCTGTGCTCCCTGTGGTTGTCTTTTTTGCTCTTCTCGCAGACTGATGCTTTCTGCTAAGCTCACGGCTTTCCATTTACTTCTGATTTCCGCAATCATGTCTACACTCGATCGCACCCGCCTCAAATCCCTCATGGAGCGCGAACAAAAGCGCTTCGTCAACGAGAACCCCAAATCTAAATCCATCTACGACCGCGGTAAGAAGTCGCTGCTCTCCGGCGTCCCCATGAACTGGATGGTGAAGTGGGCGGGAGCTTTTCCGCCCGTCGTCCGCGAGGCCCAGGGCGCGCATTTTTACGATGTCGACGGACATCGCTACGTGGACTTCTGCCTCGGCGATACCGGAGCCATGACCGGGCATTCTCCGTCCGCCACCGTGAAAGCGATCGAGGAGCAAGCTAAACGCGGTATCACTCTCATGCTGCCCTCCGAAGACGCCGTGTTTGTCGCGGAAGAACTCCAGCAGCGCTTCGGCTTGACCTACTGGCAATTTGCGCTCACTGCCACGGACGCCAATCGCTTTTCGATTCGATTAGCGCGCCAGATCACGGGGCGCTCAAAAATCCTCGTCTTCAACTGGTGTTACCACGGCTCGGTGGATGAAACCTTTATCACCCTTCATCCTGACGGCACTTCCGGAGCGCGACGCGGCAACATCGGTCCCCCGGTCGATCCTTCCGTGACCACGCGCGTCGTTGAATTCAATGATGTCCCGGCTCTCGAACGAGCGCTCGCTCATGGTGACGTCGCGTGCGTCCTGGCAGAACCTGCGTTGACCAATGTCGGCATCGTGCATCCCATTCCCGGCTACCACCGCGCGTTGCGCGAGCTCACGCGCAAGTACGGTACGCTGCTCATCATCGACGAGACGCATACCATCTGCGCCGGCCCCGGCGGTTACACTCGTGCCGAAAACCTCGATCCTGACTTCCTCGTCTTCGGCAAGCCGATCGCCGGCGGACTTCCGGGCGCAACGTACGGCTTCACGCAAAAAGTGGCGGACATGATTCTCGAGCGCCACAGCCTCGAAGACAGCGATACAGGCGGAATCGGTGGAACTCTCGCGGGCAATGCCCTCTCTCTCGCTGCGATGCGTGCCACGCTAACCAAAGTTCTGACCAAAGAAGCCTTCGACCGGATGATCCCGCTGGCGGAGCGCTGGACCGCCGGCGTGCAAAAAGTTATCGCCGATTTCGGTCTTCCCTGGCACGTAACGCGCCTCGGTTGCCGCGCCGAATATCTGTTCGGACCCAACGAGCCAAAGAACGGAACCGAAGCCCACGACGCCATGGACTTCGAACTCGAACGCTTCATGCATCTCCACGCCATGAATCGCGGCATCCTGCTCACGCCCTTTCACAACATGGCGCTGATGTCGCCGGCAACCGCGCCCGAAGACGTCGATTGCCACAGCAAAGTCTTTCGCGAAGCCGTGCGTGACCTGACAGGATAAGCTCGTGTGGCGAGGGCGCCCCCGCCCGCGTGTCGACGCAGATATCAATATGGGCGGGGACATCTGGCCCGCGGGCTCTCTCCCTCTGATACTCTTCCCTTTCCGCATGAAACTGCATCCTGGAAAGTTCATCGCGCTGACGGCGCTTTGCCTGCTGCTGGCCGGTTGCGCCCAAACTGGGCCGCCGCTGCCGCCATCGCTCGAGCTCCCCAAGCCGCCGACGGATCTGCGGGCCAGCCGCAAAGGGAATCGGGTGACACTCAACTGGAGCCAGCCCACCCGCACCACCGACCGCCAAAGCGTGCGCTACCTCGGTCCGACCCTGGTCTGCCGCAGCCTCGAACCGGAAATCACGACGTGCGAAAACTTCGCCGCCATGTTGCCGGCACCATCTGCGGGCCCGCAGAAGTCAGGCTTACCGAGCCCCGCCTCTCAGACCTATACCGACACACTGCCACCGGCCCTGCTACAGCAGGACCCGTCCGTCGAAGTCACCTATGCCGTCGAGGTCTTGAACCGCCACGCCCGCGGAGCGGGACTGTCGAATCGCGGGCACGTCCCTGCGGTGTTGACGCTGCCGCCGCCGAGCGATCTCGCTGCTGAACTCACTGGCGATGGCGTCGTCCTCACCTGGACAAGCTCCGGCGAATTACACAACCCCCGCATTCAACATCGTTATCGAATCTATCGGCGCGACGAAAGTTCCGGCAAAGACGCGATTGCAGGCGAAGTCCCCTTGGGCGAACCTGGCCCTGCACATTTCACGGACTCAACCTTCGAATGGGAGAAAACCTACCTCTACAGGATCACTGCGGTGAGCATCGTCGAGCCGTCCGACAGCGAGGTGCAGGTTGAGGGCGACGACACTCCGCCTGTGCGCGTCATCGCCCATGATGTCTTCCCGCCGTCCGTGCCTGCCGGGCTGCAAGCGGCTTACTCAGGCGAGAGACAAAAAGCGTTCATCGATCTCATCTGGGCGCCGGTGACGAATGCCGATCTCGCGGGATACAACGTCTATCGCGGCGACGGGAATGGTCCAGCGGTCAAGCTGAATTCTGAGCTGGTGAAATCGCCGGCGTATCGCGATAGCGCGGTCGTCTCAGGCAAGACCTATACCTACTCCGTTTCTGCTGTGGACGTGCGCGGGAACGAAAGCCAGCGGTCCGAGGAAACCAGCGAGTCCGTCCCGTAGGAGGTTGTGTGGGAATCCAAGTTTGCGTGTGGGGACGGGCGCCCTCGCCCGTCCAGCGTTGCGTAGGGACAGCCGCCCCCGGTCCAAGCCGAGCGCAGTTCGGCCTACTTCTCGCAGCAAGCGTCTACCAGGTTCTCACCCACGTGCACTCGCGGATTTTTCCCTGGCGATCTTTCCGCCCCCTTGGCTCAGAAATTGTGTTTAGATATTGCTCTGATGAAATACTGCCGATTCGATCTCAACGGCTCCCCCCACTACGGCCTCGTCGAGTCTGTCGCAGGTAGCGACGAAATCACTCGCCTGCTCCTTCAGGCTCCGCAGGATAGCGATGGCGACGTCGAAGGCCTTCCCAGCCGCCGCATGGACCGCATCCCCCTCGCACAGGCATCTCTGCTGCCGCCGGTGGAACCTTCAAAGATCGTCTGCGTCGGCCGCAATTATCGCGAACATGCTGCCGAACTTGGCAATGAAGTTCCACAGGACCCGCTGCTATTTTTCAAGCCGCCATCTTCGCTGCTGCCGCCGGGTGGAACGATTCTTCGGCCGAAAGTTTCCGAGCGCACCGACTACGAAGGGGAACTTGGTGTCGTGATCGCACGGCGTTGCCACCTTCTCGCCGAGAGCGACGATGTACGCTCCTACATCCTCGGCTACACCTGCATAAATGATTTCACCGCACGCGATCTGCAGAATAAAGACGGTCAGTGGACCCGCGCTAAAGGCTTTGATACATTCTGCCCGGTCGGACCTGTTGTCGCCGATGGCCTCGATCCCTGGGCCGGCGTCCAGGTTGAAACCCGGGTGAACGGCGATGTACGGCAATCGGGCAATACGCAAGATTTTATTTTCCCGATCGACGTTATCATCGGTTACATTTCGCAGATCATGACCCTCGAACCCGGAGACCTGATCGCGACTGGGACGCCCAAGGGCGTTGGACCTGTAGCCGCCGGCGATGTCATCGAAGTTTCGATCGAAGCCGTCGGCAAGTTACGCAATCCTGTAGCCGACCAACCGTAATCCAGAGTTACTGCGACCGCGGGCACTGCCGAGCTGCGCTCGGCTTGGACGGGCGAGGGCGCCCGTCCCCACACAAGCCAGGGCAACTCGCTGAAGAAAATAAAGCCCTCGCGCTATACACACGCAAGGGCCTTCTCTGGTTTCTGCTTCGTGATTAACTCAGACTCTGCTACGCCGCTACCTCCAGATACTCTTCCGGCCGGTCCTCGAATTCCTTTCTGCACTCTTCGGAGCAGAAAAAGTATTTCTTTCCCGCAAACTGGGTACGGAATTCGGATTCCCTCTCATCGACTCGCATTCCACAAACCGGGTCAGTTGTCATGATTCCTCCTGTTGGAGAATTTGTTTCCTTCCTGACAGCAATGACCTTTCCGTTCTCCACCTTTCCCCAGGTGACTGATCCCGTTCGTCTTTCCCGGCTCACAATCTCTTCTGTATGAAAGTTGCGGAAAATTCTTCCATCCCCGTGCACCTTATACCCACCGCCCTCCGACAACTCAAATCTCCGACAAGTCAATTCAGACTCTATACTTCGTTAGCACTGCCAAATAATCAGGAGAACGCCCATGGAAGACTCCAGGGTTAGTTTCGAAAGATGTTTCGAACTCTTGCAGGCAGCCGATGCGGACGGGCTGCGGCGACTTCTCGAACAAGACCCCGCCTCTTCCGAGGCCCGCGACTCGGCCGGCGTGAGCCTGCTCATGCATTCACTCTATCGTGGCCGCCGCGACTTGGCGGAAATCATCGCAAGCAACAAGAAGAGGGCGCTGGATATTTTCGAAGCGTCCGCGCTTGGCCGTCTCGATGGCCTCAGACAGTGCCTTCATGACGATGCTTCCGCCATCGCCTCCCGATCAAGAGACGGCTTCACCGCCCTGCACTTCGCCTGTTTTTTCGGGCAGCCCGGAGCCGTCGGTCTGCTGATCGAAAGTGGAGCGGCGGTCGATGCGGTGGCCGCGAATCCGATGCAGGTTATGCCACTGCACTCCGCCACCTCCGCCCGCAATCTTGAAGCCGCACGCCTCCTGCTCGAACACGGAGCGCCCGGAATTGTTAATGCCCGTCAGCAAGGAGGATGGGTTTCGCTTCACGCCGCTGCCCAGAATGGAGATCGCCCCATGGTGGAACTACTGCTCAAGCATGGCGCCGATCCGAAGCTAGCCAACGATGATGGCAAGACTCCAGCCACGGTAGCTAGAGAGAAGGGCCACCTGGAATTAGCTGCTTTGCTGGAAAAATAGGCAGTGATCGCCTGCGATTCCGCGACGTGGCCTCGCAAACCTCTGATTCTAAATGACCGGTCCCTCGCGACGGCTCGGTTCCAGCGGGAACGTTGCAGCTTTCCTGACTCAGGTTACTGGCGACATTGGCTTTGTAGCTTCTTACCCGGTCTACGCATCAAACCGTCTATAATGAGGTACTGGTTCATCGGGGAAACCCGGTCCAAGATATCCCGATCCGAAACGAAGATCAAACTATGTCGACGAAGTTGAAGGTCACTGTCATTGCCAGTTCGCTGGCCATTCTGCTGTTCACCATCGTGGGCGGTTTTGTCAACGTTCGCGCCTCTTCGAATGATGGCGCGTATCGCCAACTGTCGGTTTACAGCGAGGTGCTGTCTCGCATCCGCCTCGAATATGTTGAGGAGCCCAATATCACGGGCGTGACTGAGGGTGCGCTGCACGGTCTGCTGGAGTCGCTCGATGCCAATTCCAGCTACCTGTCAGCTGCTGAGTACAAGCGCTACAAGACGATGAAGACCGGCGGTAAGGCGGATATCGGCGCCGCCGTCTCGAAGCGCTTCGGGTACGCAGCCGTGGTCGCCGTAATTCCCGGAGGCCCGGCCGACAAAGCCGGTGTTGAGAACTCCGACATCATCGAGTCCATCGAGGGCAAAACCACGCACGATATGTCGCTGGCTGAGATTCACGGCCTCCTGTCCGGCGAGACCGGGTCCACGATTACCGTGGCGGTGGTCCGGCCACGGCGTGCCGAACCGCAGAAAATTGTGATCACGCGCGATGTGGTCACCATCCCGCCGGTCAGTGAGAAAATGCTCGCCGACAATGTCGGCTACATCAAGGTGGACGCGTTCCCGGAAGGCAAGTCACAGGAGCTCGCCGGCGACATTCGCGATCTGCAGAAACAAGGAGCGAAGAAGCTCGTAATCGATCTGCGCAACTCCGCCAGTGGCGCGGAGTCTGAGGGCGTCGCCGCTGCCAATCTTTTCCTTGACCACGGCACCATCACTTATTTGCAGGGGCAGAAGTATCCGCGCGAGGCTTTCAACGCCGATCCCCTGAAGGACATTACGAAGCTCCCCGTCGCGGTGCTGGTGAATCGCGGCACGGCCGGTCCAGCCGAGATTGTGGCCGCCGCGATTCTCGAGAACGCTCGTGGCGATGTAGTCGGTGACAAGACGTTCGGCGACGGCTCGGTGCAAAAAGTGATTGAGATGCGGGACAACTCCGCGCTGATTCTTTCGGTCGCGAAGTATTACTCGCCGAGTGGAAAAGCAATTCAGGATGCGGCCGTTACACCGAACGTCCTTATCGCCGACACCAATGACGACGACGGTGGATTGCCCGACGAAGATCAGCCGGCGGCTCCCGACGAGAAGAAAGACGTGAAGCCGAAGAACCAGACGGACGAGCAGTTGAACAAGGCGCTCGAAGTATTGAAGAACCGGGAATCGAAGGGATAAAGATTCAAGGTTTCAGAGTTTCAAGGTTTCAAAGTCCATGATCGCCCGCCTAGGCGGGCGATTTCTTTTTTTCATCCAGAAGACTCTGGGCGCGAAAGCTGACGCTTCCGGTAACATTGAGAGCTTGAAACTCTGAAACCTGCGCTCGCCGATGAAAATTATCTACCAACATCTTCCGACGAAAGAAATTGGGGGACGTAAGTTGGTAGGGCTCGTCCTCTTCGGATTGCTCGTCCTGCTCTCCGCCGCAGTCGGCGCGACCGCCGGGCTACTACTCGTCTACTCGACAGACCTGCCCCAGGTCGACGAACTCGAACGTTACCGTCCCAGTTCCGTCACCGAACTCTATGACGGACAGGGCAGAGTCATCGGCACCTTTGCGCTCCAGCGCCGCGTCATCGCGGCATATGACGATTATCCGGAAGTTCTCCGCAACGCACTCGTCTCGATCGAAGATAAAGATTTCTACCGGCACTCGGGCATCAACATCTGGCGGATCGTAGGCGCGGCGTACCGCGATATCGAATCCGGCGGGAAAGTGCAGGGAGCATCCACGCTCACCATGCAGCTCGCCCGCAATCTTTTTCTATCTCCCGACCGCTCGTTTTATCGCAAGGTGCAGGAGGCGCTGCTCGCCATCCAGATCGAGCGTCGATTTACGAAGCCGCAAATCTTCACGCTCTACGCCAACCAGATATTTCTGGGGCACGGCGCGTATGGCTATGAGGCCGCCGCACAATATTATTTCAGCAAGCCGGCCCGGCAGCTGAAACTGGAGGAAGCCGCGCTGCTCGCGGGACTTCCTAAGGCTCCGCAATATTACTCCCCGATCAGCCACCCGGAACGCGCCCTCCGGCGGCGCAACCTCGTGCTCAATGCCATGCTTGAAGACGGCAAGATCACTGCCGCGCAAGCCGCGGATACCAAGAGCAAGCCGATCGTGCTCAACTTGCAGAAAGATCCGAATTCGCTGGCGCCGCATTACGTGGAGGAAATCCGGCGCTACCTGGAAGCGAAGTATGGCAGCGATCAGGTTCACGAAGGCGGACTGCGCGTGTACACATCGCTCGACATGGATATGCAAAAGTCCGCGCGCCAGGCGCTGCTCGACGGCCTCGCAGCGTACGAACGCCGGCATGGCTGGCACGGGAAACTTTTCAACGCAATTGCCCAGGGTCAGAAACTCGACAAGTATGTAGATCCCGATTGGGATGAAGATCCCGAGATCAACGGATACACGCACGCGCTCGTCGTACAGGTCTCGCCGGCCGCCGCGGAAGTTCGCTTCGGGCCGCTTAAGGCGGTGCTTGTGCCGGCCGATGTGGCTTGGACAAAACTCAAGTCCAAACTTCCCGACATTCTCCACACCGGCGACGTTGTCTACATTAAAGTGCTTTCGATGGATGCGGGCGGAAAAGCGCGCGTCAGCCTGGAGCAGGACTCAGGAGCCGAAGGAGCGCTCGTCGCTATCGATAACGCGACCGGAGAGATCAAGGCCATGGTCGGCGGCCGCGACTTCAACGTCTCGAAGTTCAACCGCGCTACGCAGGCCCTCCGCCAGGTGGGGTCTTCTTTCAAGCCGTACGTCTATACCGCCGTGATCGACCAGGGCGGCAGCCCCGACGACACGATTCTGGACGCGCCGGTAACTTTTCAAACTGCCTCCGGCCCTTACTCTCCGCACAACTACGACGACAAATTTGAGGGCACGATCACGCTGCGGCGCGCTCTCGCCCAGTCCAGAAACATTCCGGCACTCAAGCTTGCCGACCGGATCGGCATTAAAACCGTAATCGAGTACGCGCACCGCTTCGGCATCACGGCAAACATTCCCGCATATCTACCGGTGGCGCTGGGCTCGGCGGAAATCACGCCGCTCGAGCAAACCTCGGCCTTCAGCGTGTTTCCGAACGACGGCGTGCGCGTTGCTCCGCGCTACATCACCAAGGTCACCGACTATGAAGGCCGCATTCTGGAAGAAGATTTCTCGGATATCAAAGACGCCGTCAGCTCGCGCACCGCACGCATCATGACATCGATGCTGCGAGAGGTCGTGCTCCATGGCACAGCGGTCGCCGCCGCCAAAATGCCTTATCCGCTGGCCGGCAAGACGGGAACGACCAACGACTTCACCGACGCGTGGTTCGTGGGCTTTTCTCCGTCGCTCACTTGTGGGGTTTGGATCGGCTACGACGAAAAAAAATCCCTCGGCGACAAAGAGAGCGGAGGCCACGCCGCCCTGCCGATCTGGATGCAGTTCATGAACGTCGCCCTGGCGGGCAAAGATCCCGGTGAATTTCAGCCTGCACCAAGTGTCCGAAATTCAGTCCTCACGCGGAGAGTCGACACTGCAGACGTCGCGCCCGGCAACGGCGAAACGCACTAAGGACCAGTTCTCAGTTCTCCGTTCTCAGTTCTCAGTACCGCTCGGCGGAGAGCCGCGCGAGACGCCCGTCACCACACTAGCTTTCGCAGCAGCCGGCCAATCCGGACCATTCGATAAAGCGGAAAAAGCGCTTCCGGCAATCGCACGGCCGCAACTTCTCCCGCGCCTGGCGTCCAGACTAATCGCCAGAGGTATCGCAACCGGTCGCCGCGCCGCTCACGCAGGTTCAGGATCAGCCGGAAGTATTCCGTGGATTCGAAATTATAGGTCGCACCGCGAACGAGACGCTCGGCGAATTCGATGCCGAGCACGGGTACCCGAGGATCGGCCGCAATCATCTCCTCTGCGGGCTCAGGAATTTCTGCCCGAAGCAAGTTCTTCACCAACCAGAAACTTACGCCGAGAATGCGAGCGATTCCCAAAGCGCGAGCCCGAGAAAGCACGAGCGAGTAGTCGATGGTCTGGATTCGCAAAGTCTCGGCAATGTCCGAAAGCCAGATCAGCCGCGTCCAAAGATGCTTGCCAGCGTGCAGGCACAGCACCAGCACCGAGTCTTCTGGAGACAGGCAGGGCATCTCGCGCTCGCCGACGACAGTCTTCCCCGCTCGCGCCAGAAGATCCTGCACGCGCATATCTTCCGCGCGCATATCAAGCGCATAGAAATGCGGCAGCAACGTCCATTGCAGTTCGATCAGGTTCTTGCCAGCGGCGCCGTCAAAGGAGCGCTCGTAGCCTGTCCGCAGCCACAGTCGTTCGAAGGCTGGACTCTCGACGGCGGAGTTGAGCTGCAAAGAAGGCCGATATCCGATTTCAGCCAGAGCCTGCTTCGCTCGCTCGAAGTCCGCGGGAGAAATCAGGAAGTCGAGATCCGAAAAACTTCGCAGACCCGGATCGCGGTAAAGCAATTGCGCCAGCAGCGGGCCTTTGTATGGGACCGCCCGCAACTGCCGGCGCTCGAAGTGCTGCATAACCCGCGCCAGTTCAGCCGTAAACCACAAGCTGCGCCGCAGGTTCTCTTCGTACGCGGATCGCAGTGATCGCTCGACGTCCGACGGAAGCTCACGCCTATTCTCGACCCCACACTGTTCGATCAGGTTGCGGGCAGCGAGCGGAAGAACTCCATGGTGCTCAGCCAGGCGAAGAACTTCACTCCAGTCGAGGGTTGAGAGATTCCAATTCGCAATGCGCTCGCGCCGCTCCGGAGACAGATGCGCGCTCGTCAGTGCGCACAGCAACTCGAATTCGTTCTCTGTCTGCAGCGCAGTGTTCGACATGGGAGACGGAGGCAAGGTTCGCTCATGAAAGCAGGTTTTGTTTCAGCGACTATAAGCCAGAATCGGATTAGGATCGCGAATAATGGGAACGTGAAACGCCACTATAATACAGAGTCTTCGGCGCGGGTCCGAAGCACGTTCGTAGTCAACGTTCCCACTCTCATGGACCGAGTCGTTTTCGAATCCGTCGGCAAGATATTTCGCCATCGTCCGGCTTTGTTCAATTGGCTTGGCCGGGAACGGGGCGGCGAAACCATTGCCCTGAGAAACGTTTCTTTTTCGGCAGGAAGCTCCGAGGTAATAGTGCTGCTCGGCCCGAACGGAAGCGGAAAAACCACGGCCCTCAAGCTGATCTCGACCATGCTCATCCCCGATGCCGGATCGGTACACGTGGGCGGCTTCGATGCACGGCGCGATGCCGGTGAAGTCCGGCGGCAAGTCGGCATTGCCGTTGCCACGGAGCGCTCGTTCTTCCCTCGTCTCTCCGCCAGCGAGAACCTCGATTTCTTTGCCGCCCTCGACGAAGTGCCGCGCAGTGAGCGAGCGCCTCGGATCAAAGATGTTCTCCGCGATACCGGCCTCGAAGAGCAAGCCGACACGCTGGTCATGAAGTTTTCCAGCGGCATGTACCAGCGACTGGGGATCGCCCGCGCTCTGGTCAAGCGTCCAAGCGTGCTCTTGCTCGACGAACCGACGCGCAGCCTAGACGCCGCCACCACGGCGCACTTCTGGGCCACGATCCGCGCCCTGGCGCGGCGACAGACCACGGTTCTGCTTGCCACCCATAACTTCGCTGAGGCGGCCGCCGTCGCGGATCGCCTGCTCCTGCTGCATCGCGGCGAACTGCTCGCTGATCGCGCGGTGGGCGACGGCGAAAGCGCTGACGCGCTGCGCGCTTTCTACTTCCGCATGACTGGCGAGACCGATGAGGCCATGGGCACAATTCACCGGGCGGGAACGGCTCCATGAATTCGAGCAGTATGAATTCGAGCAGTACGAACTCCAGCACCATGGCGTGGAAGACGATCACTTCGACTCTGGACAAGCTCCACGCCATCCTGCACCGCGATCTGCTCACGGCCGTCCGCCACCGCAGTGGTTTCGTCGTGACCCTGGTCGGAGTGTTCACCGAATTGGCGGCTTTTTATTTTCTCTCCCGCGCTATCGGCCCCGGCTTTCGACCCAATGGGGTCGAATACTTCCCGTTCCTTCTGGTCGGCACGGGGGTCTACACCTTCTTCGTGATGAGCGCGCAAGCTTTCCTCAGTGCGGTGCAGGAAGCGCAGCAGACGGGAACGCTGGAAGTGCTTATGACGACCTCCGCCGCCCCGGCTGAGCTCGTCATCCTCAGCTCCATTTCTGCGTTTGCCGGAAATCTGGTCAATTTGCTGGTTTATCTTTTCGCGGGGGTGGCAGTTTTCCGGGCATCGATCCACGCCAACTTTTTCTCGTGCGTGGCAGTATTGATTTTTTCTCTGGCCATCGCCCTGGCTTTGGGAATCACCGCAGCCACGCTTCAGGTTGCATTCCAGAAAGGCTCGGCTCTGCTGTGGCTACTCGCTTCCGGACTCTGGTTGTTGAGCGGAACGATGTTTCCGATCCAGAGCTTGCCCCGCCCGCTCGGGCTTCTCGCACGCGCCGTTCCTCTTACCTACGCCATCGACGGAATGCGCCGAGCGCTGCTGGAGGGGCAGTCGGTGACGGCGATGGCTTCGACTCTAGTCGTGCTTGCCGGGTCTGCCATGGTTCTGCTGCCGCTCGCACTCGCCGGCCTGTCGCTGAGTTTGAGGCGCGCGCGGCAGGATGGAACTCTCTCATTTTATTGAGGATATTGATTTATTTAGGGAGATTGGCCCGCCCTCGTCGGTGCTTGGGATTGTCTCGCAATCATATTGGCACCGGGAAAACCCTGTAGTACACTTCGTTTACTCTTATCGACACTGGGGGATAAGCCAGCCGTCCGACCAACTGGCTTGACCAATTATGGACAATCTGGCCCCTCGCGAGAAAGAACTGCAATCGGGTAACGCGAGTAGGAAAAAGAAGCTCTACCAAAAGCCCGCATTCCGCTACGAAAGGGTTTTCGAAACGCAGGCTTTATCGTGCGGCAAAGTCGCGTCTGGCATTAACCAATGTGGCCTCTCAACAAAAACTTCCTAACGGAAGAGACCACGCGCGGGCAGCACATAAATTCGATTAGGGCCCGCTCAGCTTTGGTGGCGGAGGCTTTGACTCTCAGCGCGCGCTTCGGCCGAACTATGCGCCTGCGCGTGTTCGGCGAGAGTATGCTCCCCACCCTTTGGCCAGGCGACGTGGTTGAGATCGAAAGCTGTTCGCTCGAAAACGTCCAGGCTGGTGAGATCGTGCTCGCGCAGCGTGACGACCGTCTTGTGATGCATCGCCTGCTCGCCCACTGCGGACAGAATAATTTCCTGCTACGCGGCGATTCAGTGGCTTGTCCTGACCCTCCATTCCCGTCCAAAGCACTGCTCGGACGACTAGTGCGCCGCGCCGATGAAGGACGCGGCCCGACTCCATCTGGCCTGCGCCCTGGGTTTGGAGCGAAGTGGTCTCGCGCCGTGGGAATGGTGCTTTGTCATTGGGGCTTGGCACGACGTGTTGCTCTGAGAGTTCACAGTCGCCGGAAGGCATCGGCTCGCGGATTCAGCGCTGCGGAAAGCACGACAACACCGGTATCGGCCGGTATTGCGGAGCGCGGAGTCGCATGATTTCCACGCCGCGACAAATCACGTGTGTCGAAATCGGAGGCATCCCGATCGCATTGTCGACCTGCGATGAGGGCTTTCTTGATCTGCTGCGTGAGCGCTATGACGGGTTCCTGAGTTCTTCGCCTCCAGAGTTTGAGTTAGAGTTTGATCTCACCAGCGCGGGGCCGGCGTCTGATGACGACGTGCGGGTCCGCCGCGAAGGTCACGAGTGGCTCATCGAGCGTGGAGACTTCCGCGCTCGATGGGACCCGCGCACCGGACGAGGCAGCGTGCGGCAAAATGCCAACCCCTATTCTCTCGATTCGGTGCTGCGCATTCTGCACAGCCTGATTCTTGCGCAGCGCGGCGGATTTCTTCTGCACGCCGCCAGCGCGATTTGCGAGGGCCGGGCGTATCTGTTCTCGGGCGTATCGGGCGCGGGCAAAACCACGATGACGCGGCTGGCGCCGCCGGACATCACCCTGCTTACCGACGAAATTTCCTACCTGCGCCCAAACGCCGACGGGTATTCGGCGTTCGGGACTCCGTTCGCTGGGGAACTGGGCAGGGCCGGCGAGAATTGCGCCGCACCGGTTTCGGCTCTGTTTTTTCTGGAGAAAGGTCAGGAGAACCGCGTCGATGAACTGTCGTCCGCGGAAGCTGTCCGCCGCCTGATGCGCAATATTCTGTTCTTTGCCGAAGACCAGGGCTTGGTCGAAAAACTTCTTGCCACTGCTTGCGATTTTGTCGCCAAGGTCCCCATACGTCGACTGACGTTCTATCCTGATGCCAGGGTGTGGGACGACGTTCGCAACCTGGCACGCAACTCGGCACACAACTTCGCAGATAACTTGCAGGAGGTGCCCGAGCATGCCTGAGAATTGCATTTATATCGCGCGCAGCTCCGCCATTGCCGCCCGGGCGCTGGCCGGCGAAATGATGGTCATGAACTCGGCCGATTCGACTTTCTTCACGCTGAACGAGGTCGCCACAGCGATCTTTCAAGCTGCCGACGGCCATACTCCGCTGCAGGAAATTGTTCGCAACCATGTTTGCGAGCAGTTTGACGTCGATCCCGAACAGGCCCAGGAAGACGCAGAGCGATTCGTCACTGAGCTTTCCGGCCACGGAATTCTTCTCGTTTCGAATCGACCTTTGGCGGGGGAGATGCCCTGATGAGCTTGATGAGCGAAGTCGGCCAGAGAGCGTTTGATCTGGGCGTGCCCATCGCCGTGCACATGGATATCACGTACCGCTGCAATGAACGCTGCGTGCATTGTTATCTCGATCACGACGACCACGGCGAGATGACAACCGCTGAAATCAAGGACGTGCTCGATCAACTGGCCGAGGCAGGGGTTTTCTTTATCACTTTCAGCGGTGGTGAGGTCTTAATGCGCCGCGACTTCTTTGAGATTGTCGAATACGCGCGGCGACTCATGTTCAGCGTCAAAATTAAGACCAACGCGGTGATGATCCACGAAAAGGAAGCCCGGAGAATCCGCGAACTCGGCGTGGACACGATTCAGATCAGCGTTTACTCGCATCGTCCCGAAGTGCACGACGCCATCACCAAGCTGCCGCATTCGTTCGAGCGCACCGTTAAAGCCATTCGCTTTTTACGCGAACAAGGGCTGCGAGTGACCATCGCCAATGTGCTGATGACCGCAAATTCGTCCGATCACAGCGGCGTGCAAGAACTTGCGACCGAACTCGGCGTCCAGTACACGCTCGATCCCACGATCACACCGATGATGGACGGCGACACATCTGTTCTGTCGCTGCGCATTCCGGGAGAAGAACTGGAGGGAATTTTCCGCAATCCTGCACTGGTCGCCAACCAGGAGGAGTTCTGTGCTCCTCCGAAGCCGCCCTCGGCCGAGGATCTTGAGGGTTACTCGTGCAGCGCGGGCCATTCGTTCTGCTACATTTCGCCCTACGGCGATGTCTTCCCCTGCGTGCAGTTTCCACTTCCGACGGGAAATATCCGTCAGCAGAAGTTTTTGGATATCTGGAATTTTTCCCCACAGATGAAAGAGGTTCGCTCGATCCAGGCCAAAGACTTGACCGTCTGCTCATCGTGTTCGCACGTCAGCAGTTGCACTCGCTGTCCGGGCCTGGCCTATCTGGAAGGCAGTATGCGGGGCCCGTCCACCGCGGATTGTGAGAAGTCGTTCTATCGGACGGGCGTGCCGACGGCGAACATGCTGCGACAAGGGCTCTCGAAACCACGAACGATATCAGGCAACACAGCGCCGCTGATCCAGATTCGGCCGATTGCCGTCCCCGCATGACAAATCGTTCGGTGGAACGACGGGCGCCTTGCGAGCCTGCCCTGAGCGAAGTCGAAGGGTCCAACAAGGTGGTGGCCGGGCCGGGTGCTCGGCTCTTCACTAGCTACTACTAGAGTGTGCCTCCGGCGGCAGCGTTGTGGCTGCGCTTTAGATCGACGACCGCTTCCAGGCTGGCCAACTGCTCCAGAATGCGCTGCAGGGCAACGCGAACCTCGTGCGTCGCCTCACTGAACTTTATCGCTGCGCCGATACCCATGTCCATGCGCACGACCTCGCTCTCAAGCGAAACATTCGTATGTTCGTGCGAGAAAGTGAGTTTCAGCGGCGATCCAGGCAATAGGAGACCGCTGGTTTCAACGTAGCAACCACCCAGGCTCAGGTTCGTAACGATGCCCAGCACCGCCCGTTCTAGCCCCTTTCCAGAAATTTCCGTGGTAAGCCTGCCCCGCACTCGCGGATACAGGCGGCGATTTTTCTGGCTCGCCTGACTTTGCTTCTGCAGATACATTCGTTTGTCGGCCTCGGAAAGGATTTTTTCAGCATCCATCCCATCCTCGGGATACACGGCCCTGCCAACGCTCAACGAGAGAATGTCCTCGTTGCAGATGTCCCTTCCAGCCTGTTTCGCCAGGTCCCGCATCTGTTCCGCCTTGCGCGCGGTAGCTTCGGGAGTGAGTCCGGGCGCGATGACCACGAATTCGTCGCCGCCCATGCGCGCGACATAATCGTACTCGCGGCTGGTTTCCTTCAGGGAGTGCGCAAACAGCCGCAGCACGCGGTTTCCCTCGAGGTGTCCAAAGCGGTCGTTGATCTGCTTGAACCCGTCCATGTCAGCGACCATTACAGTCAACGTTTTGTTGTCGCGTTTGCAGCGCGCCAACTCCCGGTCGAGTTGCAGGAATAGCGAGCGCGCATTGGGTAGGCCGGTGAGGTAATCGGTAACCGCCGAACTCTCCGCCTGCTCGTACTTCATAGCGTTCTCGATGGCAAGCGCCATCTTGGAACTAACAGCAAGCAGAATGCGCAGGTGGTCGGAGGTAAAGAAATCCTTTTCCGCGTGATACAACGCGACAACGCCGACCACGCCCGACAGGCCCTCGAGCGGAACCGCGAGCGCTGAGTTCAGCGTGCTGTACTTCGAAGGATCGTTCAGATAGCCGGGCTCGACCGAAGGATTCCCGTTCAGGATCGGCTTAAGGTTTTGCGCCACCCATCCTGAGAGCCCCTGTCCCATCGGAATGCGCAGTGAAGCAAACAGCCGGAAGTTGTCGCCATTCACATATTCCGGCACAAGCTCGTCGCCGTGGCGGACGTAGATCGCAGTCGCGTCGTAAGGCATCGCCCGGCGGAGCTTTACCGCAAACACCGAAAGCGTTTCTCCCAGACTGAGCGAAGCTCCCAGATCCTGGCTGAGCTCGAATAAAGTCTGCGCTTCCTGGCGGGCTGCCGCGATCGAGCTGAGAAAGCTGCGCTCTGGCGATTGCCGCTGTCCTTGCGCCTCGAACCCGGCTGCCGGCTTGATGGCCGGCTCAATCGACGTGTCCTGGTCTTTGACTCCCGTTGACAATTTCTGCTTGCCGAGGCTGTCAGTGCGTTGGTGGACAAGTTGCTCGAGATCCACGTATTTTCGTTCGAGCACCTTGACCACTTGCGGATCAAAAGATTTTCCCGATTCATCCACCAGCCGCGACATCGCTTCATGCAGAGGCAGTGCCCGCCGATATTGCCGATCCGAAGCCAGCGCATCCAGAAAATCCACTGCCGCCAGGATGCGGGCGCCAATCGGAATCTGCGTCCCGCGCAACCCCAGCGGATAGCCTGTCCCGTCAAATTTTTCGTGGTGAGCTCGCACGATGGGAACGACTGGGTATGGAAAGCGCACTCGTTCCAGGATTTCCGCTCCCACCAGCGGATGAATCTTCATTTTCTCGAATTCTTCCGGCGTCAGGCGGCCCGGTTTCGAAATGATGTGCTCGGGAATCGCCAGCTTGCCGATATCGTGCAGCAAGGCCGCGGCCTGTAAGGCCTCCATTCCCTCCCGGTCAACCTTCAGTTCCTTCGCAACCTCGACGGCATAGACGCGAACTCTCTGCAAGTGGTCGTGAGTTGTCTGATCCTTGGCCTCGATGGCGAGTGCCAGCGCTTCGATGGTGCGCATATGCAAGTCAGCCATCTCTTCCACATGCCGCTTCTCGTCTTCCAGTTTGGCGAGGTACAGGCGGTAAGAACGGTAGATGAGGTACACCACGGGAAGCGTCAGCAACGACGTCTGCCAGTCGGTAAAACCGTGCAGCCAGCTCATCATTCCGGCCACGCCCGCGCCCACCAGGTAGTACGGGAAGCTCCAGAAGTAGCAGTCCGCCCAGATCTTTCGCAGCGACCTTCGCTCCGTCAGCGAAATCACGGCCGCAACCGGAAGCGTATTGGCGACGAAGTAAACGCACGCCGCCAGAAATAGCAGGGTAGACGGGTTGCTCACCGCGTGATGCGCTAAGGAGTACCGATACGACGCGAAGGTCACCGCGATGGCCAGTGCCGTCGAGCTGACGTTGAAGGCGACCTGAATCGGAACGGGCCGATCCCGGTCGAAGCATTGCACCACCACCGCCGCGCAGCCGAGCGCCATGGTTTCCGCCAGGCTCAGTTCCAGCACACCGAGCAGCAGAAACAAAAAGTTCACCGACATCGTCCCGGTAATTCCGGGCAGATTCACTTTTAGCCGCGAAGCCGCCAGCGCGATCACTAGATAGCAGAAAAATTTGAGCGGATTCTCGCTCCGGCCGTGCAAGACCGAATAGGTTAGGACACTCGTCCCGCAGAGCACGACCACGGCAATAAAAAAGCGTGGCGCGGCGCCGATTTCCCTCCAGGATTGAGGGCGAGTTTTCATTTCGGACGAACTCCTGCCAGGGAAGCCGGTTGCAATTCCCAAGGCGCAAACACGGGGACAACTCATTGATAACAGGCGCCGGACGGGCGGCAAAGCATTCGGGGATTTGGAGGTAAACTTCCGTAATGGAGGACAGTGACCTTTCGGCACTGCTGCGTCCTCTGCCCGGCTGGGGGCGCAACTCTTAAGCCATACAAAAGACAGTGCCAAACAGCGCTCGGCGGCTCGCGCAGAAAAGCGTGAACTTCCCGCCCCACTCGGTCGTATTAACAGAAGAACCCAAGGTTTGACTTGCCAGAACTGTCCGGCCTAACATGAATGACTTCTCTCCCAGGAGTGTTCCCGGAATGATCGGCCAGACCGTCTCGCACTACCGTGTCCTGTCGCAGTTGGGCGGCGGCGGGATGGGCGTAGTGTACGAAGCCGAGGACATTAACCTGGGCCGCCATGTCGCCCTCAAGTTCCTGCCTCCGGAGACGGAAAAGGATCCGCTCGCGCTTGACCGTTTTCAGCGCGAAGCTCGCGCCGCCTCCGCTTTGAACCACCCCAATATCTGCACGATCTACGAGGTTGGCGAGGACAGCGGACGCCACTTCATCGCCATGGAGTTGCTGGAAGGTGAGACGCTCAAGAGCCGGATCCACGGCCAGCCCCGCAGCCAACCCATGGCACTCGACGAATTGCTCGATCTCGGCACGCAGATCGCCGACGCTCTCGACGCCGCTCATGCCAAGGGAATCGTCCACCGCGACATAAAGCCCGCCAACATTTTCGTGACCAACCGCAATCAGGCCAAGATTCTTGATTTTGGTTTGGCGAAGCGCACCGCTAAACCTTCCATTCTGTCGGCCGCTACCGTCGGTTCCGCCGCGACCGTCGACGAGCCCTTCCTGACCAGCCCCGGATCAACCGTCGGCACCGTGGCGTATATGTCTCCCGAGCAGGCACGCGGAAAGGATCTCGACGCCCGCACCGACCTGTTCTCTTTCGGTGCCGTGCTCTATGAGATGGCCACGGGTGCCGTGCCCTTTCGCGGAGATACGTCCGCTATTATTTTCGACGCGATTTTGAATCGCCCTCCAACCCCGCCGCTTCGCCTGAACCCCGATTTGCCTCCGCAATTTGAAGAAATCCTGAACAAGCTGCTCGAAAAGGACCGCGATTTGCGCTACCAAAGCGCGGCCGATGTGCGCTCAGACTTGAAACGCCTCAAACGCGACTCCGGATCGGGCACCATTCTGGCCGCGCCTTCCTCCGGTTCTTCGATCCGCATTGGTTTCACCCGGAAGCCAGCGGCGGAAAATCGAAGCCGCAAGCTGCCTGTTTGGCTGATTCCGGCACTGATCGTCGGGCTGGTTGCTGCCGGCATCGGCTTCGTGTTTCTTAAGCGCGGGCACGCGCTCACCGAGAAAGATTCAATCCTGATTACCGATTTCGTAAACACCACCGCCGATCCCGTTTTCGACGGCACTCTCAAGAAAGCGCTGGCCGTCGATCTCGGGCAATCCCCGTATCTGAATGTGTTTCCCGACCAGAAGATCCGCCAGACATTGCAGTTCATGGGCCGCAGCCCCACCGACCGTATCACCAGCGACGTCGGCCGCGAAATCTCTCAGCGCGACGGCATCAAGGCAATGCTGAACGGCAGCATTGACAGCGTTGGGGGGCAGTATGTCGTCACTCTGGAAGCCGTCAACGCTGCTTCCGGTGATTCGCTCGGACGCCAGCAGGTTCAGGCTGACCGAAAAGAAGATGTGCTGAATGCGCTGCACGGCGCGGCCACCAAACTGCGCGGTCAACTCGGCGAGTCGTTATCCATGGTACAGAAGTACGACATGTCTCTCTCCCAGGCCACCACTTCATCGCTCGACGCACTGAAGGCGCTGAGCCTCGGCGACGTCAAGCACAACAGCGGTGACGAACTAGGTGCAGTTCCCAACTATCAACACGCTATCGAAATCGATCCCAACTTTGCCATGGCTTACGCCCGCCTCGGCACGATCTACAACAATCTTGGGCAGACCCAATTATCGGAACAGAACCGGCAAAAGGCTTTCGAGCTTCGGGATCGGGCCAGCGAGCGCGAGAAGCTTTACATCATGTCCCATTATTATGCGGACAGCGGCCAACTCGACAAGGGCATTACCGCCTACGAACTCTACATCCAGACCTACCCGCGGGATGCCGTCCCTTTCAACAATCTGGCGGTCATCTATAACCAGCTCGGGCAGTTCGACAACGCGTTGGAGAAAGCGAAGCGTGCTGTGGAGCTCGACCCCGAAATGCTGACTGGCTATGGGCAAGTGGCTTCGGCCTATGCTGGCCTTAATCGGATTGAGGAAGCACGCGCTACGCTCAACACAGCAGTTCAGCACAAAGGGTCCACCGCGACCTCCCATGCGTACCTGGCTGCGCTCGACTGGTGCGAAGGGAGAGACGCCGATATCGAGAAGGAACTGCAGACCGCCTCCGCGACCCCCGAAGGACAGTTGGAAGTTCTCAAATTCCGCTCCGGCGTCGCCACCACCCATGGGCAAATACGCCAGGCGCGGGAATTCCTGCACCAGGCCGAAGACGTGTTGGATCGCCTGCACCTCCAGGGTCGAGCCGATGTGGAAGCGCAGCTCGCCAGCTGGGAGGCAATGGTTGGTAATCTGTCTGAAGCCACCAACGGCGCCAACGATGCGCTCCGGTTATCAAGAACCCTTACGGTGATGGGGAACGCCGCGGTGACATTCGCCGTCCTGCGGCAGGACCAGAAAGCCCTGGCATTGGCGGACGAAATCCAGCGCACTCATCCGAACGATACCCTCGCCGTCAACGTAACCGTCCCCATGATTCGCGCGATCGCCGCATTACGTCCCGCGAATTCCGCCAAGGCCGACCCGGCCAGAGCCATTGACTTCCTCAATACCGCCGCCCTCTATGGGCGCGCGAACAACAGCGTTTATTACGCCCGAGGCATTGCCTACGAGCAGGCTGGACGCTACGCCGAGGCCCAGCAGGATTTTCAGAAGGTTCTGGACATGAAATCCCGCAGCGGACCTGACATTCTGCTCACGATCGCTCAACTGAAGTTAGGCCGGTTATTTCAGAAGCAGGGTGACGCCCCCAAAGCTCGAATCGCCTATCAGAACTTTCTCGCCGCCTGGAAAGACGCCGACCCCGACCTCCCGCTGCTCCACGAAGCCAAGGCTGAATACGCCAGGCTCCAGTAGAGACGCGGCTTGCCGCGTCTCCGTCTATACGCCACCAATGACCCGGTGGAGGGACGTGCGCCCTCGCCCGTCCAGCCGCGCGGGGACGCCCGGCGCTCCGCCGTAAGAAACGGATCAGCATGAGCAGCCAAGATCACAGTGAAGATCAAAGTAAAGATCAAAGAGCCCGTTGGGACATGAAGTACGAGCAAGGCCTGCCTTCGCTGACCGAGCCGGATCCGTTCTTCATCTCGGCTTACGAGAGGTTCGTGAATCCATCGCTTACGAAGCGAGGCGCGGCATTGGATTTGGCGGGTGGACTTGGCAGACATGCCCTATGGCTGGCAAGCCGGGGCTGGCAGGTTACTGTGGTGGAGATTTCCGACGTGGCGATCGGAAAGCTCAGTCAGGCCGCTCTTGAGCGTAAGGTTAAGGTCGATCTCTTTGCCGGAGATGCCGCCGAATACAAACTTGAACCCGCACACTTTGATCTGATCGTGCTGTTCTATCACTTGGACCGCAGTCTCTTTCCCAGGATATTTTCCGCATTGAAACCGGGCGGTCTGCTCATCTGCAAGATGAGCCTGCGGTGGGATTCGGGCGAGAGGTTAACGGCGGCCAGTACCAATCCTCTGCAAAGAAATGAACTGCCGTCACTCGTTCCAGAATTGGATGTTCTGCATCACCAGGAACGACCGGTGCGTGATCGGGGCGTGGTCGAGTTTGTAGGAAGAAAGTAAGGGCAGTACGGCTTTCACACCGTACTGCCCTCACCCGGGGAAGGACATCCGTTAGAAGTGGAACCCAATCTCCGCCGTCAGCGCGCGCGGCGTCACATAGTGCGTCCCGCTGAAGGTCGAAAGGAAGTTATACAGCGCCGTCTTGTTAGTCACGTTGATGGCGGTAAGCGTCAGACTCCATTTGTAATGATCGCCCTTGAACAGGTTGTCGTCGCCCACGGAAACATCAAACAGGTGACGAGGTGCGATGCGGGGCGGATTGTGGTCGTCGTTCTCCGTACCCGGGGCGGGGATCTTTACTAGATTTGATCCATATTGCGACGGGGCACAAGTAGTAAGAGGCTGCGTGAGTGTGGGACGCTGGCTGCCGCAGAACAGTCCTGCCTGCAATTGCTGATCTGCCGTAAGCCCGGTCAAATCCACCGGAGTTGTGGTGTCCGTTGCGAATGGAACTGCACCGGCCACCAGTCCGCTATCGTACCGCCAGTTGAACCCCACCCACGGAGCGTTTTTCCAGGGCTGGTATTGCAAGTGTGTAGTCTGGTTAAACTTTTCGTCGTGGTCGATACGGAAAGGCGTTCCGCTCTGCCCGACGGTGGTTCCAAGACCGCTGGTCTGAGGAGGGAAGAACCGTGCGGCCACACTCGACATCACCACCAGCGCCGAGAATCCGTGGAATTCCGGCACACTCACGCGAATGGCATAGCCCGGGATCTTAGAGTTGTGCCACGCGACTGGGAAAAAGATTGGAGTCGCAGCGAAGATGCTGAAATCGTAGCCGGTGTGCGTGTACTTCCAAATGTAGTCTCCACTCACGACCGCAAAACGCCCGAATGCTTGCTGCAGGCCAGCGTGGAAGTCATTGCGATAGCCAGGCTGAAGTGGTGCGTTCAGCACTTGCCCCGCCCCATTCACGGGGCACGGGATTAGAGCAAGGACCACTGGGAAATTGCATCCGGTGCTCGAAAGCACCAGATTTTCATTGAACGGACTTTCCAGGGTTCGCGCATAGGAAACCCGCAGCACCGTGTTCGTCCGCTTGATGTTGTACGCAACTCCGACACGCGGCTCGGCCTGACGAGCCGTCACCAACCCATTATAAAAATCACCGCGCAGTCCCAGGTTGAGGGACCAGTTTCCCTTGGAGATCGCATCCTGCAAGTAGATGGCTAGCTCCTTTACATCCGTATGGCCACGAAATGGAAACAAGGTGCTGGTCGCGCCGGCACAACCATCGTTGGACGACGGAGTCGGCCTGGTCAGGTCATAGCAGCCCAGTAATGGGGCGAAGCTCCCATTCTGAGTAAACGGTGTGGGATAAAGAGTTTGGTTTGTCGTCGTCGCGGTCCCGCACTGCGTCGGGTCGTTGAGCCCAGGGTTGCCAACAAATACCGGGACGCTATTTGCATCCAGGCACGGCGAGTTAACCGTCGGATCGACGATTCCGAAATTGAAATGTTCGGTGAGAAATGTTTGCTGATACGTAGCTCCGAACTTAACGTTATTAATCCCCTTCACGTAGGAGAGATCGGAGCGGAGCCCGACGTTGGCCAGCGTCCGATACTGTGAGACAGTCTCCTGCTGTAGATTGGAGGGGCCGAGATCGGCGAACGGGTTCCCGCTCGGATAGTAGTTGAAAGCGTCCCGCCGCACCCAGCCGCCAAGACTAAAGACAGTGGTCGGATTGATCACTCGAGTCCAGGTCGGGGCGATGTTGAAAGACTTGATGAGCGCGCGTTGGTCGGTGGGGCCGACCACGTTGCCGTTCGGATCGAGACCTCCGTTGGCGACCACCACTCCATTCCACGGAGTGGCATTTTGGCCGTCAAAACTGTTGGGCGTCTGGAACCACGAACGCGAAAAGCCCAGGTTCAGGTGAATCGAATCCTTAGTGGAGAGTTGATAGTCCACGCGGTCGAACAGGTTCTCTTCGTTGCCCTTGGCGTGTGCCACGCGGAACTCCGGCGGATCGAGGAACCGGCCAGTGTTCAGCCCATTGGCAGAAATAAAATTCCCCCATTTCTGACCTCCGTAAGCCAAGTCAACGCCCACGTTGGACGAGCCAAACGAGCCGTACGAAGTGTTCACGCTGCCGTGCGGCGTGGTCATGCCCTGGCCTGAGCGCGTCGTCGCCACAATAACCAGGCTCGTCTTGCCTCCGTATTCAGCCGGCGGCGCGCCGGGGATGACTTCCAGCGACTGAATCGAATCGACCGGAATCTGGTTCGAAAAAATCTTGCTTTGCTGATCGGTGATGGGCTGGTTGTCCACCGAGAATGAGTTTGACGCGTGGTC
>Ga0210400_10001137_pt1 | contig 27006 bp, 20 predicted proteins | sample IncBWH26MmetaG_FD_155456 | JGI IMG/M metagenome (GOLD analysis project Ga0210400, IMG submission 155456) | Forest soil microbial communities from Barre Woods Harvard Forest LTER site, Petersham, Massachusetts, United States - Inc-BW-H-26-M | ecosystem: Environmental > Terrestrial > Soil >... | reverse complement strand
TTTTCTTTTACAATGGCCCAATAAATTTTTTGTACATCACGGGTACGGAACAATTCGTTCATACGCGTTAAAGCTTTACTTGTTTTTGCAAAAAGTACAACTCCGCTCACAGGCCTGTCGATGCGATGTATAACGCCGCAAAAAACATTTCCGGGTTTGTTGTATTTTTCTTTTAAATAGGTTTTTACTTTATCGCTCAGAGGCTCATCACCCGTTTTATCTCCCTGCACAATATCGCCGCTGTTTTTGTTTATGGCTATGAGGTGGTTGTCTTCGTATAATATTTCTAACGGCATCATGCAAAGATACAAATACAATAGAACGAGGATGACGGGGATTGCTATGATTTACGCGAATAATGTTGGGAATACTGCAAAAAATTCAGCGTAAACGACGCAGATCACTATAATTTATATGAATTAAATCTTATTTCATACAGATCTGCGTTCTATCCCTATTTGACTATCATATCAAAAGGTAAACGAGCCTGCACGCCGCGCATTTTCAAAATCGTTTGCGCGCTTTGTATATAATCATAAAAAATGCCTAAGTGTTTCTGCAAAGTTTTTGCCTCTTCGTCTTCTTTTTTGCCTTTCAGGAAGGCCTGAAAAGGGTCCTTTTGCTTAGGAAGAGAAACCAATTCGTATTCGTCATCTTTTAAATTTGCTTTTTTAGCAGCGTACTTAATGGCGTCGTTTATTCCGCCCAACTCATCCACTAATTTAATTTTAAGCGCATCCGCCCCGCTCCACACACGGCCCTGCCCCACACTGTCAACATCAGCTTGTTTAATTCCACGGCCTTCAGCAACGCGTTTGGTAAAAGTATCGTATACTTTCTCTACACTTTTCTGAATGTATTCCGCTTCAAAAGGAGTTGCGGTACGGTACATCGTTCCCAAATCACTGTGCTTCGCCGTATTTACAGTATCGATATTAATTCCCAATTTTTCAGAGAATAATTTTTGAACATTAGGCATTAAACCGAATACGCCGATTGAACCTGTAATAGTATTTGGCTGCGCAAAAATACGGTCGGCAGCACAGGAAATATAATATCCGCCCGATGCAGCCACGTCGCCCATAGAAACCACAACCGGTTTTGACTTTTTTGCAAGTACCACTTCGCGCCATATAACATCGCTGGCAAGTGCACTTCCGCCGGGAGAATTTACACGCAGCACAATCGCTTTAATGCTTGAATCCGTACGCGCATCTTTAATAGCTTTTGCAATGGTTTCTGAACCGATGGTTCCTTCATCACCTTTACCGCTTTCAATTCCGCCCACACAGTAAATAATTGCCAATTTATTTTTAGAGAAGTTCATGTTTTCCTCGCCTTCTTCCTCATCATCCCATTTCATTCTTTTACGGGCTTCTCCGTACTTACTCAATGAAACATAATTTATTTTATCTTTTTCTTTAAGGTTCAGCTTCTGTTTTAAAAATTCAGTTACTTCATCTTTGTATTTTAATCCGTCAATCATTTTCAAAGCCAAAGCATCCTGCGGAAAATTAACCGAAAGGTTATCGGCAATTTTCTGTAATTCTTCTTCGCTGATGCCGCGTTGTTTAGAAATACCCGTCAACATATTTTTCCATACACTGTTTAACAGTGTTTCAATCTGCAAGCGGTTTGCGGGGCTCATTTTATCCAACAAAAAAGGCTCCACCGCGCTTTTAAATTTACCATGACGGAAAACCTGCATCTGCACATTCAGTTTTTCAAGCGTGTTTTTATAATACATAATTTGCGCGCTCAGTCCCTTAAACATCATTTCTCCTTCCGGGTTCAGGAAAATTTTATCAGCCACGGAAGCGAGATAATACGATTTTTGCGAATACATTTCGGAATACGCGTAAATAAATTTTTTGCTGTTTTTGAAATTCAATAAAGCATTCCGGATCTCTTCAATAGTTGCCGGAGAGGCCATCACTTCATTGTTTAAATCCATATAAATACCCTTAATGGCTGTATCTGTTTCAGCCTTTTTTATTGATTTCATGATTTCATCAAGTCCTATTCCTCCTTGTTTAACGAAAGAGCCCAAACCAAGCTCTGATAAAGGGTTTTTTTCGCCCCTTTCTTTAACGGGCTGATCAAAACGAATCATTAAAATCGAATTCGGTTTCACTTTAAAATGATGTTCATCATCAAAAGAAAAGGCCGATTTAAAACCTGATACCACAATAGCGGCGAAAATAATTGTGCAAATAATACCGGCTACCACCACACCTACCAGAGAGCCGAAAAAGGAACCAAAGAAATTTTTCATATAATATGTATTTTATTACGTAAAAATAGAGAGTATTCTTATTTTTGAGGGATAAATTTTATGAACGAGGCTTATTTATGTTTAGGCGGTAATTTAGGCAATTGTATTGAAACTTTTGCAAAAAGTGCTTTATTATTGGAGGAAAACAAAGTTAAAATCACTTTAAAATCAGCCATTTATACCAGCGAAGCATGGGGAATGGGCAATGCGCCCGATTTTTACAACCAGGTGCTTAAAACCGAAACTTTACTGGAAGCAGGCGAGTTACTAAGCGTGATTTTAAGTATAGAAAAGCAATTAGGAAGGGAGAGAAATTCGGCTAAAGAGTACGAGTCGAGGACAATAGATATAGACATTTTATTCTTTAACGAGCAGATTATGGAGGAGGAACGTCTTCAAATTCCACACCCCAGACTGCACTTGCTAAGATTTGTCTTAGAGCCCTTGCATGAAATTGCTCCGGATTTTATTCATCCCGGGTTTAAGAAAAGTATTTCAGCTTTATTGAATGAGTGTACCGATGCCGGAGTTGTAAAAAAAATTTCGCATGGACTTTAATTTTATTTGTATTGAAGGAAATATAGGGGTTGGCAAAACCACTTTGGTAAAAAAACTGGCGGAACATTTGGGTGTTTTTGCTTTTTATGAGGAGTTTGAAGAAAACCCCTGGCTGCCTTTATTTTACGAAAATCCGGAGGAAACTGCTTTAAGCCTTGAACTTTCTTTTTTAACCGACCGTATTAAGCAACTGAATAAAATTAAAAAAGAGCACGGACAAAAAATAATGCTGAGCGATTACAGCCTGGACAAATGCCTGTTGTTTACAAAAATCAATCTGAATGAAAGTGATTTTATAAAATACAAAAAGTTGCATGAGGCCGTTTCAAAAACGATTGACAAACCTTCTTTAGTTATTGTGATACACAGCGATATAGAAAACCTTCAGAAAAATATTCGCGAACGAAACCGCAGTTATGAGCAGAAAATAGAAAATGATTATTTACAAAAATTGAATATCGCTTATAAAGATTTTTTTAAAGAAGAGAAAGCCTATACTATTTTAAATATCTTTACCCCGCAATTGGATGAAAAAGCTTACGAGCGCATTTTTAAAGAAATTGCCGCTTTTGTAAAACTGAAACCCACTTTTAAAAATACTTTTATAGAACTATGAGTACCGAAAAAATAAAAACCTGCACCTGGCCCGCCAACGACGCGTTGATGATTAAATACCACGACGACGAATGGGGTACACCTGTACATGATGATAAAAAACATTTTGAATTTTTAGTATTGGATTGTTTTCAGGCCGGGCTCAGTTGGAAAACTATTTTACACCGCCGTGAGAATTTCAGGAAAGCATTTGCGGACTTTGATGTGGAAAAAGTAGCAAGATTCAGCCAAAAACAGGTAGAAAGACTTTTGAAAGATGAAGGCATAATCCGTAATCGTCTAAAAGTAGAAGGAACTGTAAAAAACGCGAAAGCCTTTATTAAAGTACAGGAAGAACATGGTTCATTTGACAAATACATCTGGCAATTTACCAAGGGAAAAACATTAGTAAATAAAAGAAAAAACGGCAAAGAAATTCCGCCCAACAGCAAGGAATCAGATGAGATGAGTAAAGCCCTGAAGAAGCTTGGTTTTACTTTTGTGGGCACAACTATTTGTTACGCTTATATGCAGGCAGCCGGCATGGTTAACGATCATTTAGTAACTTGCGCGCGCTATAAGCATTGTAAATAATGAGCGGACAAAAGCCTACTCTTTCTTTATTAGATACCACGCTGATTGTTTCGGGCTCTATGATTGGCTCGGGCATTTTTATTGTTTCCTCAGAGATGGCACGCACCGTTGGAAGCAGCGGATGGCTTTTGGTTTGCTGGGTATTAACGGGTGTTCTTACTTTATTCGCAGCACTTAGTTACGGCGAGCTTGCGGGCATGATGCCTAAAGCGGGCGGACAATACGTGTATATTAAAAAAGCCTTTGGCAGCCTGATAGCGTTTATGTATGGCTGGACTGTTTTTTTAGTAATACAAACAGGGGTTATTGCAGCGGTGGCAGTTGCTTTTGCAAAATACATCGGCGTTTTTATTCCCTTGTTTGAAGAAGGAAATATTTTTATACAAATCTCAAAATTTAAAATTACTTACGCACAATTATTGGCTATTATCTCCATAGCGTTTTTAACTTTTATAAACGCGCGCGGCATCAAAAACGGAAAAATTATTCAGCGCATATTTACCTTTGCCAAACTGATCGCACTTTTCGGTTTAATCATTATCGGTTTGTATGCCGGTTTTTCAAGAAATATTTTCAGCGAAAATTTTACAGATGCATGGAACGCCTCTTTTACCGTTGATGGAAAAACAATTCCCTTAAGCGGAATTGCGGTTTGGATTGCCGTGGGCGTTGCCATGATTGGCTCATTATTCAGCAGCGATGCATGGAACAACGTGACCTTTATTGCAGCGGAAATAAAAAATCCTCAAAAAAATATTCCAATGGGATTAATGTTGGGTACTTTTATTGTAACCGTAATTTACTGCCTTGCCAACGTAGCTTATTTGTGTTTACTTCCCATACACGAAATACAAAATGCCACACATGACCGAGTTGGTGCAGCAGCAATGGCAACTATTTTCAACGGTAATACTGCCATGTATTTAATGGCCGGGCTAATTGTAATTTCTACTTTTGGCTGTAACAATGGTTTAATTATGGCAGGCGCCAGGTTATTTCAGGCGATGTCGGTTGATGATTTATTTTTTAAAGGAGCTAAAGAAACCAATAAGTTCGGCGTTCCGGGTTATGCTTTGGTAATACAAGCTGTTTGGGCATGTTTACTTTGTTTGAGCGGCTCGTATGGAGATTTGCTGGAATATTCTACTTTTGCCTCTTTATTATTTTACATTGTGACTATCACCGCTATTTTTGTGTTACGCAAAAAAGAACCTGAGACTCCAAGGCCTTACAAAGCCTGGGGTTATCCGTTGGTACCTGCGCTTTATATTTTACTTACTACTTTGGTTTGCGTCGATTTAGTCTATAATAAAACTCTTAATACCGGAATCGGCCTTATCATTGTGGCACTGGGAATACCGGTATACTATATAATGAAGTCTGGAAACCGTGCTTAATTACATTGCCAAATACTTTACGCTTAACCGCAGGGAGAGAAACGGGGTGTTTGTTTTGATTAGCATTCTTTTCATTACTGTTTTGGTAAAATATTTTGTTGTTTATCATTATCAAACAAAAACTTCTCCGGTTGTGATGGTAGAGTTGGATGAAGCATCTGCAAAATTACTTACTCAGGATATTTTATCTCCGAAAGGAAATTACTCAAACACTACATCTTCTGCTCCTCAGAAAAAAAAGCTTACCCTTTTTCATTTCGATCCCAATACCATAAGCGAGATGCAGGCACTTGAACTGGGCTTTGAAAAAAGATGCGTTCTTCAGTTGATAAATTACCGTAATAAAGGAGGAAAGTTTTATAAGCCCGCTGATTTAGAAAAATTATATTGTATGGATAAGGAACTCTTTACTCATCTTGAGCCTTACATAATTATTGAAGGAACTAAAAAGAAAGAACAGTCATCAAATTCAAAAAATAATTTTTCTGCAAAAAAAGAAAATAAAGCGCAAAACATTACTATTGAAATAAACAGCGCCGACAGCACGGATTGGGTAAAACTCAAAGGCATTGGCACGGGTTATGCACGAAGAATTTTAAAATATAAAAGTTTGTTAGGCGGTTTTACTAATGTTGAACAACTGAAAGAAGTGTATAATTTTCCGGATAGTTTGTTTAATTCTATAAAGGGAAATTTAACTGTGAACCCGGTGCTAATTCTAAAATTGAAAATAAACACAGTTGATTTTAAAACTATGGTTCATCATCCCTACATAAAATACGAAGGAACTAAATGTATTTTCGCGCTTAAAAGAAATAAAAAAATTAAAGAAGAAGATTTAACGGGTTCGAGCTGTTTTAGCAGGGAACTATTGCAAAAACTTTTGCCCTACTTCGATTTTGAGTAAGAATTTCTTAATTTTTCTTAAACTATGTCTATTTCCTGATATCGTTAATAAGGCTATATTTGCTCCAAAATTAAACCCATGATTAAAATAAAAAAACTTATTGCTTTAACAGCCGCAGCACTGCTATTCGTTTTTAATATAAACGCGCAAACGCTGAAAGTACCCGCTCCGAGTCCGTTACAAACTATTAAACAGAATTTTGGTATCGGCGAAGTAACTTTAGAATATTCGCGCCCGAGTATAAAAGGCCGTGTAATTTTTGGCGACGTTGTTCCTTTCGGAAAAGTATGGCGCACAGGCGCTAACGCAACTACCAAAATTACTTTTACAGAAGACATAACTTTAGAGGGAAAATTAGTAGTTGCAGGAACTTATGGTATTTACAGCGTCCCCAACAAAACCGAGTGGGAAATTATGCTGTATAAAGATGTTACCCTTGGAGGTGATGTTGCCAATTATAAACCCGAAAACGAAGTTTTACGCGTAAAAGTAAAACCAACATTATTGCTGACTAAAACAGAAACTTTTACCATGGAGTTTGCAGATATTACTCCAACTACCTGTTCATTGGAATTGGTTTGGGAAAAAACACGGGTATCTGTTAAACTGAGTACGGATATTGATACCAAGGTGATGAAGAATATTGAAACAGTAATGGCTCCTTCGGATAAACGTCCTTACTACCAATCTGCAAGTTATTACTACGAAAACAACAAAGATCTTAACCAGGCTTTTGAATGGGTAAACAAAGCGATTGATCAAAACCCGAAAGCATATTGGGCAATTACACTTAAAGCTAAAATTCTAAGTAAGCAAAAAGACTACAAAGGTTCTATCGAAACTTCTGAGAAAGCAATTGTCGCGGCAAAAGAAGACCAGAACGACGATTATGTGAAGATCAACGAAAAACTTATTGCCGAAAACAAAAAAGAAGGAAAAATAAAATAAGAATCAATTCTACTAAAGCCTTTTCTGCAAAACAGGGAAGGCTTTTTTTTATTTCACTGTTTCAACCTGCTTTTTGGGAATACATAACTGCATTAAAGCAGCTAACAACATCAGTAACAAACATCCCGCCACATTCAGCCATAAAAATGCCATCCAGTCGTTTAACCAGAATATAACAACGAGGATTTCAGTAATGATGGCTGCAATAAAAACCACCGGGCCGCTTATTTTCTTCATGTAAAAAGCCACTAAAAAAATTCCGAGTATTGTCCCGTAAAATAAAGAACCAAGAATGTTTACTACCTCAATTAAATTGCCAAGTTTTCCCGCATACAAAGCCACTATAATACAAAACACTCCCCAGATAAAGGTCGCCCAGCGAGAAGCATTTAAATAATTTTTATCGCTGCCTTCCTTATTAAAAATGCGTTTGTAAAAATCAACAACCGTTGCAGATGCCAATGAATTAAGTCCGCTGGCTGTTGAGCCCATAGAAGCAAGAAAAATAATCGCAATTAATAAGCCCACAACTCCTACCGGCAACTGGTGAGTAACAAAGTGCAGAAAAATATAATTTCCGTCATTAGTTTGCGCTTTCGGATTATTCTTTTCAATCAATTTCATTACTTCGGCACGAATGAGATTATCTTCCTTATTTTTTTCCCGAAGATTAGTCTGTGTGATTTTTGTTTGCTCTTTATTATTTTCATGTAAAGCCAAAGCAAGTTCTGTTACTAATTTTTGCTTTTGCTCATGCATAATTTTATAACGATTTTCAATTTCTTTATACTCACTTTTGTAAATACTTTTTTCTATCCTTGCAACTTCTGCCGAATTAAAAAATACCGGTGGCTGATGATATTGATAGAATGTAAATACCAATACCCCTATTAAAAGAATTAAAAATTGCATTGGTATTTTCACAAGGCCATTCATAATAAGCCCCAACCTGCTTTGTGCAACTGAACTTCCGGTTAAGTAACGCCCTACCTGCGACTGATCCGTGCCGAAATAAGAGAGTTGAAGAAAAAATCCGCCGATAATTCCCGACCAGATATTATAGCGGCTATTAATATCAAAATGTGTATCAATTGCATTGAGTTTATCCATTTTTCCCGCAATCTGCAAGGCATTAATAAAACCAACATTTTCGGGCAAAAGATGCACTACCATATAAGCCGCCAAAAACAATCCGGTAAAAATTATAGCCATTTGCAGCATTTGCGTATAAGAAACTGCCCTGGCTCCGCCATATACCGTATATAAAATCACAATTGCACCGTTAAATATAATTGTATAGGTTATATCAACCTGTAAAATAGTAGAGAGGATTATTGCCGGCGCGTAAATTGTAATTCCGGTAGAAAGCCCTCTTTGCAATAAAAAAAGAAAAGCGGTTAACAAGCGGGTTTTTTTATCGAAACGCTTTTCAAGAAATTCGTACGCTGTATATACATTAAGTTTACGAAACATCGGAACGAAAGTGATGCAAAGTACCACCATAGCCAATGGTAACCCGAAGTAAAATTGGACAAACCTGAGCCCATCTGTATACGCCTGTCCGGGGGCCGAAAGAAAAGTAATTGCGCTTGCCTGCGTTGCCATTACCGATAAACCTACATGATACCAGGGGAGTTGTTTATCTGCCAGTAAAAAACCCGAAATGTTTTTTGCGCCGCGACTCTTCCACATACCATACAGTACAATGGAAAACAAAGTAATTATAAGTACTGCCCAATCGGTTAAACTCATTTAAAATATTCGGTAAAAAAATACAGAAGCATTATTGCTATAAATAAAACAGCAACGACTAACGCATAAAGGTTATTCCAGGTTTTTAATATGGGTGGATCTTCGTTCTTCATCTTATTTATTTTGCGGGATGCTGAGCAAATTCACGAACAACCGATAGGCACCTACAACACCGGCAGGTAACTCGCGGAAAAATGCAAGGCCTGTGTAAACAAAATTGCCTTTTCCGTACTTCGCTGTAATGAGGCTTCCGGTAAGTGGTTTCTCACCTGCATCATTGATAGAAAAAATGCTTTCATAATTTTTATCAGGCTCAGACGCAAAATAAATTCCTCTTTCCTGTACCCAATTTTTAAAATCCTCATTTGTGATTTTATTCGGTGAATTTAAAATCGGATGCTGCGGATTTACAAATGTGATTTCGGCATTTTCATCCGTAACTCTGTCTCTTGAAATAGTAAAAGGATAAGGTCCCAATTTTGTTCCTACAGGGCCAATGCGATTATTCGTATTATATTGCACGATTAAATTACCACCGTTCTTTACATATTGCATTAATTTGTTGTAATGCACCTGCAAGCATTCATTCGTGTTATAAGCACGAACCCCCGTAACAATAGCCTGATATTTGGATAAATCTTCTTTAACCAATAATTCATCGTTGAGTATTGTAACATCATACCCCACTTGCTTTAAACAGGCAGGAACATCATCCCCTGCACCAGGGATATAGGCAATTTGAACATTTTTTATTTTTAAATCTATGTTTACCAGTTTTACTTCTGCTTTACTTAATATAAATTGGTAAGGAATGTGATCATATTCTATACGCTTAATACTTTTCTCATAAAATTCACTTTGTATTTTCAATTTGGGTTGCAGCGATATATTCGCCGCGTTTTTACCGGGAGTAATCACCACATCTATTAATGCTTCGTCGTTTTTTGCAATTAAATTAAAATCGGGCTTATCAACTGTTACAGCCCACCCTTCGGGTGTATTTAACTGCAAGGAACCTGTTACATTATTGCTGTTTGCTTTTATTGCAAATTGTATTTTTTTAGGGATAGCCGAGGTAAATACAATTACTTTATCGTTACTATTCACAGTTGCGGGTGGTAAAATTTCGAAGGGGCGGTACACTTCTCCTTTTACCGGATCGGTATATTTATAAACCAGAGGGCGTTCTATTTTTAAAATCAAATCCTGAACACTTAATTCGAAAAGAACTTTTGCAAAAGGGTCGTTTTCGGGTTTATCAATCAATAAATCATTTTTTACCGAATAAGCTCCCTCACTATGTTCTTCGTTTAACCAATACGGGTTAGAGAAAGGTGCCGTTGCGCTTAACTTTTCTTTATGGCGGAAAGTATAGAGTTCATTCATCTTTAAATTTAATGCGGGAATTGTATCCGTTTGATTTAAAAAAGACAACTTATTCAATTTAACTTCGCCGCTCATGCGACTGATAATTTGCACTGTAGTACTTACATCATTCCCGGGCACTGCCGAATAATCCCCCGCGTAAGCTTCCATCCACAAACCGGAACAGGAAAGAATCAAAACTTCAGTTTCTTTCATTTTTTGTTTTTTCCAATACCTGATATTCGCATCCGCTTCATCTATCTGCAGCAATTGTTTATAAACTGTTATAAGCGTTGAAACAGATTTTTGAGGAGAAGCAACATCGTACTTTTTTATGCAATCATCAAGGACGGATTGTATTTTTACAAAGGCCGGGAATCTTTTAAAGCCTTGGTCAATTCCTTCAAACAAATCCTTTTTTACGCTATCTCCTTTCAGTAATTTAAAATATTCGATGATTTGTCCGCGTGCTTTTCCCGAACCAAAGCCCTGGCTTTTATGCATAGAGCGACTTTCGGCGGCAATCTCTCCATAACTCTTTCCCAATAATGGGTTATAAACTCCCGCGTCTATTTGTAATTGGTTTGGAGAAGTGGTATTTGTACCTCCAAAATTAAATGTATTCCAAAAAATTCTTCGCGCCTGCCAAACTTCCGTGTAAGCAAGTTGATTTGAGAAACGTTTCGGATCGGCAGCGGCATCAAATGCTTCTAAAGCAAGAATGGCAGAAGCTGTATGGTGGCCGTGCCCTCCTTCTCCGGTAGTTGGGAAACGGCAAATAATTACATCAGGTTTAAAATTTCGTATTGCCCAAACAACGTCCGCCAATACACTGTCCTTATTCCAGAAAGAAAAAGTCTCTTCCGGATTTTTTGAATAACCAAAATCATTAGCCCGGGTAAAAAATTGTTCGGCTCCGTCGATTCTGCGCGCTGCCAATAATTCTTGCGTACGTATCAATCCAAGTGCTTCGCCTTGTTCTTTACCAATTAAATTTTGTCCGCCATCACCGCGTGTAATAGAAAGATACCCCGTGCGCAAATTACGTTCGCGTGACATATATGCAAGAAGGCGTGTATTTTCATCATCCGGGTGAGCAGCTATATAAAGTACCGAACCAAGAGTATTGAGTTTTTCAAGCGACTGCAGTATGTCGGATGAATTCATTGTACCCGAAGTCTGAGCCGGTACCGAAAATAATTTTATGGTTGCAATAAAAAAAACAAGTCGCTTCATAGAGTGTTTCAATTGAGTTTTGAAATTACGAATATTCTTTAAACTCTCAGTCAAAAATTAACGTAGCTACAAAATCCCCCTTTAGGAGGGATGATAAGCCAAAAAGGAGACAATAGCTTTGTGTAAAATACAACACATGAAAAAAGTTAACACATTCATAACCGGTTTAGCTGTATTAATTGCAACGGCAACTTTTGCTCAGTTAAAATCTGTCCCAAATGGTGGAAACAAAAAAGCCTGGGTCGGAGAACGAATCGGAATTACAGATGTAACTATACAATATAACAGGCCTGGCGTAAAAGGGCGTGAAGGAAAAATATATGGCACACCCGTAGTCTATACAGGGTTTGTTGACAAAAGTTCAGAATACGGAACTTCTAAATCAGCACCCTGGAGGGCAGGAGCTAATGAAAATACAACTATCGAGTTTTCTACAGACGTAAAGATTGAAGGTAAAGATTTGCCGGCGGGTAAATACGGTTTCTTTATTGCTTACGACCCGAAAGAATGCATTGTTATATTCTCTAAAAATTATACTTCGTGGGGAAATTATTTTTACAACGAAAATGAAGATGCGCTTCGCGTAAAAGTAAAACCGACAACTTTGGACAAAAGTGTTGAGTGGTTAAAATACGAATTTACCGAACAAACAAACACTTCGGCTGTGATTGTAATGCAATGGGAAAAATTATCGGTGCCTTTTAAAGTAGAGGTTGATTTAAATAAAACTCAAATAGCTTCATTCAGGGATGAATTGAGAGGAGAAAAAGGGTTTACCTGGGAAACATGGAACCAGGCCGCACAATTTTGCCTGCAAAACGATGTAAATCCTGAAGAGGCATCAACCTGGGCGGACATGGCGATGCTGCAACAAAAAAATTTTCAGACTTACAGTACAAAAGCATTGTTGTTGGATAAACTCGGAAAAGGAAAACAGGCAGATTCATTAATGAAAGAAGCTTTGCCAATGGGAAGCATGACTGATTTACACCAATATGCAAAAAGATTAATTACCTTAAAAAAACCGGCAAATGCCCTGGAAATATTTAAGCTCAATGCAAAAAAGAATCCCAATCAATTTACCACGCACGTAGGATTAGCAAGAGGATATTCGGCAAACGCTGATTTTAAAAATGCCTTAGCACAGGCTAAGCTTGCATTGCCATTAGCTCCGGACCCCGTTAATAAATCATCGGTTGAAAGTATGATTAAGAAACTGGAAAATAAACAGGATATTAATTAGAGAGGTTAAGCCAGTTTACGTTTTAAAGAAAGCATTTTTATAGCCGTAATAGCGGCTTCATCGCCTTTATTACCGTGCTTTCCTCCTGCCCGTTCTTTTGCCTGCTTTAAATTATTTGTTGTAAGTACACCAAAAATTACAGGTTTATTATATTTAATATTCAGTTGCGTAACGCCATTTGCAATTGCATTACTTATAAAATCAAAATGCGGTGTTTCTCCTTTAATAACGCAACCAATGCATATAACCGCGTCTACATATTGTTTTTCGGCGAGTAACTGCGCACCAAGAGTTAATTCAAAACTTCCCGGCACTTCATGAACTACAATTTTATCTTTATCAGCTCCGTGCTTTACCAGCGTTTTATAAGCACTCTCGTATAAAGCCTTAGTGATTTCCAAATTCCACCCGGCATATACAATAGCAATCCGCATTTCTTTTGCCGAAGGGGTTTTACTTCCTTCTGTTGCCGATAAATTTTTTCTTTTTGTTGTCATATATTTTATTTTTCCCCCTTACACTTCGATTTCTAATTCACCACGTCACCCCGCAATTTACGAAAGCGTTTACGTGCTTCAATAGTAAATACGCTCGCAGGGTATTTAGATAAAAACTCCTGATACAACGCTTTAGCTTTTTCCAGATCCTGCAATTTAAACTGGTAGATCTCAGCTAACCGGAACATGGCATCATCTCCGTAAATTTCATCGCCATAAACATCTACTACCCGTTGGTAAGCGTCAATGGCTTCTTTGTATTTGCCGAGCTTCATAAATATTTGTCCCTTTTTAAAATAAATATCATCGGCCAAAGAATGCTTCTCATACAAAATATTTATAGAATCCAATCGGGCCAGTGCTTCGTTTGTTTTGTGCTGAAGTAATAATAAATCAGCCGAAGCAAACATTTTTAAAGGATCAGCATTTGTATCGATACCAATCGCGTCAGAAATTACCAATGATAAATCCATTGCATCGTTCGCGATGAGCTTTGAGGTTGCGCCTTTTAAAACATCCAATTGCGATTTGGCCCAGGTAAAATCACCCATGTAATAAGCCACCTTTGCATTCCTGAATTTTGCTTCCTGTCCAATTGGTTCAAATTTAAAAGCTTTTTCCACCTGCGAGTACGTCAGCGAAGCTTCCCACACATCCCCGGTTATTAAAAGCAAATCACCAAGATCCAGCTTCAGCTCGGCAATTTTATTTTTATCAATCCCGGGGTTTAAGATTACTTCGTTTAGCATGGTAACCGCTTCTTCCGGTTTGTTTAAATAAAAACCCTGTAACAAAGCAAGTTTGTGTACCACCGATGTGGTAAACTGGCTGTAGCCAAATTCTTTAATTGTATTTTTTAGTTTTTGTTCGAGTTCCGTCAGTTCGCCCGGTGTATAAGTTTGCTGCCTGATTATTTTTTCAAATTGCGCGTTGGCTGCTTCCGTACACGCCTGCTGGTAATTAAAGTTTTCCTTTCCTTTTGAAATAACATAATCAAAACATTGCTGGGCAACATCAAAAGATTCGTTGCTTACACAAATTTTCCCAAGTTCCATTAAACGGAATCCGTCGTCTTTCTTGCGTTTATCCAAAGCTTTTGCCTGTATAAAAGCTGCCTCGAAATCTTTTTGCTGGAGTAAAATATAAATTAAAAATTCGCAAAAAATTCCTTTATCGGGATTACTTGCCAATCGTTTTTGCAATTCTTGTTTTAAAACGGGGTTATTAAATCCTCCTTTTTCATCATCGTAACCAAGATTGTTTTGCAATAAAATTTGTACAGTAGATAATTCCGTTTCGCGATAATCAATCGCATCAAGGTATTCGTTTATCATCGATTTCAGGTCACCTTTTGATTTGTAAACGTCTGCTAATTCATAAAAGAAAGGGTAACTCTTATTGTTTTGCCTGCGTCCTTTTTTATAGGTTTCTAAAGCGTAATCATATTCTTTTACATTGGTAAATGCTTTTCCCAATTGCAATACCTGGTTAACATCACCATTTAACTCTTTAATCGCTTTGTTGTATTGTTCGGCTGCCTTTACCCGGTTACTGTCGGCTTCAAACACCTGTCCCAAATCCACATATAACGCCAATACATCGGGTAAATTCTTCAGCTGTTTTTTTACTGTTTTTTCCGCCTTTTTAAAATCATGAGTGGCAAGCAGGCATTTAAAATACTGCGGGTAATAAATGTCCTGATTTTTGGCATACAATTTTTCAAAATACACAATGGCTTTGTCATATTCGCGCATTTCAAAAAATTGCTGTGCCAATTGCTCATCAACAGCAGTTTGCGCAATAATTTTTGTTACGCAAAAGAAAAATATTATGCAAAAATATTTTTTCAATTTACAACGATTGGTTTTTACAACTCAACTCGATCGATTTTTTAACCAGTGTATCCAACACACGATTAAGGGTATCCGCACATTTACTCTCAAAGGTAAGATATTGTACCAGATTTTCATTGCCCGATGCACCTGAATTTATTTCATCATTAAGTTTTTTTAACTGTTCTAACTGTTGAATGGATTGAACCTGCAGCCCGCTACTGATACTAACTAATTTTTCGTATCCCCTGCCCAGGTTTTCAAGCGCGAGAAGCCGGTTGGCCTGTACTTTTGTAATCGTGTCGGGCCATGTTTCTTTAATATATTCCATTTTATATTGTGTCTTTTTTTGCCCGGGCAACAAAAAATTTGTGGTAATTAATTGTGTTACGGTTTTCACGCAGCCCACGCTTATAAGAAGGCTATCGGCTTTAGACGCAATTGCTTTTTGAGTGTTATCCGGCCCGCAGGAAATCAGAAGGCTGATTAACACCATCAGGGCCATTAATATTTTAAAAAAGCGTAACAAATTATATGGGTCGTTTAAGAGAGATAAAGTTACAGTTTTTAAGTCAATATAACAGTGAATAATCGGAGGATACCCTTAAAATATACCAGATATCAAACAAGCCTTACCACTTACAAAACAATTCCCGGTTCAGGCTCTGTAACTTATAATTTTACAGTACATTTGAATTGAGTTTCGGTTAAACCTGCTTATTTAAACTTTAAAACGATGATGATGAACAGAATATTTTATGCAATTATTTTAACGCTGTTAAATAGTGTATTATTTGCGCAAATTAATCTTGCTACCGGAACAACCGGAACTGTAACCGGTGTACCTCAAAGTTTTAATGAAACAAGGGGAGTAGACTGTAAAGTTTTATCTTCTTCAGCTATTCAGATTCAATCAATGACCCTTGGTGGTTTTTATTGCGGAACCGGAGGCGTTGCTTATGTGGATGCGAGAATATATGACAGCTCATCCTCTTTGCTATTGGCTTCTAATAATGACACAGTGCACAATATTTATGGAGGCAGTATAACTGTTCCTATTTCTTATACTTTGATTCCGGGAAAAACGTACCGGATTTCTTTTTTTTGTGACGGGCCCAATCACCCGACAAACAACAGCGCTTACGAATTTCAACCACAAGCTTTTCCTTATATTGAAAGTTCCGGAAAATTGCAGATTAAGCAGGCTTATTCATATCCGGCAGATACTATTCCAACCGGCATAAATATTTTTGTGCCACTGGTAACTCTTAATATTATAACCGAAATAAATGAAATTAATTTATCCCGGGATTTTTCTGTTTTTCCTAATCCGGCAAGTTCTTCTTTTAAAGTAAACTACACCGGCAACCTTTTAAGTTTTGAAATAACGGATATGCTTGGCAACAGCGTAAAAACAGAAGTAATAAAGAATAGCGAAGAAATCGACATTAGTAATTTAAACGAGGGAATTTATTTTGTCAGGCTAAAAACCGCAGAAGGGACTTTAACCAAAAAAATCAGTATCGTTCGCTAACTAAAAATATCGACTCAATCTCTTTATTTTTTTGTAACCGCGTCAATCGGAATTACCAGTTTAAAACTGATATTACGCCCCATACTATAAATACCGCTTCTGCCCGTATAATTATTGGGGTAATTATCAAAGTACTTTAAACGGCTCATATTCGACTGGTAAGCAACATCGGTAAGATTAGAAATACTGATATAGAATGAGCAAATTACACGTTCCACAGATGTATTTACAGCACGTTTTTTCGTAACAATATTCATTCCCAATCCCGCATCAAACAAGGTATAGCCCGGGGTCTTTGTTTCAGTGCCGTAAGCGAGAAAGGCCCGGTTCTGCGCCGCATAATATTGCATGCCTACTTTTACATACACGGAAGAAAAACACCCCAACTTCTTTTTAAAATCGGCTCTCAGTTCAGAGTTGGTATGAAAGGGCGGAATGTAAGGCAGGTATTTTGTACTGTCAGTTATAATTGCACCGCTACCACCAAGGTTTGCTGCATAAATTAATGAAGCGCTGTTTTCAAAGTGAAGCCAGTCTAAGGGGTGCGGGTGAATATCAAAACTGAACTCTCCGCCATATAATTGCGCTACCGTTTGTTTGAATTTAAAAACCGGGTACGGGTTTCCATTTTGGATATATACGGAATCCTTTCCGGAAAAGCTTTTTAATTTTTCATTATAAATATAATTCGTGATCACATTATTAAAAACCTCGATACTCCCGGAAATATGTTCACTTCCGAAAAAAACGCCGATATCTTCCTGCAAATTAAATTCCGGTTTAAAATTTGCATTGCCTAATTGCTCAAAACCGGTTCCCGGGTGAACGCCTTTTGCCGAAATTTCCGCGATATTCGGCGAACGATAACCCCGGGCTATATTTGCTTTTAAAGAAATATTATCATTGATATTATAAGTAGCTCCTACACTTCCGCTCATTCCCGAAAAAGTGTGTTTATAGTACCCGAACTGTTTTATCACTGTTGTATCGTTCGGATTTGCGGATGTCTGCATATTAAAACCTGTTGAAGAATTCAGTTTTGTAAACATCGAATCACTTTGAAAAGAACGAACGTCGTATCTCATTCCTGCTGCAAAATCCAGTTTTCCGAATGATTTTTTTACAAAAACAAAAGGCCCTGCATCCAGGGATTTGTAATCGGGAATAACGAATTCGGTTGCCCCTGTATTTTTATTTTGCTGAAACATTCCGTTTACTCCCAATGTAATCCCGAAGCCTTTTATTTCGGGTAAATAATATTTTACATCGTAAGTAAATGTGTTGAGAAATAAATTCAATCCCGCAACATCCGCGTTTTGCGGGTGGGCAAATTCCCTCCGGTGACTTTGCTGCAAACCCAATTTCAATCCCAATTTACTTTGACCTAAAATAAAACTATTGTCGGAATATACCCGGTAGTGTTGGACACGCTGATGAATCACTGCAATTTTATAGGAACTTAAATCAGTTTCGCTCACAATCGGGCGTACTGTATCCGCTTCGGTTATTTGTTTGGTAAATTTACGGGTGGTAGAGTCGCGGCTTCCATCGGGTACCTCCTGCTGGTTATCATACAAAGTAAAATTAAGGTGCGAGTATCCCCAGGATTTATTTAATCCTAAAAAAATATTCGCGTCACTTTCCCTATACTTGGTACCGTACACTCTTCCATCGTATTTATTCTGATAATCGGCTGCCTGCTTATGGCTTGCCCTCATTCCCCAAACAAAGCCGTTGGTATTTCCGGCGAGGGCAAATGAATTAGCAATTTGTTTATTATTGGTTTGGTAATTTGACAGGAACGCACCTTTAATACTTCCTTCGGTTACAGGATTCGCCGGAAGTAAATTAACTACGCCAGCAAGCGCGTCGCTACCGTATATTAAACTGGCAGGCCCCTTTATTACTTCAATACGGTCAACCAAAAACTGGTCAACTTCGATACCATGTTCATCGCCCCATTGTTGCCCGTCCTGCCGCACACCATCAAATAAGGTTAAAACGCGGTTATATCCAAGTCCGCGTATATAAGGCTTGGATATATTCGGACCGGAAGACAATGCGCTGATGCCCGGGGTTTTTATCATGGCGTCAATAATATTTGTGGCGCCTGTCTGCATTAAAAATTTTTGGTCGATTAAAGCCATTGGCACAGGGTTTCTTTTTATTTCGGTTGAGTGCGAAGTTCCTGTAACCACTATTTCTTCAGCTTCAACGGCCGATTCCTCCATTTCTATATTGAGCGATTGCATAACAGCGAGATCGACAACTTTTACAAGTGTCTTAAAGCCCAGCATTTTTACCTGCATCAGAGTTTTTATTTTCGGCAAGTTTTTTACTTCGTACTTACCATCAATATTTGAACTCACCCCGGTTTTCAAATCCGGAAAATAAATAACTGCACCGGGCAAAGGTTCTTTGCTTTGTTTGTTGAGCACTGTTCCCCCCAGAGAGGTCTGTGCCTTTATATGAAATGCGGCAAGTACTGCCACAATTAGTAATACATGTTTCATTAAGAAAAAACTTTGGTAAAAAATTACGCTACAGGAGGTGCCCGTGCAGGAAGATTAAGAGGAGTAGAAAAAGACGCAATTGAAATTTCCGGAATTTTATATTCAGAAACAACAATAGCAAAAGAAGTAAAATCGTGATAAATCTTTATGGCATCATAAAGCGGAGTATTTGCTTTAAAGATTTCGCAATGGTCTTGCTGCTCTTCTACATGTGTGCCTAAAGCTTTGTGGTAATAATGGCAGTGGTTTTCTTCGGCATCAGTGTGATTGGCAAAGACCTTATGTAATAAGGGAGCAGGGAGGCTGGTAAAGCCCAATACAAGCAATAAGAAACAGGATATGTATTGCTTTAGCTTATTATTCACTTGAAAATGTAAAAGCCCCGATAAACAGGGCTTTTAACGAGTTTATTTTTTAGAAATGCCACAAATCATGCTCAAACTGAAAGATATCATTCTTAATCCTGTCTGATTCAAGAAGTGCATCTATACCACGCGCATATTGGTTAATATACCTGTCGTACACGTTGCTTTCTTTAATAGATGTACTGTTAAATTGCCTTTTCCAGAAGATATCTTCAAAGGTACGGCGCTCAGCATCGTTCTTTGCATTAAAAACTTCATTAGTGGCAAAAACACCTCGGCACTGGGGAAAATACACCCAGAATAAAGGCTTGTAAAGGTCTTTATCTTCCACGTATTCCATGGGGCAAATTCCTAAAATGCGGCACTCAAGTACTGATTTTTGTTTGTCAAAAAACCAATCTTCTTTAAGCTGAAACTTAGTAACCCTTTCGTAAATACCTACAGAGTCGCAACGCCATACTTTGGTTACAATCTCCTCACCGGTGTTAACGTCCACGTCACGGTTTTCATTACTGTCGCATTTTACCAGTTTCTCTTTTACTTTCGCAGGCTCAAGAGGTACCAAGAACTCTTCATCCTGAAAGGCGATGATTTCATTCTTAAAAATAGCTCTTTTAATAACCTGAAGTAAAGAACTTCTTCCATTAACTTCTTCAGTAGGGTAATAAAGCTGGTGGTTAATTTTTTCGCGTAAATCAATTTCGCGCCATATCCTTCTTTCCCACATTAGATCTCCCTCACGCAGGTATGTGTAAGGAATGATGCGGCGGTTTACAGAGTTTTCCTTGGTATAAATCCCATCCCTGTAATCGCCGGGCTGAAAAACAGTCCCTACCTGCGCTAACATGTTTACCGATAAAATCAGTAAAAACGATGCTATTAACGATATACGCTTCATATTGTTTGTTTTTATTATCCTTTAACTTTTAAAGTTACACCGGGTATATTCCTTAAAGAACCGTCCGGGCCTTTAGCCTTAACGTTATCGATAAAGATTTTACTTCCGGTTGCCACTTTACCAAGAGCTGCCTTCATATCAGAAGTCATACTTGGGCCATTTCCTGTATAACTTACAGGTTGTCCTTTTACAATAGCGGTGAATTCGAAAGAAGTTACAATGAAGTTTGCTTCAAAGTCAAATCCTTCTAGTTTAGCAGCTACCGCACCAATACCTGCAACATCTACACGGCGAATTTCTGATGTACCTTTTTTACCACCTATGGCGGCAACAGGATCAGGAATACGTTTTACACGGAAAATCTGAGCAGGGCCCTGAGCTTTAACTCCGTCTTTAGTTTTTGCAGACACCATGATTTTAGCGTCTTTAGCTTCTGAACTACCACGTACGATATATTTACCGGCACCCGAAGGCTTAATGGTTATTCCACCACCGCTTCCACTTACAACAAGGTCACCGGGTGCAACACCTGCTGCAGAAACTGTAATTGGGTTATCCACACCAATGTAAAATACGTTCATTTTATCGGGAGATACAGCACAAGAAGGAGCCGCTACTGTGTAATCTCCGCTAAAAGGATAATAATCGTACTCACCAGTTGGCTTTTTAAATTTAATTACACCGTTAAATTCGTGGTTACCCACACCGTTACTCTCTTCCAGTTTACCCATTCCGCCTGCAAGAGGAATTGCTTTACCTTCATTAATCAATTTTTTGGTGATGGTATCAAATTGGGCACCAATTAATACCTGCATATTTTCATCTTTAAAATCGGTAGATGAAGCAGCTAAAAATATATCTGCTTTATAAGGTTCGCCAGCCATGATATATCCTTTAGGCGCAACTACTTTTGCAGAAAGCTGGTTAAATTTAATAGATACTTTACCCGATGCACCGGAAAGCTGAGAAATAATCTCTGCTTCGATATTTTTTAAATCGGCCTGCATTTTAGAGATATTGGTAATAACACCCGCTAACGGTAAGTGATAGAAGTTTAATACCTCCCAGGAGATGGGATTTCCATCTTCTGTTTCGCCCAAAGCATCCGGTTTAAACGTTTCGATTTTTTTTAAAAGCGCGTCGTAGTCATCTTTTAATAAAACTGTTTTTTTATCCTTCTGCATATCCTGCACCATCTTAATAAGTTTATCATGTACATTCTGTACACGATCCCTTAAATCAGAAGCAGTAAATTCACCTTTAATGGGTGTGCTTTCATTATCTCCGATCAAATGGTGAGTCGGAATATCATAGTTGTCTTTTGCATCCACAAAACGCAATCTTGTAGTATCGCCGCCTTCCGGAAAAACACCTTTAATTAATTCGTGTTTCAATTTCTCCATGTGCTCATATAAATCGCCGGTTAATTTTTTTGCTTCAACTGCTTTTGTATAATAAGGGGCCGCGCTGGGGTTAGAAGCTTTTGCATCTTCAAAAGACTTCATTACCTTAATGGTATTATCACTAAAGTTTTTATTGGTACGTTCTAAACTTTCGTTTACAGTTACGAACGCTTTTAAAATATCTTTCGATACATTCATAGCAAGAAGTGCGGTGAGTACCAAGTACATCATACCTATCATCTTCTGCCTGGGGGTTTCTTTTCCACCTGCCATTGTAAATTCTTTTAAATGATTAAATTCTTATTTTAAAATAAAGGAAAGAAAAACAAAGCCCTTCTTTCCTTTAAATAATTTTAATTACTGCTTATAGTTCATGGCACTCAGCATGTTGCCATAAATACCGTTAAGCGCCGATAAATTGGTCGATAAAGACGCAATTTGTGTTTTATACTTCGCAGTATCATCCACAGAATCGTGCAGGTTCTTCATCATATCACCAAGGCTATCGTAGAATTTAGAAGTAGCTTTTAAATGCTCATCGCTGTTTTGTAATTGCAATTCGAACGAAGCGTTAAGCGAAGAAAGGTTTTTAGAAACTTTTCCTAACTGGTCACCAAAGTTAGCGCTGTCATCTTTAGTCATTGCTAAATTAGTTAACGATTCAGCTGCTTTAGAATAAGAATCTGATAATGTATTTACATTTTTAGCAGCATTTTTAACGCTGTCAACATACTCATTGGTAGCTGCGTGCGCGTTAGACATGTCTGCAATTTTATTTGCGTTATCGCTTAAAGAACGCATGCTGTTGCCAAGGCTTTCGATCAACTCAGGGCCGATTTTTGCCTGTTCAAGCATGTTATCTAATTTTTGTGTAGCAGTAAGATGGTCATCGGCACCTTCTTCATGATGACCTCCCATATTTACTAACTCAGGATAAGCTAATGACCAATCCCACTCTTCGTGTGGTATATCAAACGCATAAAGCGCAAATATCAAGGCTTCAGTTAATAATCCTGTAATCAACATAGGTCCTGACCCGGGCCAGTGCATGATTTTAAATAAGGCACCCACAATTACGATCGATGCTCCCCCTGACGCCACAATGTGTAGCATCTTCTTATAACCCCCGATTTTCGCTAATTTACTGCTCATAGCTGTTTTTGTTTTTGTTAGTTAGTGATGATGTTTTGTTTGTTTGTTTTTGTTTGCTAGATTTCGTCACCTTTGTTACGACCCAGATAGGTCATCACACAACGGAAACCGGCATAACATTTTGCTGTATCCTGATATTCGTAAGTACGGGTACTTGTTTGAAGGTAGTAACCTACATCTTTCCAGGATCCACCGCGGAGTACTTTACGTTTTAATACATTAGCTTCTTTATCCTGCGCCTCATATTCATAATCCGGGTTCAGATCATGTTCAAAGTCATAAGCAGATTCATCATAAGCGTTACGTGTCCACTCAGATACGTTACCCGCCATGTTATACAATCCGTAATCATTCGGGTTGTATGAGAAAATATGTACAGTATGGAAACCACCATCGTCAATATAAGAACCACGGATTGGTTTAAAGTTTCCCAAGAAGCAACCACGCGCATTACGGATATAAGGGCCGCCCCAAGGGTATGGAGAAAGATCATTACCACCACGGGCGGCGTATTCCCATTCAGATTCTGTTGGTAAACGGAAATCGTTAACGATAGACTGCCATTGACCGATTAAAAATTCGTTCAATAAGTTTGTACGCCATACGCAGAAAGCGCGGGCCTGTTTCCAACTTATACCAACTACTGGATATTCGTCATAAGCCGGATGCCAGAAGTACATATTGGTCATTGGCTCATTAAATGAATAAGTGAAATCATGTACCCAAGCTAAAGTATCCGGATAGCAATTGATAACATCTTTTACGACAAATACGCTACGGTCAACACCTGCGCGTTGACGGGGGACATAGTTGCCTTGGTTAACGGCAATCTGATCTTCCACTTCGTATTGTCCTAAAGTTTTAGGGTCTTTTCCGGGAGCCTGCACAGGAGAAGTCATTGTACCTAATTTATCAGTACCACCATCATTAAGAGTAACACCATTCAAGTACTCTGCTTTTTTCCACTCGGCAGTTGCGTTGTCGGGTGATTTTTGCGGTAAGAAACGATTGCTTTTTGCAGCAGCCAAACGGATGTCTATACGATAGTACTCATAATTTAATTTACGGGTATCTATTTCTTTACGATTATAGTAACGTTCTTCAACAGGTAAGTAAAGTGGCTGTAAGTCTAAGCGGTAATCGTCATCTTCGGAATCCCACTTGATTTTTTTACCCCAGTTAATATAGAACTCTTTTAAGTTAGGGTCTTGCCTGTATATAGGACTCATAGATAACCACTCATCCTGAGGTATTTGGTATTCCTGGGCATCGGCGTTACCACCGTTTGCCAATAAAACGCGGGCTATAGAATCACGTACCCAGTAAACAAACTGACGGTACTCGTTATTGGAGATTTCAGTTTCGTCAATATAGAAAGACTGAACGGAAACCATCTTAGAGCGGGCGGTATGAGCCATAGTGGCTTCTTCATCGCTGGGTCCCATGTGGTAAGATCCGAGTGGAATATATAGCATTCCGAAAGGGTCGGGTTGATACCACTGATCACGGCCTTTTACTCCTACTAATTCGCCTGTATAATTGTTACATCCTGTAACCACTGCAACAAACGTAGCCAATACCAAGAGTTTTTTCATACTTTTTCTTTTTATGTTACAAGCCTTTTTAGCTGTTTTTGAAAAGGTTGTAAGATGCTTTAACGCAAGTTCTAAAAAAAGGTTTCAATTTTTTAATTAATCCTCGAAATACCTTACGTTCCAGTGACTTTGAACCTTAGCAGCAGGCTTTGGTTTTAAGCAATATCCTAACATAATTTCATGAGTACCAGAGCTATAACCTTTAATTTTAGATAATGTAACATCGTAAGAATACCCTATTTTAAGGCCTTTAACCAAAACATCCTGAATACCTAACATTGGCGCGATAGCGTCTTGTAAACGGTAAGTAGCACCAATCCAGAATTGGTGTTGTAACATATAAGTAAGGTTAAAATCTACCTGAGTAGTAGCCGCATCGGTTTTAATTTTGATGTTCGGAGTTACAATATGGTCTCCGCCTGAAAATTTGAAGTGGTAACCAGCTATAATATAATAGTGACGGGCTACATCGAAAGTCAGATTATATCCAACACTGTTGCCGGAAGAACCTTTTTGATCGCCTTTAAGAGTAGCCGCAGATACGTGGCTTGTTGAAAGACCAACATACATAGTGTTCGGAACGGTAAAATACAATCCGAAACCAAAATCCGGAACTAATTTATTTAAAGCCGGAGCATTTGTTGCAGGAAAACTACCTTGATTACTTGGAATAGCCGGGTCATTTAAAGTTTGAGGCGCAATAAAAGTACCATTGATTTTTTGCTGGAAAATACCTGCATCTAAACCGGCTGATAAAATACCACCATTCGAGAAAATAAAATGTTTAGCCGCTTGTAAACGAGCCGAGTTGCTGGCCATAAAACCTAACTGGTCATTAGCAAAATAAAAACCTACACCCATGCCACCCAATACATCTAAAGGCATATTGAAACCGAAAAGGCCGGTCTTCGGAGCGCCCGGAAAACTTACCCACTGTTGGCGGTATAAGGCATTAAAACAAATTGAACCATCAGTACCAACTACAGCGGGGTTATACGCTTGTTTGCAGTACATAAATTGTGTAAACTGAGGATCTTGTTGAGCTTTCATAAGCCCGGCAGAACCTAAGGTTACAGCCAATAGAAGTGTATAAATTTTCTTCATTTGTTTGTTTTTAAATAATTAAAATATCTCTTGCTTTAAAACAAGAGGTTACGAAATTAGAAAAAAAACAATACAAAAAAAACTTTTAGGGGGCTTTTTCTAACAAATTGTTGATTTCTTTACCATATACCAACACAGGTTTTGGAGGGATTTACGGTTTTTAAACAGGGCTACAGGTACTTTAAACAGGTTATTAACAAGAAATACTGCCGCTAAATGATACGATTTTGCGGGAAAATGCTTAAAAAATGTGGGCCACAGATTACGCGGGTTTTCACAGATAATTTTTTCATTTTAACCCGGGTAATATGCGAAATCTGGGGCAAAAAGGCCGTTTTCCTAAACTAATTTGTTTTTAAGCAAGTATTCGGCTATTTGTACGGCATTGGTTGCAGCACCTTTTCGCAAATTATCTGCTACAATCCACATATTCAATGTTTTGGGTTGGGATTCATCACGCCTGATGCGGCCTACAAAAACCTCGTCGCGGTTATGCGAATTCAGGGGCATGGGATAAACCTGATTTGTCGGGTCGTCCTGCAAAATAATACCTAGTGTTGAAGCCATTATTTTTCTTACTTCCGCCAAATCAAATTCGTTTTCAAATTCAATATTCACCGCCTCACTATGTCCGCCCATTACCGGGATACGCACCGTTGTTGCCGTAACCAAAATAGAATCATCACCCATAATTTTTTTAGTTTCGTTTACCATTTTCATTTCTTCCTTGGTGTAACCGTTGTCTAAAAAAACATCTATTTGCGGGATCACATTTAAATCAATCGGGTATTTGTAAGCCATCGCACCAACAATTCCTTTACGCTCGTTTTGTAATTGCTCAACTGCCTTTACTCCGGTACCTGTAACCGACTGATACGTGCTTACCACCACCCTTTTAATTTTATATTTTTTGTGCAGCGGATTTAATGCCACCACCATTTGTATGGTAGAACAATTGGGGTTTGCAATAACTTTATCGGCCGGGGTTAATGTGTGTGCGTTTATTTCGGGGACCACCAATTTATTAGCGGGGTTCATGCGCCAGGCAGATGAGTTATCAATTACAATAACACCGGCCGCTGCAAATTTCGGGGCAAGCTCAAGCGAAGTAGAACCTCCCGCAGAAAATAAAGCGATGTGCGGTTTTTTTGCAATAGCATCGGCAGCGCTTACAATTTTATATTTTTTGTTTTTAAACGTAATTTCTTTTCCGATTGATTTTTCGGACGCTACCGGAATTAATT
>Ga0210400_10001136_pt1 | contig 27007 bp, 24 predicted proteins | sample IncBWH26MmetaG_FD_155456 | JGI IMG/M metagenome (GOLD analysis project Ga0210400, IMG submission 155456) | Forest soil microbial communities from Barre Woods Harvard Forest LTER site, Petersham, Massachusetts, United States - Inc-BW-H-26-M | ecosystem: Environmental > Terrestrial > Soil >... | reverse complement strand
CTCCGAAGAAGACGGAGAAGGAACGAGAGAAAGAGAAGCAACGGGAAGTAAAGCACAAGGCTGCCGCACAAAGTGCGCCCAGCCCCAGCGATCCTCCGGCGCAGGTCGCCAAGCCCGCGTCGTAGCGCAAAGCAGATTCCTCGCACGTTCTCGCCGCTTCGCGGCTACGAACGGCTCGGAATGACAAGTTGGGATTGAATCAAGTCTCGCCTGAGCGGTCGTCTGACATCCTGCGAGAAAGAATTGAAACTGACAGCTGATGGCTGAAAGCTGACGGCTGTTTCATGAGGGTCTATGCCGAAATTGAAAACGCACAAGGGCGCTGCCAAGCGCTTCAAATTAACCGGGACGGGGAAGGTGAAGCGGGGTCGTTCGCACCTGCGTCACATTCTGACGTCGAAGAGCAAGAAACGGAAACGGAATCTGGGATCTCCGGCGCTGGTCAGCGACGGGGACAAGCGCAAAGTAAAGCGCATGATTCCGTACCAGTAGAGGGATTGAGCGATTTTGCGATTGAGTCGTTGGGCGATTGAAAGAGCGATTGAGAAATCGCACAATCACCCGATCACGCAATCGCACAATTACCTCAGGCGCGTGAAGAGGTCACGACCATTCGTCCTTACCTCCAGCCGCCAGTACTTGAAAATAAAAAAGGAGAATACCCATGCCTCGTGTAAAACGCGGAACCAAACGCCGCGCCAAGCGCAAGAAAATATTAGAGCGCGCCAGCGGATATTTCCTCACTAAATCAAAGCTGTACCGCTCGGCGAAAGAAGCCGTAGAGCGCGGTCTGAAGTTTGCCTACTCCGGACGCAAGCAGCGCAAGCGCCAGTACCGCTCGCTGTGGATCGTGCGCATCGGCGCCGCCGCCAAGCTGAACGGGATGAGCTATAACCAGTTCATCCACGGCTTGAAGCTGGCCGGCATCGAACTGGACCGCAAGATTCTGGCGGACCTGGCGGTGAAAGATCCGGCGGGGTTTGCCAGTCTGACGACACAGGCCAAGGGCGCAATCGGGGCAGCGTAGGGTGGCTGTCAGCTTTCAGCCGTCAGCCATCAGCGTTCAGCTTTAAACCCAAAGTTATTGTCATTCCGAGCGCTCGCAGCCGCGCGAAGCGCGGAGAGAGCGCCGAGGAAGCTGCTTTTCTGCTCGTGGCCAGAGAACAGCAGGTTCCTCACCGCTGACGCGGTTCGGAATGACAAGTCTGTAAGTTCATCGCGAAATGTCTTACACCGTTCCCAAACTGACGGACTATTCGCCGGCGGCGCTGGCAAAGGCTGCGGACGAATGCATGGCTGCGTGCACGGCGGAAGCCGCTGCCGTTCGCAACGATGCGGACCTGAAGTCGTTTCGCGACCGCTGGCTGGCGCGCAAGAACGGTATCCTCACTCAGATTAACGAAGTGTGGCTGAAGGGCGCGCCGAAGGATGGCAAGCGCGAGGCCGGCATCCGTGTGAATGAATTGAAGGCGCGCATTCAGGAACTGGTCGAGGGCGCGCATGTGGCGAGCGACGACACCTCACTTGCGACCGACTTTGTCGACATCACTCTCCCCGGCGTGCGCCGTCCCATTGGCGCCGAGCATCCCATCATGCGGACCTGGCGCGAGATCGTTGACGTGTTTCAGAGGCTGGGCTATTCCGTCGCCGAAGGCCCGGTCGTCGAGACGGATTACTACAACTTCGAGGCGCTGAATTTTCCCCCGAACCATCCGGCGCGGGACACGCAGGACACGCTGTTCATCGCAGGCCAGCAGTCGAAGCCGCAGCGCGAGCGCCTGCTGCTGCGCACGCATACGTCTCCCGTGCAGATTCGCACCATGGAGAAGATGCAGCCGCCGCTGCGCATCGTGATTCCAGGGACGGTCCATCGCAATGATCCACCGGACGCGAGCCATTCGCCCATGTTTAATCAGATCGAAGGGCTGGCGGTCGACACCAATATCACTTTCGGAGATTTGAAGGGCACGCTCGATCACGCCATGAAGGCGCTGTTCGGTTCGTCGGTGAAGACGCACTTCCGCCCGTCATTCTTTCCCTTCACCGAGCCCAGCGCGGAGTTGTATGTCACGTGCTTCATCTGCGGCGGAAGTGGAAAGCGTGGCGCGGACGCTTGCCGCCCATGCAAACAGACGGGATGGATTGAAGTGCTCGGGTGCGGGATGGTCGATCCGAATGTGTTTGAGTTCGTGAAAGACAACGGCTACGACCCGAAAAAAGTTTCCGGCTTTGCGTTTGGTATGGGTGTCGACCGGCTGGCGCTGTTGAAGTATGGGGTGGATGATTTGCAGTATTTTTTTCAGGGGGATGTGCGGTTCCTGCAGCAGTTCGGTTGAACTCATCGCCAGTACGAGAGTAAATGATCCAATGAAGCTGCAAGGCAAAATCGCACTTATCCTGGTCGGCATTACGCTTCCGTACATGTGCGCGGTCGTTGCGTTTGGCTTCTATATAACGAAGCATCCCGGCCCTGTGCCTCGCTCAATCTCGGTTCCCTTATTTTGTTTTTTCCTTCTCACCATTATTGGCGGGGCCATGATCGTTTCCCGCATGGCCAGGAAACGAGCGAGGATTGAAACCGCCGAGGAGGGCAAGCTCAGGCGGGCTCGTGCTGTGCAAGGTTTGAAGGCAGGACTCGTCGTCTGGGGATTGATTCTATTGAATGGGATCCGACTCGTCGCGCAACATGAGATTCCATGGGCCTATGCGATTCCGGGGTTAACAGTGGATGTTCTTCTGGTAGTCGTATTCTGGACATCACTGAAGCGGCTGAAAAAGTTTGAGACGAAGGCGGAAGCCGACCAGCAACATACTTAAGAACAATGAAATTGTCTCCACAATGGATTCGCGACTTCGTTGATCTCACGGTCGACGACCGCCGTCTAGCTGAGGATTTGACCAACGTCGGTATTTCGGTCGAGGGCATCAGCGGTGCGGGCGCCGATGCTGTGTTTGAGATGGAGATAGGGACGAACCGTCCGGATGCGATGAATCATTACGGCGTCGCGCGGGAGGCGGCCGCGGTTTATGAGTCACCGCTGAAGCCGTTGTCAGGTGACGGCGACAAATCCCCACTTCTCGCAAAGGACGCGAGAAATGGGGCACCCGGGGCGTCGCACGAAGCGCCATTCCCAATTACCGTTGAGGAGCCTGCGCTTTGTCCGCGATTTTCGGCGCGGGTGATTCGGGGGACTCGGATCAAAGCTTCTCCGGACAAGATTGCGCAGCGGCTGCAAACGTTGGATCAGCGGCCGATCTCGAACGCCGTCGATGCGACCAATTATGTTTTGTGGGAGATGGGAAAGCCTACGCATGTGTTCGACATGGACTTGCTTGAGGGCGGGAAGATTGTGGTGCGCAAGGCGCGTGCTGGCGAGCGGCTGAAGACTCTCGACGGTGTCGAACGCAAACTTACTCCAGACGATCTTGTGGTATGCGATGCGAAAAAGCCCGTCGGGCTCGCAGGAGTCATGGGCGGGTACGACACGATGATTACCGAGAAGACGCGCAACATCGTGATTGAATCGGCCTGGTGGGATCCGGGGATCGTGCGCAAGATGTCGCGGCGGCATGGGCTGCACACCGACGCGTCGCACCGCTTCGAGCGCGGGGCGGATTTTGAATCGACCGTGCCGTCGTGCGATCTGGTGGCCGCGATGATTTTGGAGTCGGGCGGCGGCGAGCTGGTCGGCGACGTGGTCGACGTGGTTTCGAAAGTGATCGACACCGCTCCGGTCGTGCTGCGCATGAGCGAGGTGCGGCGCATTCTGGGCGGCAGCCTCGACTCCGGGCTCATCTTCCAGTTGCTGAAGAGGTTGGGCTTTACTCTCATCCCGGACGGCCAGGAAGACGCGCAATTCCGCGTGCACATTCCGAGCTGGCGTTTAGATGTCGAGCGCGAGATCGACGTGATCGAAGAAATCGCGCGGCTGCACGGCTACGACAAGTTTGAAAACACGCTGCCGGCTTATAGCGGCGCAGTGGCCGAACTGCCGCACGCCGCACTGGATGCGACTTGGCTCGAGCGGGCGCTGGCCCTGGGATATAACGAGGCGCTCTCGCTGACTTTTATTTCGCACGCGGATGCGGAGAAGTTTTCTGCCGGGACGAAGGTGCTCGAGTTGGAGAATCCGCTGAGCGAGGAAGCGTCGGTGATGCGCACTTCGCTGGCGCCGGGGATGCTCGACATGCTGGCGCGGAATCTGAATCGCGATGTGGCCGAGGCGCGGCTGTTCGAGATGGGCAGTGTGTACGAATTCTCAAGCGAAACGCCCATTGAGCCGCGACGTGCGTGCCTGGGTGCGACTGCGGCAGCGGTGCGAAGTGCATTGCCAGTCGGCCAGGCGCTCGACGTGAGCCAGGGCGAGCACGCGCTAGCGGCGGAAACGTTCCGCGGATTCAAAGGCGATGTCGAGAATCTGCTGGCGGCGTTTGCCGGAGAAGTAAGTTATGACCGGGGGACGGCGGAATATTTTCATCCGGGGCGGTCAGCAAGGGCGCTGGTGAAGGGCGCGCTGGTGGCCCAGTTTGGGCAGATCCATCCGGAAGTGGCTGCGGAGCGCAAGCTGCGGCAGGATGTTTTTCTGGCGGAGTTTGACATGGAGCAGTTGTACAAGCTTGGGTTGCGGGCGGTGAAGTTTTTGCCGCTGGGAAAGTATCCCGCGGTCGAACGGGATTTCTCTTTCATCTTTGCGGACGAGATTTCGTTTGAGCAGATGCGGAACAGCGTCGCGGGTTTGAGCCTTGCCGAGTTGCGGGAGTTTCGTCCAGTAGAGATTTTTCGCGGAGGGTCGATCGCCGCGGGGAAATATTCAGTGTTGTTGCGGGTTCGATTTCAGTCGGCGGAGCGGACGCTGCGTGAGGATGAAGTGACGCAGTGGTCGGGGAAGATTGTGGCGGCGCTCACTGGACTTGGTGGCGTGCAGCGGGTGTAGCGAAATCCCCACCCTTCGACAGGCTCAGGGCAGGCTTTCTCGCAAAGGACGCGAGAAAGCACCCCCGAATGACGGGACCTAAGTCAAAATCCCCACCCTCTCGCGAAAGCGCGAGAAGGGTGGGGCAACCCCTCTTTTACTTCTTGCTTTTATTTTTTGCTCTCGCTTTTCCGGTCAGGAAATTCCATCAGCATCGACGGCTCTAGTTCTTTCAGCGAGCGCAATCCACTCAGGCCCATCGTCAAATCAAAATCTGCCAGGAAATTCTGCATTACGTCGCGCACGCCTTGTTCGCCGGCGATGGCGAGACCCCACACATAAAGTCGGCCCAGCAGCACGGCACGCGCGCCCAGGGCCAGAGCTTTGATGGCGTCGGCGCCGTAGCGAATTCCGCTGTCGAACAGGATGGGGATTTTGTTTTCGATGGCGGCGACGACGGCGGGGAGCGCGTCGAGTGCGGCGATGGCGCCGTCGACCTGGCGGCCGCCGTGGTTGGAAACGATGATAGCGTCGGCGCCGTGTTCAAGCGCGAGACGGGCGTCGTCGGGATGCAGAATGCCCTTCAGCAAAATCGGCAAACGCGTCTGCTGGCGCAGCCAGGCGAGATCGGTCCACGTAAGAGCGGTGTTTGAAAACAGCGATGCCCACAGGCGAATGGCGGACGCGGGATCGGCCAGCGGTGGTTGCGCAAGACGTGAGCAGAAAATGGGATCGGTAAAGTAGTTTGCGAGTCCGTGGCCGAGGAGAAACGGGAGGTGAGGATGCCGCAGGTCGCGTTCGCGCCATCCCAGCATGGAGGTGTCGAGGGTGACGACGAGCGCGGAGTAGCCGGATTGTTCGGCGCGCTGCAGAAAGCTGGTGGTGAGTTCGTGGTCCTTGCCCCAGTAAAGTTGGAACCAACGCGCGGCGGACCCCATGGCCTGAGCGACTTCTTCCATCGGCCGTGAAGACACCGTGCTGAGGACGAACGGGACTCCGAGCGATGCCGCGGCGCGACCGGTAGCAACATCCGACTCCGGATGCAGGATGCCTTGCACGCCAATGGGGCCGAGCAGAACCGGCGCGGGCAGCGTATGGCCGAGGAGTTCGACGGTGAGGTCGCGCTGGGAAACATCGCGCAACATGCGGGGGACAATCCGCCAGCGGTCAAACGCGGCGAGATTGGCCTGCGCGGTGCGCTCGCCGGAGGCGCTTCCAGCCACGTAATCGTAGGCCGGAGCCGAGAGAACTTCCGCAGCCTTCCTTTCTAGCTCGGCCAGCGGAATCGGGACGGAGAGTTTCTTCCCGCCCAGACCGAGCTGGTAGATTTCGAACTGGCGCCGCATGCCGAGGTTGGCGGCGACATTGGAGACGGAGTTGGGGGAATCGGGCATCGGACCTTCCTCGGTGAGCGGGGCTTTCGCGCGGGGATCATTCTATATTGGGGCGGCCTCGAATGACGGGAGCTTTCCGATCGCGTCGGAAAAGCTTTTACCACAGAGGGACACTGAGGAATACACAGAGGAAAAAAACAAGGGCTTCATTCATTAAGCGCGCTCTTACTTTGGTTTCACGTTTTCGGATTTCCTGCCGATAGTAGAGAACGTGGGAAACAACTCTGCTGGACGAGCTGCTGCGCCCGCCCGGGCGCTGGATGTGAAGCCGCTGCGCTATGTGGCGCGGCAACCTATCGTTGACCGGGATGAGAAAGTATTCGGATACGAACTGCTGTTTCGCGACGGGCTGGAGAACGCGTTCAGCGGAGACACGGATGAAGCAACGCGAGCGACGCTGGATCGTTCGCTGCTGATGGGGCTGGATATTCTGTGCGATGGACGGCGAGCGTTTGTAAACTGCACGCGCGACACGCTGATCAAGGGATTGGTCACGCTTCTGCCCTCAACCATCACTGTCGTGGAGATTCTGGAAACGGTTCCGGCGGATCCGGATGTGGTGGCGGCCTGCCGGAGTTTGAAAGATGCCGGGTACATGATCGCGCTCGACGATTATGTGGCCAACGACCGGCGCGCGGCCCTGGCGGAGATCGCGGACATTATCAAAGTCGAGATGCAGTTGACCACGGAAGAAGAACGCCTGGTGATGATCAAGCAGTTGGGAGGGCGCTCCCGCATGCTGGCCGAGAAAATCGAAACCCAAGCCGAGTTTGTGCGGGCGCGCGATCAGGGGTTCGTATATTTCCAGGGGTATTTTTTTCGCCGTCCGGAGATGATGAACACGCGCGATCTGCCGGCGAACCGGATGAATTATCTGCGCATGCTGCAGGAGGTGTCGCGGCCGGAACTGAATTTGGCAGGGCTGGAGCGGTTGATCAAGGCGGAGGCGTCGGTATGTTATCGTCTGCTGCGTTACTTGAATTCGGCGATGTTTGGCTTCCAGAGTGAAATCCATTCGGTGCGGCACGCGTTGTCGATTCTGGGTGAGCGAGACGTCCGGCGCTGGGTGCGGCTCGTGGCGGCAGTGGGTGCCGGGCAGGACAAACCCAGTGATCTGGTTTTGTCGGCGCTGGTGCGGGGCCGGTTCGGCGAACTGCTGGCGTCGCGAGTGCAACATGGAGAGTCGGATTTATTCTTGCTGGGCCTGTTGTCGCTGATCGATGCCATGCTGGAAATGCCGATGGCGGATGTGCTGGAAAAAATTCCTTTGGACCAGGCGACCAAGGCCGTGCTGCTGGGCCAGCCGAGTATGCTGCGTCCGGTGTACCAATTGATGCTGGCACATGAAAGCGGAGAGTGGGAAGCGGCGAGGGAAGTGGGTGCCAGCATGCATCTGAATGCCGAGGAAGTTGCCTTACTCTACTGGCAGGCGCAGCAGTGGGCCCGGGAAGTCTCGACCGGAGAGTAATGCCGGATTCCGGCCGAGGACTTTTGGGGCTCGGACTTGGACGGGCCGCCCGCCGTTCATGTCCTCCTGTGCAAAAACTGATTGGAGTAGGCCTTGCGCGGTTGGGCCAGGGCGAGTACGATAAAGGTGTTCTCATTGAGTAGGCCTCGTTCCCGCGCAGGCCTTCCGCGCCAGCCGATCCGAGGCGGCGCCTTACGGATCCGATAAACGGAAAATCGATTCGAAGTTAAAAGAGTAAAATTTTTCATTTCGCGAATAGCGGTTTGTTTTGAGAGTTGGGGTTCGTTCCATCTTGTGTCCAGTCGCTACCCGCAACGGCGGAGATCCGATTCTGTGTAACAGGCGGAGCTTTGCCCGGAACCTTGTCCGGAACCTTGTTCGGAACTTGGTTCGGAGCCTTCTCCGAAACACCGGGATGGGCGCGACTGGCGGAACGTTTGAAATCTGTAAAATTCAGCAACACAATGCCTGAAAGTTTGCGAGGACTATGAACGCTGGACCAGGAAGACCCTCCGGTGGTGGTGGGAGCAGCAATGGTGGGGGAGGACGACGCAGGCGGCGCGGCCGCCGTCCACACAATCAGCGCGGACAGAAGCCGGGGCAAGGCCCGGGCCTGAGCCGCGAGAACAAAGACGGCATCTACACCGCGCCCATGGACCACAGCTATCGCGCGGCGATGGCCGGGGGCAACAATAACAACGGGCACAAGGGCGGCGGACGCCAGAGGCCAGGATTCCAGACGCAATATCCGCAGCCCGACCCGGAGCCGTTGCCGGCGATCACCGAAGACACCAATTCACGCATCTTTGCCTTTATCGAAGATCTATTTTTTATGGCGAAGATCCAGGAAACGGCGCGCAAGCTCAACGTGAAAGTTGAGTTCGTCAAGACTGACAAAGACCTGATGGACAAGATGGAGCAGAATGGCGATGAGAAACCGTCGCTCATTATTTTCGATCTCAACCTCGCCAGCGTGAAACCTCTGACCCTGATTCCAAAATTAAAGAGCAAGCTGAAGAAGGGCACGTCGATCATCGGATTCCTGTCGCACGTGCAGGGAGATTTGAAGCAGAAGGCGCACGAAGTCGGCTGCGATATGGTCCTGCCGCGCTCGGCATTCTCGCAGAACCTGCCGCAGTTGTTGCGGCGCCATGGCGCGCCGGAGGATCTGGAACCGACGGTGCAGTAAAGCCTCCCCAGCCTCTGTCCAAGTTGTGCAGCAACCGCTTTGACGATTGCGGTCAGTTGGCCATCGCCTCTCTTGTCATGGGCGCGATCCTGTCCACTCCCGGACACCCGATTCCGACATCGAACACTCCGCTACGGTCCGAATCGAAGACCTGCAAAATAACTATCTCTGTATCAAACACATGCCGCGCCATTGTTCTGGCCAGCGAAATGCACCTGCGGTTTTAGCGGGAGGTGAATGCAGCCATGTTCATTCAGGATCTTCGCCTGGCACTGCGACAGCTCTACCGGAACCCTGGGTTCGCCCTGGCCGTGACTCTCACGCTCGCCTTGGGCATTGGAGTGAATGCTGCCGTTTTCACGCTGGTCAACGGCTTTCTCCTGCGCCCGCTGCCTTATCCGGAACCGGATCGCCTGGCCGTTCTCATCCTTCATCAGGAAGGGGTGTCGCCGAAGTCTGGCCAGTTCGTGCAAGACGACGACAACAGCCAAGATGGGGAAACCTGGGAAATGGCTCGCGACAACGTCCCGTCCGTGCAGGCTGCCATTTTCGGGGGAACGAGTGGAGTCAATCTGCAGGCCGCTTCAGATTCCGGCAACAGCGTCAGATATGTGCAGGACATGCGGGTTTCTGCACACTACTTCGACGTGCTCGGCATCCCGCCGTTTCTGGGTCGTGGCTTCTCCGAAGAGGAAGACCGTCCGAATGGGCCCAATGCCGTGATCGTGACCTACGCTCTCTGGCAGTCGGTTTTCCACGGCGATCCGCAGATTTTGGGAAAGGCAGTCAACCTGAAGGGCGAGCCTTACACGATGGTGGGAGTATTGCCTCAGCGCGCGCAACCCACCGGCACCGCCGATGTGTTCACGCCGCTGCAGCCACACCAGAGTGGGGAGTGCGGAGGAAACAATTGCGAGATCATCCTGCGCCTGAAGCCGGGCGCGACCTGGGAGCAAGTCTCAGCGCAAATGGCTCATTTGCATAAAGCGTCGTTCGACGAGATCGCGAAAGCGGATAAAGGCCGCGCCTGGTTTTACGCCTCGCCGCTCAGCCGCAATCTGGATAACGGAATGCGCGAGCCAGTCATCGGACTGATGCTGGCGGTCAGCTTCATCCTGTTCATCGCATGCGCCAATCTCGCCGGGCTCACGCTGGTGCGGGTCAGCCGGCGGGTACCGGAAATCGCCACCCGCTTGTCTCTGGGAGCCACGCGCTGGGTCGTGCTTCGCCAGCTTTGGGCGGAGAGTCTTGTGCTGGCCATCATTGGCGCGGCGGCCGGATTGGCATTCGCTCGGGGCATTCTCTCAGCGCTGCCCGGATTCCTGCCTGACGAAATGTTGCCCCTCGGTGGCTTGCCGATCGATGTTCGGGTGCTGGCTTTCACCTTCGCAGCGTCCCTGTTCACCAGCCTGCTCTTTGGCGGCCTGCCCGCTCTGCAGACGCGCCGGGTCGATCTGCGATCGTCCATGGCCATCGGCAGCCGCGGCGTCGCCCGGGGCTCGAGCCATCTCCGTCAGTCGCTGATCGCGGGACAAATTGCGCTCACGGTGGTGCTGGTGGCGGGGGCAGGATTGCTGGTGCGAAGCCTCATCTACCTGGAGACTCTGCCGCCCGGATTCGACGCCACCAACGTAATGACGGCGACGCTTTCTCTGGATGACGCCCGCTATCACGACGCTCCGGCTTTTCACAATCTCCTCGACCGCAGTTTAGCTGCGATGCACCAGATCCCCGGAGTCGAAAACGCTGCGGTCGGGCTGAGCGTACCCTACGAACGCGGCCTGAACGACGGAGTCAAAGCCGTAGACGGCAAGCTCGCAGGCAAGGAGTGGGGCGCAAGCACGGCCTACATCACGCCGGAATATTTTCGGGCGCTGAGAATTCCGCTGCTCGCCGGCCGGGACATTTCCGAAAGCGACACGCCAACGTCGCTGCCGGTTGCCGTGGTCAACGTCGACTTCGCGCGCGAGTTCTTTAACGATCCCAATCCCGTTGGACTCCACATTCAAAACTCGAAACGCGTCTACACCATCGTCGGCGTTTGCGCCAACGTGACTAAGCGGCCCGGCATGAGTGGCGACGCACCCCTGGCGACCGAGGCCGTGTTCTATCTTCCGGCCACCCAGGTCGAACAAAGCCTGGTGAATGTCGCCCACCTTTGGTTCGAACCGAGCTGGATCGTCCGCACCGCAGTCCCCGTGCAGGGCCTGACGACCGTGATGCAACGCGCCCTCACTCAAGTAGACTCGACCTTGCCGTTTTCCGGTTTTCACTCGATGGACGACCTGCTCGCCAAGAATCTCGCCTACCAGCGAATTGAAGTCGTTCTGCTCGCAGTGCTCGCAGGATTAGCGCTCTTGTTGTCGGCGATCGGCGTCTACGGTTTGGTTTCAAACCTGATCGTGCAGCGGACACGGGAAATCGGTATCCGGATGGCGCTCGGCTCGTCGATTCGGCAGGCCATGGTCGATGTAGGTTCGGCCGGAGTAGTGGCAGCGGGCTTTGGCCTGATCTCAGGACTGGGGCTGTCGTTTCTCGCGATGCGGGTTTTGCGCAGTCAACTCTTCGGCGTCCAGGAGTATGACCCGCTGACTCTCACCCTCGTTCCACTCATCATTGCTGTCATCGCGGTGGCTGCGAGTTTCCTGCCCACATTGCGGCTCACGCGAATCGATCCGGCGGTCACGCTCAGAATGGAATAGTGGACATGGCCACGAATTCCGCCGTTTTTGCGGTAAGGACGCGTCGCCTGAGATTGCCTATCCCGGCGGCCAGGCGAGCGGGCGTCCGCCGAGCAGATGCACGTGGAGGTGGAAGACAGATTGTCCGGCGCCGGGGCCGACGTTGAGGACGGTGCGATATCCCTGCTCGATGTTGCGCTGACGGGCGATGTGGGCAGCGGCCAGGTGGCAGCGGCCGATGAGCTCGGCGTCGGCGGCCTCGGCTTCTTTCAATCCGGCAAAATGTTTCTTGGGAATGATCAGAATGTGAGTAGGGGCTTGCGGGTTGATGTCTTCGAAAGCGAAGACGTGCTCGTCTTCGTAGATTTTCTTTGAGGGGATTTCACCGGCGATGATGCGGCAGAAGAGGCACCTGGAATCGGTCATGGATGGTTCACCTGCTCGTTCACTTGCGGAGAACATAGCATACAACGACTAGTCTGGAAGTGATCTGAAAGATAGCCACAGCGTCCGCTGATGGACGCTGGATCGCCGTCTATGTACTCATTGACCAGCGTCAACGAAGGAACCAGCCAACCGCCAAAGCCACGATCGTGAGCTTTACGAGCCAGCCGATGGCGTAAGAAACCACAAAAACCCGGTGCAGCTTCATGAATGCGGCATTGGTGAGGATCAGCGGCAACGGGCCCATCAGCCAAACCGCAACCGCCAGCTTAAGCGCGCCCGCAGAATGAAGAGCCAGGCGGGCGGCCACACAGGCAAAGACTCCGCAGGTCAGAAATGGCAGCGGGCTAGTCAGAGCAATCGCTCTGCTTTCCGCACCCTGCCGCCAAATTTCGGGATAGGAATAGCGCCGATGAATCCAATCGCCGGCGAAGAACCAGTCCGTGAGCGACGACACAACGCCGGAGCCCACAATGATCGCAATCAGTCGTGCCCAGTGCATTTCGCCTTCCACCCGAATACGCCGGAATTGTACTCGCAGCAAGGATTCCCGAGAAAGCGCCCTCGTGTCAGTAGGCAGGACGCCAACATTGCCTTAGCGCTAATCCAAACGTACTTAATCCAAACGGACCAGGAAGACGGCGCCTTCGGAGGTTTCAGTTTCGGCGGCGAGTTTCTGAGCACGCTCGTGGTCGTCGTCGAGCACGCGCACGCGGATCCACCAGTCTCCCGCGGGGCTGTTGAAGCAGAGGACTTTAGCGGTCTGATAGCGCCGCTTGAGGTGAGCAGCGAGTTTGGTGGCGGCCGGTTCGTCGGGGAATCCACCGATTTGCACTGCCCATTTTCCAGAAGATCCCGCGGTCGCAGCCGACTGCATCAACTCGACCTTCACTTCAGCCACACCGGGTTTCCAGACGTCGAGCTTCTGCGCGGCGGCGAGCGAGAGATCAAGGACGCGTCCGGGAATGAACGGACCCCGGTCGGTAATGCGGACCAGCGCGTGCTGTCCCGTCTTGACGTTGGTGACGCGCACGATCGAGCCCAGCGGATAGGTGCGGTGGGCGGCCGTCATGGCGTGCATGTTGTAGACTTCGCCGTTCGATCCGCGCCGGTTGTGGTAAGGAGGGCCGTACCAACTGGCGAGTCCGGTTTCAGTAGCGATCGGCTTGGCATCGGCCGGCAGGGCGGGCTCGGCCAGGTCGGCGTCCGTGTCAGCTTCGGCTTCTTTGCCGGGCTGCGGGAGGGTGCGCTCTTTCGGCGACGGGACATTCGCGGCGGGCCGCGAAGCTGTCGGCTCGGGGGCGGCCACCGGCGACGGGGGCGGCGGGACGTCGCCGCGGGCTTTGGGATGGCCGCAGCCGCTCAGAAACAGGATCGCGATCAGGACGAGCAGAAGCATAGCGATGGCGACGAAGCGTGAGCAGCTTGCGAATCGAGCACGCGACGGCACTACTTGGGCGGATGCTGGTGGTGCTGCTCCATATAGTCGGCGAATTCCGTAAGTTTTTGTGAGGCCGTGCGCAGGGCTTTGGTGGAGTGGGTTCGCACCGCGGGAACTACCTCTTCGTTCAGATACTTGATGAATTCGGGAATCTCTTTTTCCAGGCGCTCGGCGGCTTCGCCAATGGTTTGGCCAACACGTGTCGACGCGTCTTCCACCTTGCGGTTGAAGTCGTTCATAGTGCTCCTCGCGATAATTCGGCGTGAATGGATTCACGCGGGGTTGCGGATTGCCAGGCTCATTCATTATTTCGCGGGCGGAAGGCTGGGTCAATGGCTTGGGATGGGCGGGGAGCATTGCGGGTAGAGGGAACAGGGAAAATCGATAACCACTAAGGACACGAAGGGATCACGAAGGAAAACCAGGGTTGCAACAAGGATTCAATCCTTGATAAAGTAAGGATATGGCGAAGGTGACTTCCAAACTGCAACTGACCGTCCCCAAAGCCATTGCCGACCAGTACGGCATCAAGCCAGGGGACGAGTTGGAGTGGGTGCCTGCGGGCGAAAGTATTCGAGTAGAACTGGTCCGGCGCAAGGCGCGGACGGGGCACGAGTTGACGACCGAGGAGCGCCTGGCGCTGTTTGACGAGGGCACCAAGCGTCTGGATGCGCTCCAGGCCGACGAACTGAAGAAGAACGTCGGCCGCCGAGTCACGCGCGAAACTCGTGGCTGGACGCGCGAAGACCTGTACGACGACGATCGGGGGCTCCCGCGTGGCTTCCCTCGTTGACACCAACATCCTCGTATACCGTTGCGACGCGAGCGATCCAGCCAAGCAGAAAGCAGCTCGAGACATCCTGCGAAAGGGAACCGCGAAGAACGATCTTAGAATTCCCCATCAGGCACTGATTGAGTTCGTCAACGCACTCACCAGGGGACGAACGGGCGGACGAACTCTCCTTCCGCGGGAAGAGGCGTGGCGCCAAGCGGAAGATTTGTTGAACGAGTTTCCGGTTCTTTATCCTAGCGAGGCGGTATTTCGTACCGCTCTGCTGGGTATGGCAGCGTACCGATTACCTTGCTATGACGCTCATCTCTGGGCCTACGCCGAGCACTACGGCCTTCCTGAGATTCTCTCGGAGGATTTTGAACATGGGCGCTGGTATGGGACGGTGCGGGTGCGGAATCCATTCGTGGAACTGGGGTTGGCGTAGAGCGAGACGCAGCGGGTATGAGTCTGTGCGGAATCCACTTGATGTCAGCGCGCAAAGTCCAAACATTTTCCGCTTCAGCCGTGGCGACGTTTCGCACGCAACTGCTGGCGTGGTATGACGTGAACGCTCGCGACTTGCCATGGCGCGAGGATCGCGATCCGTATCGGGTGTGGCTGTCGGAGATCATGTTGCAGCAGACGCGCGTCGCGGCGGTGATTGCGCATTACCACGAGTTCCTGCGGCGGTTTCCGTCAGTGGAGAAGCTGGCGCGGGCCCGTGAGGCTTCTGTGCTTGCGGCGTGGAGCGGCCTCGGCTATTACCGGCGGGCCCGCATGCTGCATGGCGCGGCGAAGGTGATGGTGCGGGAATTTCGCGGTGAATTTCCTTCCACGGCCGAGGGCTTGCTGGCGCTGCCCGGCGTCGGCCGCTACACGGCGGCGGCGATTGCCAGCATCGCGTTTGGTGAGCCGGTCGCTGTGGTCGATGGAAATGTGGAGCGGGTGCTGCAGCGTTTTTCGGGGAAACGGATCGCGGGCGAAGATTTGTGGCGGGCTGCTGAGGGACTGCTCGATCGCGAGCGCCCCGGCGATTTCAATCAGGCGATGATGGAACTGGGGGCGACGGTGTGCACGCCACGTGCGCCGGCGTGCCTGACGTGTCCGGTGGTGGAGTTGTGCGCGACGCGTGGGGAGTCGGCTGGCGCGACAAAAGCTCCGCGGCAGAAGAGACGGGAGATTCATTACGCTTTGGATTTGCGCGAGGGCGATGTGTTTCTGGTGCAGCGGCCGCGCAACGCTCGGCTGATGGCCGGGATGTGGGAACTGCCCGAGATTCCCGCAGGGGCGAAAGCTCAGTCCAACGGGGCGGGTGAGATCGCAGCGCTGAAAGCGCTGCGCCACCCAAAAGCAAGACGCGGCGATTGTGTTGAGGCCTGCTTCACGCTCAGGCATTCGATCACGGTGACGGACTACACGGTGCGGGTTTGGCGGATGTCTGTACCGGCGAAGGTTGCAGGGAAGTGGATTCCGGCCAAGAAGGTGGCACGGGTTGCGCTAACGGGCTTGGCGCGAAAGATTTTGCGGAAGGCGGAGGCATTCGCAATCGATCCGAATGGTGCCCGGCGTCATCTAAGATAGAAGAACGATCGCCCAGCGCTGCTCGACCGGGCGTGAAGGATTGTGCAACAACGAACTGGAGGGACGAACGATGGCGGCATTGGCTACGGGCACAAAGGCGCCGGAATTTGAATTGAAGACTTTGGATGGGAAGCCGTTTTCCCTGAGCGACCAACTGGCGCACGGGCCGGTGGTGCTGGTGTTTTTCAAGGTGTCGTGTCCGACGTGCCAGTATGCGTTGCCGTTTTACGAGCGCCTTTTTAAGGCTTACGGACACCAGGGCGTCAAGCTGGTGGGCATTTCGCAGAACGGAGCGAAAGACACGGCGGCGTTCAACAAGGAATTTGGCGTCACGTTCCCTGTGCTGCTCGACGATACGAACTCCTACCCCGTATCAAATGCTTATGGGCTGACTAACGTTCCTACCGTCTTCTGGATCGCGCAGGATTCGGAGATTGAAGTTTCCAGCGTGGGATGGCTGAAGGCGGATTTTGAAGAGATCAACCGTCGGATGGCGGAGGTTGGAAAGAATTCCCCGGCGGTGGTGTTTAAGCCGGGGGAGGATGTGAGGGACTTCCGAGCGGGTTGAGGCTCGAAGAATTAGCCGCCGGTCCGGCGGCAGGAAAAGCGCCGAGCTTGCGCTCGGCGGACCCTTCGGCGTTGCTCAGGGCAGGCTTGCGAAGGCGCTCGTCCCCACACAAACGAATCCCACAAAAGCCCGTCCTCGGACCCCTGCGTCATACCGTCCACACACCAGATTCCGGGAGTGGGTGCACTCCCGTGCAATCAGATGCGCCACTTCTCATGCGGCTGGGACCAAGCTCTGCTTTACAATTCCCTCAGACTTTCAATAAAAACAGGCCTTCCAGCGAGCGCGCCGCTTTGTCTGGGGGAGAGACCTATCTATGCAAGGAAAGCTGAGAATCAGTTCGGCTTGTCTGGTGTTGTGTGTAAGCCTGCTGTGCGCGAGCCTGCTCGCTTGGGCCGACGGCGGAGCCGGCGGTGCGAAGGTCGCTGCAGCCAAGAACATGCCCTCGGTCAGGTTGCCCGGGCCCGCATTTGTGGCGCTCGAAACCATCACGCAGGAGCACATCCGCTGGCACGTCCGCTATCTTTCTCATGATCTGCTGGAAGGCCGAGGCACCGGCCAGCGCGGTGGCGATATTGCCGCCGAATACATGGCCACCCAGTTTGCCGAATACGGCCTGAAGCCGGCCGGCGACCACGGCACATACATGCAGAAAGTCCCTCTGGTCGGGATCACGACCCTGCCCGAGACCAAGTTCTCGCTGATTCCCAAGCAGGGCGAGGCCATGAACCTGAAGCCGCTCGACGAGTACGTCGCCTACGACCAGACCCAGCAAGCGCAGTCGGACGTGGATGCGGATATCGTCTTTGTCGGCTACGGAATCGAAGCGCCGGAATACGGGTGGGACGACTACAAAGGCCTCGACGTCCACGGCAAAGTTCTGCTCATGCTGGTGAACGAGCCGCCATCGGACGACGCCAAATTCTTCAAAGGCAAAGCTCTCACCTATTACGGGCGCTGGACTTACAAGTATGAAGTCGCGGCCCGCAAAGGCGCCGTGGGCGTGATTCTGATCCACCAGACCCAGATGGCGAGTTACCCGTGGGAGGTAGTGCGGAATTCGAATTCCGGCGAGAAGTCGTATCTGAAGCTGGACGGTCCGGCGCTCAAGGTTGCTTCGTGGGTGCATCTGGATGTCGCGACCCGGCTGGCCTCCGCGTCGGGCATGGATCTGGAAAAAATGAGGAAGGACGCGCAGACGCGCGACTTTCATCCCGTGAATCTGGGCGCGAAACTCAAAGCACACATGGTCAGCAAGGTTCGCAATTTCGAATCCAACAATGTGCTGGCGATCCTGCCGGGCGCGGACCGCAAGGCCGCCGACGAGGCCGTGATGTACACCGCCCATTATGATCATTTCGGCATTCGTCCCGACATGCCGGGGGACAACATTTTCAACGGCGCCGTCGACAACGCCACCGGATGCGGCATTCTGCTGGAGTTGGCGCGGGCTTACGGAACTGCCGCGCAGCGCCCGCGACGATCGATTCTTTTCGCCGCAGTCACGGCCGAGGAGCAGGGGCTTCTCGGGTCGGAATATCTGGGAAAACATCCGCCAGTGCCGGTGGGCAAGATCACGCTGGATTTGAACTATGACGACGTGAAGCCGCTGGGAGCGCCTGAAGAAGTGCAGGTCTCCGGAGCGGAGCGGACAACGTTTTATCCGTCAGTGGAAGCGACAGCGAAGGAATTCCGGCTGGCCATTCGTCCCGATGCTCTGCCGGAGGCTGGCCACTTCTACCGCTCCGATCATTTCAGCCTGGCGCGCGTGGGCATCCCTTCGTTTTCGATCAGCGAAGGAATGAAATTCAAGGGGCACACCGAGGCCTGGGGAATCGAGCAGGAGCGCGATTACGTGGAAAAGCATTATCACCAGCCCAGCGATGAGTACCATCCCGAGATGGATTTTGTAGGCGATTCGGCAATGGCCAGATTTGGTTTTGCCCTGGGTTGGGAAGCCGCAAGCTTGCCCAAGCGGATCGAATGGCAGAAGGGCGATGAGTTCGAGGCGGCGCGGCTGAAGAGTCAATAGCGAGTGCGGCTGCGAGTAAATGCGGCCACGGGTCAAAGTTTAGGCAGGGCGCTTCCGACGGCTTTCAAAACGACTGCAGGCCTTCGACCGCAGCCAGCTTGGCTTGTCGCTCATCGAAGGTCCAGAAGGCCTTGGCTCCAAGCTTAACAGCGGCGGCAACATGCAGGCTCTCCAGAGTTCGAATGCCAAGACGGGCCCCATGGCGGCGGGCCAGGTCTGAGCAGACATCCCATACGGATTCTGGCATGTCGATCGTGACCCACAATCCGCTTTCAATATCCCGCAGCAGCTCGGTTTGCACCCGTCGCGCCTCGCGGGCAGTGATCTCCTTCCGGAAAATATGCTGTGAGACGGCGTGCATCCATTCGGCACGATGCAGGGGGGCGAACCAGATCCGCGGTTTTGCGGCCATCCTGCGCTCCGCCTCGGCCGAATGTCGATCCGGCAAGTACAGGGAGACGAAAAAGCTTGTGTCCGCGTAAACGCTCAAAAGCGGCCGCGCTCCTCGATCACCAAGTCGGCTCCCGGCAAGACTCGTTTCCCAAAGATCTTCTGGCGGCGGCGGGCAAAGTCGGGCCAGTGTTCAGGGGCTGACGGCAGCTGCGCGGGGACGATGCGGGCGATCACTCTCTGACGCTCGCGGAGTTCCACGGTCTGCCCGGCGCTTAACATTTCCTTCAAGCGGCGGCTGTCTCGCAGCTGGCGAATATTCACCGAGGGCATATCCATATTGTGACACATAATGTGTCACGTCGCAAACTAGCGGTCGGCTGGCGCTCCACCGACTCGCGCGCTTTCTAAGGCCGCTTTCTAAGATCAACGCAGACCACAGTTTAGGGCCCAGTAACCTAGGTAACTTTAGCGTCTCCGCCCAGCGTGCTAACCTCGAAATGTCCGTTTGAAATCAGCAACTTCCGAGTACGTCTGATCCTGAATGCCGAGAATTCCTATTTTTCGTTTAGGTGGAGCGCCCGACAAACCCGCGCTGCCGAATCTGGCCGCGTCAACGCCCTTTGTCGCCCTCGAGGGACTGTCGGTCGGAGTCGATAACCTGCGGCATGATGTACTGCTAAGCCCGAAGTTTGTGGAGTTGGGGCGGGCGCAGGTTGCGCGCTTGATCGCTCGCCATGGCGAGTTGGAAGGATTGCTGTCGGCGGAGTCTCCTCAGTCATCCCAAGGCCCTTCGTGGATCAGGAGCCAGATGGGAAAGGCATCGCGGCCGAAGCACGATGCGGGCGCATGGAAGTCGGCGCTGACCGAGTTGCAGATCGGTTCGCTGAATCGCGCGAAAAGGGAATTAAAGCTGTCGGTCGACCTGCTGGCGCGGCTGGCGGTCACGAAATTTCTACGCACGGAAATGAACCTGCAATTCTCGCAGGTACTGGAGCGGTGCCGCGTGCTGCTGAAGAGTTATGACAACATGCGGCAGGGCAAGGCGCACGAATATCGCGAGCAACTGGCGGCGTTCCAGGTGCGGAAGCGCATCATCCTGCGCAAGACCGGGCAGGAAATCTTTGAAACCCTGCGCGAAGTGGAGAAGAGTTCACTGGCGCGCACCCGCCGCTCGCTGTTCGGCGAGGAGACTGCCGGCGGAGCCTACTTCACCTATCCCCTGTTCCTGAACCGGCTGCTTTTTTCCGAAGACGGTCGGGATGACTACCTCTGCGCCGAGCATTACGTGATGCTGGGCAATTGGGATCGCGATCCGGATCGCTACGGCCGGTTGCGGGAAGTGGCTTCCAGTTTTCTGCGCTCGCAATACGGCGGAGAAGTGAGCGCCGAAACCCTCGACTCGTGGATGAACGTCCCGGAGAATGCGCGGGAGCTGGTGGGCACGGGAACCCCGGAAGATTCCAACGAAGGACTGGCGCAACAGGAGCGGCTGGCGGCCTGGGTGCGCCTGCTCGAAGACGAGCAGATCATGGAAAACGTGATTGCCTCGTATCACGTGGTGCCTCTGCTGGGCGAATACGCCCCGCGAATTAATCCGCAGCAGTTGAAGAATGCGCTGATCGACCGCACGGAATGCGACCGGGTGGAGCGCATGATTCAGGAGCATGGCAAGCTGTCGCCGAACACCCTGTATGCCGCGGTGGCCAAGGTCGCCAGTTGCCGCGGGGCCGAGCGGGCCAAGGTGGCGGCGCGGTTTCTGGGAGATTTCTTTCATTACCACCGCGATTTACGGCGGCTGGAAGTTCTGAACGCAGCTTTGGATTCCGTGAACCTGATGGGCAACGAGCGACTGCAGGAACTGTCGCGGGTGAACGGGACTCTCTACGAGTTTCGGCTGCCCGAGGAACAGGGGCAGACCGACACGGAACGGGTGCTGCGCCACGTGGTCCTCAAGGCCGACGTGCGCGACTCCACGCGCCTGACCCGGACGATGATGGAGAAGGGCCTGAATCCGGCGTCGTACTTCAGTCTGAATTTCTACGATCCGGTGAACAAGCTGCTGGAGAAGTACGGTGCGCAGAAAGTTTTCCTCGAAGGCGACGCCATTATTCTCGCCATTCTGGAGCGCGAAGGCGGACCTGGGCTGGCTGTAAGCCGCATGTGTGTGCTGGCGCGCGAGATAATCGAGATCGTGCGTGGCTATAACGAACTCATGCAGCGTTCGGGCATGCCGCAACTCGAACTGGGCTTAGGCATCACGGCACAGGACTCCTCGCCGCTGTACCTGATGGATGGCGAGCACCAGATCATGATTTCGGAAGCGCTGAACGAGAGCGACCGCCTATCCTCCTGCAATAAGAAAGCTCGCAAGGTCATGGAGCCGCAGGCGGGCCCGTTCCACGTGTATGCATTTCAGGCGGCGGAACTGGACGAGAACGGCAACTTCGAAGACGTGATTCTGAGCTTCAACCTGGGTGGCATCCGTATGAACGAAGCCGCCTTCGGCAAGTTGCAGCAGGAGATTACGCTCGAGCCCCTGAAAGTTCGCCTGCCCCCGTCCATGGCTTCATCCGATAAAGGCGAGTACCGGCTCTTCACCGCGACGGTGCCCGTGGATCGCGACATCTTCCGCAAGATTGTAGTGCGCGAAAGCCGCATCCCGCGCATCGACCCCGCAGACTTTTCGGTCAAGGGATGGACCGAGCGGTCGTATTACGAGGTCTGCACCGATCCTGCGATCTACGCGGCGCTGGAAAAGCGCAAGGGCGTTGGGCGCTAATCCCTGGAATTGATACCGCGCTTCCTTCAACCTGTCGCACGCATTTCCTGGCGCCAACCTGGCAATAAAAGAAAATCTGCAGCGGAACTCTAGCTAGAATCCGGCCCGCGTTGGCCTAAACGGAATCTGGAAGGTCGCCTCGACGTCCACCGGGGTACCGTTTTTCGTGGCAGGCTGGAATTGCCATTGCGCGACCGCCTCGCGGGCAAACTGGTCGAGGCGGTCGTCGACGCCGCGCAACACGCGCACGTTTCCGACCGTGCCGTTGGCGTGGATGATCGCGTACAGGATCACCGTGCCGGCGACGTTGGCGCGCATCAACTGCAGCGGATACGCGGGATCGACCTTGCGCGTCGCGGCGGGCTGGGAAAGATTCTCCGCAGGCGCGTTCGAGTCGCGATTGCTCGAGTCGTGATTGGTCAAATCGTGATTGACCTCAGCGAAGTGGATAATCCAACTGCCCACCGCGGAGTTCAGGTTCGGCATGTTGAGTGTGAGGGCGTAGAACTTACGGTCGCCGAAGACTTCGCGTTCAGCTTCGGAAAGCTTGGCCGCGCTTTCCGCCTGCACAGGCCGCGACGGCGCGCTGCTCACCCGCGGCGGACGCACGCTGGCCATCAGACTTGGCGCTGCCGAGTTGCCTGCCCTGCCGGGATCGCCCACCGTGGACGACGTTTTCTCCGCCGACTTTCCGACGTAAAGACCCGCCGGCAAATCCCCCGCGGCCTTCCGCAACGATCCGCCCGAGCCCGCTTTGCCGCCGCCATTGCTATAGGAATCACCCGCCGCGGAATGTCCCTCAGGCGCAGCGGCGAAATTTCCGCGCCGGTTGCCGGACGGAGGATTGGAAGGCGCGCCCACAGCGGGATGCAGGTTCAGCGCAATCATGTGCCCGCGAGATCCAAAACTCCCCCCTGAAGATGCTGCGGAAACCGAAGGCGGCGGGGGAACGACTTGCGCAGCGCCGGCTAGGGAAGATCGCGATGCGGAAAGAGTGCGTTGTTCGCCAACCTGAAGTTGCGGCGCGGGTGCGATCACCGAACTCCTCCCGATGTTCAGATCTCCCAGAGGACGCGCGGTCGCAGTCTCGACACTCGGCGGAGGTGCGACCACGGATGCTTGCAACGCGGATGAATTCCGGCGATGCGCCAGATCCTCAGCATCGGGCGGCGGAGCCACCACCGAGTTCTCCAACTGCGGCGCGACTCGCGTAATGTCGGCGGCGAGCGTCAGAGGCGCAGGAGGGATCGCAAGTCGCGGCTTCTCCATTTTCTGTAATATTTCTTCGGTCCACGCCACAATATTGGGCAACGCAACCTCGTGCTGCAATTTGATGCCGGGCGGCGTGACGATGGTCTGCGAGCGATTGTCGGCCTCGGGAGGAACCGAAATGATTGGCTGTCGAGACAAAGCTTGTTTGGAGAAAGCTGGCCCGGTTTCAGCACTACGCGGCGCCTGCTCCGTCCGCGTATCAAGTGGAGGAAGATATTCCGAGGCCGGATAGTAGATCGCCTGCGGGTGCTCGATCGGCCTTGCCACTATCTGCGGTTGCAGCGCGATAAAACGATTGACCCCAATCAGCAGCGCGATTGCAACGACATGATAAACACAAGATTGCACGAAGCGGCCAAAGGGCAGAGACCGCTTCACAAATACATCAGGCCAGAACGGCGCCGGCGCGGACAGAAGTTCGAGCGGCGGAAGCCGGCGGGGAAAGATTCGATCGCGCAGGTTGCCGAAGAAGACGCGAGGCCTTGACGGCATCTCGACCAGCAGCCGCAGAGCGGGCGCGGCCTGCGGGATTTCGCCGAGATGTTGCTCGGGAGTCATCGTATCCATAGTAGATGCGGAAAATGGGATCGAGATAGCCGGAAGGACATGGGCAGCGCGATTTCCAGTCCGGCGCGGCGGCGCTCCAGTTCGCGGTCGCAGCAAGTTCGTGCAACCGAGAGCGTTTATAATCTTTGGTTTCGGCAATCTGTCGTAATCCTGACTGTGAAGGACACACTTTGTTAGATTTTCTGGGAGATTTACGTCGCACTCATATGTGCGGAACGCTGCGCGCCTCCGACGCCGGCAAAAAAGCCGTGCTCATGGGATGGGTGAACAAGCGGCGCGATCACGGCAACCTGCTCTTCATTGACCTGCGCGACCGCACCGGCGTGACTCAGGTTGTGATCAACGTCGAGAAAGACAAGGCGATTCACGAGAAGGCCGGAGAACTGCGCAACGAGTACGTGATCGCGGTCATCGGCCACGTAAAGCTTCGCGACGCCAATACCGTCAACAAGAATATGCCCACAGGCGAAGTGGAACTGGTGGCGGAAGAGCTGCGCATTCTCAACGAATCGAAGCTGCCGCCATTCCTGCCCTCCGACACCGCGCTCACCAATGAAGAAACGCGGCTGAAGTATCGTTACATCGATCTGCGGCGCGACGTGATGCAGTTCAACATCGAGATGCGGCACAAAGTTGCGAAGGCGATTCGCGATTATCTTTCGGACCAGGGATTTTTCGAGATCGAAACTCCGTTCATGACCCGCTCCACGCCGGAAGGCGCGCGCGATTATCTCGTCCCCAGCCGCGTGCAGCCGGGGACGTTTTATGCCCTGCCGCAGTCGCCGCAGATGTTCAAGCAGATCCTGATGATCTCGGGCTTCGATAAATATTTTCAGATCGTGCGCTGCTTCCGCGACGAAGACCTGCGCGCCGACCGCCAGCCCGAGTTCACCCAGATCGATCTGGAGATGTCGTACCCCCAGCCCGAGCGCGTGTGGGAAGTGGTCGAAGGATTTCTGACTGCGGCATTTCAAGCAGCCGGCAGCGCAATCAAAACTCCGTTCCCGCGCATGGACTACGACGAAGCAATCCGTCTCTATGGCATCGACAAGCCGGATTTGCGCCTGCCCGCCTTCACCGACGTGCGTGAGTGCTTCACCGCGGAAAACTTGCAGGAACTCGCGATCAACGCGAACCTGCCAGTGATTGCCGTCCGCACGCCCAAGGTCGGCGAACTCTCGCGCAAGGAGCGCGATGACATCAAGCCCATGTTCCACGCCAAGGGCGGCGCGAAACTTTTCGAGGACTTCAAGCGCATCGGCAACAAGTTCCCCGAAGCGGCAGCCGCCATCGCCAGGAAAGTTGCGATGAATAGCGAGGACGGCGACTTGATCGTTCTGATCGCCGGGTCGGCGCAGGCCGGTCCGCAAACCGCCATGCCCGCGCATCGCAAAGTTACGCCCGCTGAGCAGGCAATCTACGCGTCGGCGGGATTGCTGCGGCTGGCGCTGGCGCAGAAATATTCCGAGCGCCACGGCATTTTCAAAAAGTCCGGCGACCCCGCGCGAGATTTCCGTTTCCTGTGGGTCACAAACTTCCCCATGTTCGAGTGGGATGAAGGCGAGAAGCAGTGGATGGCTGCGCATCATCCGTTTACCTCGCCGCACGACGAAGACATGAGCCTGCTCGAAGCCGGCGTGGAGTCGTTGAACGATCCGCAATCGCCGCTCAGCGCCGTGCGCGCCCTGGCCTACGATGTAGTGTTGAACGGAACCGAGCTGGGTTCGGGATCGATTCGTATTCATCGCCAGGACATTCAAAGCAAAATCTTTCGCGCGCTGGGCATGACCGAAGAAGAGGCAAAATCGCGCTTCGGATTTTTTCTGGAAGCGCTGGAGTACGGCACACCTCCGCACGGAGGAATTGCGCTCGGCCTTGACCGCATCGTCATGATTCTGGCGGGCGCCGAAAGTCTGCGCGAAGTAATTCCGTTCCCCAAAACCGCCCGCGCCGTGGACTTGATGGTGGACGCGCCGACGCCGGTGAGCGAGCGGCAGTTGCGCGAACTGGGGATTGCAGTGAAGAAGTAGCGTGGGCCTCTGCGCTTTCGGATCGTATTCTTGCATTTGAAACTTCCTTGATCGCGCTGCTAGTCTGACTCTATGGGAAAGCGCACGCCGACCAAGGCCCGGAAATCTCCCGCACAAGCTTCGATAAAATCTTCGCGCTCGAAATCCCCACGTCTCGCAACAACGGCGAGACGTGGGGCACCGACCTCCGTTGCCGCGTCGGCGCATCGCAAAACTTTTCTCAGCGACAAAGTCGGACACTTCACCGAGTCCGTCATTCGAGAGATGACGCGCCAGGCCATGCTGCACAACGCGGTGAATCTGGCGCAGGGATTTCCCGACTTCCCGGCTCCGGCGGAGATCAAACAGGCCGCGCAGCAGGCGGTTGCGGCCGATGTGAATCAGTACGCGATCACCTGGGGCGCCAAGAATCTACGCAACGCGATCGCGCGCCAGATGGGCGTGTGGCAGGGGATTACGGTCGATCCCGAGAAGGAAATTACGGTGTGCTGCGGATCGACGGAGGCGATGATCTCGACTCTGCTGGCAGTTTGCAACACGGGCGATGAGGTCGTCATCTTCGAGCCCTTCTACGAGAACTACGGCCCGGACTCTGTGCTGAGCGGAGCCAAGCCGAAGTTCGTGAAGCTGCGCCCTCCAACAACCGACGGCGGTGAGTGGACGTTTGACGAGAAAGAATTACGTCGTGCCTTTCACAAACACACGAAAGCCATCATTCTGAATACACCCAACAACCCGACTGGCAAGGTTTTCACGCGGCGCGAACTGGAACTGATTCGCGATCTGTGCGTCGAGTTCGACGTGCTGGCAATCACCGATGAAATCTACGAGCACATTCTCTATGAAGGAACCGAACACATTGCGATGGTGACGCTTGACGGAATGCGCGAGCGCACGGTCACGATTAACGGCATGTCAAAAACCTACAGCGTCACCGGATGGCGCGTGGGCTGGGCGGTTGCGCCGGAGAAGATCACGAATGCGATTCGCAAGGTGCACGATTTTCTGACCGTGGGCGCGCCCGCCCCGCTCCAGGAAGCTGGAGCCGCCGCATTAAGCCTGCCGACGGAGTATTACGCGAAACTCGCCGAGGGCTACCGCGTGCGGCGCGATCGTCTGATGCCGTCGCTCACTGCGGCTGGGTTTAAGTGTTTTCGTCCGCGCGGGGCGTATTACGTGATGACCGATATTTCGGCATTCGGATTCAAGGACGATGTGTCGTTCGCAAAATATCTGGTGCAGGAAATCGGCGTCGCATGCGTCCCGGGATCGAGTTTCTATCGCGATCCACGGGACGGTGCGCGGCAGGTGCGTTTCGCCTTCTGCAAGAAACCGGAGACGCTGGACGAGGCGGCACGCCGGCTGGCGAAGCTGGCGCGGTGACGCGCGCTCTCCAAACGCAGACATGCTGCCGGCAAACAGCAGATTCCTCGCTGCGCTCGGAATGACAAAATGTAACTAACTACTTCGTAATCACGCCGCA
>Ga0210400_10001133_pt1 | contig 27042 bp, 26 predicted proteins | sample IncBWH26MmetaG_FD_155456 | JGI IMG/M metagenome (GOLD analysis project Ga0210400, IMG submission 155456) | Forest soil microbial communities from Barre Woods Harvard Forest LTER site, Petersham, Massachusetts, United States - Inc-BW-H-26-M | ecosystem: Environmental > Terrestrial > Soil >... | reverse complement strand
GCCTTCTGCGCATACGAAATCAGGTTCTCGATATCGGCTGCGGAATAGTGCGTGGTGACGTGGGCTGCCTTGTGGCCAAGCAGACTTTGGCGATCCTCGAACGGCACGCCGGCGGTCCGGAGTCGATACCCAAACGTGTGTTTGAGATCGTGCACCCGGATGCGTCCAAATCCACCTGGGCACGGACTACCCAGTTCTTCCGTATAGCGCGCCGCTGCCCGTCGTCGTGCCGCCTTCCAACCAGAGTTATTCATCCTCGCAACCGGATGGCGTTCACCATCTGGCTCTTCTTCGGTGAAGACAAACTCCCCGTGCTGTCCCCGGCAGTCCTCGATCACGGACATGGCTACCTTATTTAAGACCACGTACCGCTCAATGCCGTTCTTCACTTCCGTCGGCGGGATGACGAAGACCGAGGTGTAGAGTTCAGGAATCTTGACCTCCCAGCTCCAACGCAAGCTGCAGACTTCGTGTTCCCGCGTTCCGGTATTGACCTTGAAGAGCGCCATCTTGCCCAGGTGCCCTGCCAGCTCCGAGAACAACAACCGCTGCTCCTCCATTGAAAGAGGATAAGGACGGCGTTTATTGGGATGGCGTTGCATCTGTATCAGGGGTGCTGTGTCCAGCCAGGGCCGGTCAGACTCGTCTCGCCACAATCGTGCGCACAGATTCAGGATTCGCCTCAGTACTGCCAAGTCGCGGTTGATGGTTCCTGGACTCTTGCCCGCCTTCAGCCGGTCCCGAATGAATGTCTGCAAGCTGCCATAGTGAACCTTCTGCAGGTTCAGATCCCCGATATATGGATCCAGCGCGGCAAGTGCCCTCGCATCTCTCTCGAGACTTCGTTTGTGCTGATTCTCTTCCAGGAACTTTGTCGCCGCCTCTCGGAAGACCCGAGGCATACGCGCCCCAAAAAAGCGTGACGATCGGACCTCTTCGATCCTTCGCGAAAGGATCGTTACCGCTTCTTTGAGTTCGCTTGTGCCAGTGCTTTCGCAAATGCGCGTTCCGTAGATGTCTTTATCGATGTGCCAGATCCCACCGCGCATGGTGAGACCGGGCGGTTTACCTTGTGCCATGACTCGCTCCTTTCGGATGAAGCCAAGTGGCGTCCATTGCGCTGAACATAGTCCTCCACCCACGCATCGAGTTCAAGGCGATCGAATGCGATTCCTTGCGCGCCGATGGGGACGTTCGTGAGCTGGGGGCGCACTTCTCGATTGAACCGGTTCTTGTCCATGCCGAGGTACCACGATGCGTCCCGCAGACGAATGAGCCGAGGCAAAAAGGCTCCCGGAAAAGAGCCTTCACGATGGCCAGTCGAGCTGTTCGGCTGCTGAGGAGGCACTTTGATGTACTCATACAGTAGTGGATAGAAAAAGGGACTGTACGAAGCAAACTAGCGCGATGGCCGACTGCGAAGGAGACACATCGTTCGCGGTCTTCGAGGCCGATCGCATGCGATCATCCGGTGCATTCGGTTCACACGTGCTGCGCATGGAAACGCGCCCCCAAATGGAGACGAGTCCGCGCTGGGAACACGACGACGTGATATGGATGTTTGGCTGGATTGGCAGTGATCCCTCTGCGGACCCTTAGCTAACCAATCCAATACGTCCGCACGCAGCCACCCAATCTCACGCCCGTGAAAGCGGTGCTTACGTGGAAATATGCGGAGAAAGACCAGACTTGACACTACCCACCGGGGTCGGTGGGTGAGACGTGCAACGTCATGGGCGCTCAAAATCTGCTCCCAGGCTGGGAACCGCTCATTTACCCAACTAGAAAGACTGACGTTCGGAATGGGCGCAACAGCTTGCGCTCTGTGATGGCGAGAAAACTCTTCCGGGCTCATAAACGACCTTCATGTGTGGTTCCGGTCGTTTAGGGTCCAGTTGTCACTTATGGTCTAGCATCTCAAATTTGGCCCTGCTTGGGAACGCGCGATTTCGCAGGGAATTCAGTGAAACCTAGCGGGGCCCGTCTGCGGCTTCGGAACTGCGAGGCAGATTTACCGTGGGAGCTGCTCGCGCAACACGCGTCGGAACAGTTCGACGGGATCGACACCCATCGCTTCGGCAATGGCGATGAATTCAGGTACGTTCACTTGGCGCTGGTTGCTCTCGATCATTCCGACGACAGAGTGCGGCCGGCGCAACAACGCTGCGAGGTCTCGCTGAGAAAGTTTTTTCCGCAATCGGGCGCGGGCTATTACCGAAGCGACGGCTTGAGCCGCAGGACTTCTTAGAGCTTTCACTTCGAGTGCGCACCGGTCTGCTGAACGTGCCAGATATAAGGCAAAAACCGCCTGCTTTGATTTTCTCAGCAAACCGGAATAAACTCGTGTAAGTTGCACAGGAAATTCTGCTAACCAACGTGTCTGGCTTCAGAGAAAAGCATGTTTTGGAAGCCGTCTCGGCAGAGTTCACTGGCATCGGCACTGCCACAGCGATTTGGGGCGCAATGTGGCAGATTCTCCGGTTGCCAGCGTTGATGTTTTTGGTCGTTCTTGAGCCCATCATCTCGCTCGCGTGTTTTGGGTTGGCGCTTCTCGGAGTGCTGACGACAATCTTCTTCATCCTCGTCGGTCCGGCCAATTTTCCGTGGATAACGATGCTCTGCCTGTCCGCGGGTTTTGCTGTTGCAGCGATTGCTTATTCTGCGATTATTCGCCTCCTTTCCATGTAAATAGGCCCGAGTGACGTGCTGAGCCAAGCCTTGTCTCAAATGTCGCAACGGGGTGGCTTTACACCTCGCCATTGGCCACAGCTAGAGGGGGCTGCTGGCCCACCAGCTGGCCTTAGAACTAGGCGTCGCAGTGAGAACACCCGCAGCTTCCATTGTACCGATCAATCAGTATTAGACATTTGCAACTGCGGCACCGTCCAACTCGAATTGTGTCGCCGGTCGCCAAACTGTTCCGCAATGCCACGAGTTCTTCGAGTTGAATGTTGCTCCTGGGGCAGCATGCGCGGTACGCCTCATAGGTCTCGCACAGTCGCTCGCCAAGTTCAACGGGTGTGGCGCCAGGCTGTACGTGTGCGCTGCCAGCAAAAGGAATTTGGAACTCCGAGAATAGAGAGGCGAGTGCTGCGCCCTCCATCCGGGCCTTTGAACTACAGAGAAATACCTTCAGCGCGCGCCGGGTCGGACCTCGTGGCCGCGTCTCATTCGATATCATGAGCCGACGGCGGATGGTTGCAAGTCGGTTTCGCGACAGGCCCGTCAAGCGACTGACGATTCGCGTCCTTACGCCGTGCAAAATTAGCCTTCGGGCCAGTGCTGACCGCCGATTCTCACGCAGGATCGGATCGTCCGCCAATTGGGCGCTCATATCTGTACCTCGTTCCGTAGCTATCATTTCGGTGCGAATGCATCAGATATTGAAGTGGCCGGAGCAAAGTGGCCCAGAAAATAATTTAGATACACCTTCATTGAACGGAGCCGGGCAGTGCCCAAGGCCGACAGAGCAAGCCGCCGGACGGCTATAGTCCAACCTTGGACCGGTGCCTCGATGTTGGAGGTCGCGCGCCGACTAAATGAGCGCTGCTTTGAACTGCTTGCCAGCGTCGCGGACTCAAATGTCGCTCGAGACCAATTTTCCTGCGTTTTCTCATCACGAGAGCGATGGGCGCGGGTTGATGCACGGGCATCAGAACGTGCAGGCCGCTGCCCGGTGCTGCTGCTCGACCTTAACTTCCGGCAGGCAGAATGGTGGACCAACGTCAGGCGATGGGATATACGTGATGCGCCTCGCACGACGTCCAGCGCGCTCTTCGCTGCCGATTCCGCTATCTGTCTGTCACGCGAGATTTTGATTGAGGCGCGTGGGTTTGTGCGCTCGACACCACATGGCGTCGGATTGGTTTTCGGAATGGCCCAAGGGGTCGCAGCGGCGATCTCAGATATGTCGATTGCCGACATTGACCGAATAGCGATGCAGCATTCGTCCTTGCTTCGGCCTCGGTGGGAAGGCAATCGAATATTTTGGAGCCGGCTACTGGAAGCCACTCTGGTCTCCGATGATGACATGCTGACTGAGGTTCATCTTCACAGCCTTCAGCTCTTAGGTGCGGAGCGCTTCTCGCGATCCGACGAAGCCCTTGCTCATTGCACCGTCCGCTACGAATCGTCCACGGTGACTATCTCAACGATTCCAATTGTGCATAAACAACCGCTCAAAGTCATCGATTTAACTCAAATAGAAATTCCCGAGGATCCACCATCTAGTTGATGGTCGGATGGTTGTTTGCGGTCAGACCATGTGCAGCGCATCAGAAGTTGCCTGATATGGTTGATGCCGGATTCAACCATTAACGCACTGGACGCGGAAACGTGTTACGCGGAATCTTCCGCGAATCTATTACTCTCAAACGACAGTCGTCGTGATGATATTGCTTCCCGTCGAATCCAAATTATACGGGGGGCATCGTGGCCGGAAATCAATACAGCGCAAGCACTGTGATGCGACGCGAACTGCTGATTGTCACGATCCTCATGCTGCCACAGCTGGCGCTGGCCCAGACTTCACCGTTCTTAACGGGCGCAACTGCATTGCAGACCAACATCCTGGCATGGCTCACGCCCATAGCCATCATCCTCGTCATGGTGCTCGGTGCCATGGCCATGGCAAACCGGATCTCCTGGGCATGGTGCATTGCTGCGATCATCGGGATCGCCATCGCCTTCGGCGCACCGCAAATCGTCACCTGGGTCCGTGGGCTGTTCGGGGTCTGATGCATGAGTGAGCGAAACGATGGCTTGACGGCGGATGTGCTGTTCGTTGCGGTGACACGACCGCCCATGCGCTGGGGTGTCACGTTTTCGGCCCTGATGTTCAACATCGTGTTCACGATGGAAGCCTTCTTGCTAACGAAGAACCTCCTGACACTGCTGATTGCCGTGCCGATCCACGGAGTCTGTGCGCTGCTATGTGCACGGGACGCGCGCTTCTTCGATCTCGTGCTCCTGTGGGGGCGGACGCGGATGCCTGCGTACTTCACCACCTTTCGCTTGTGGGGCGCCGCGAGCTATAGTCCCTTGCGGCTTGATCCGCCGAATCGGGTCGGACGACGGCGCGCGGTGCGGGTGGAGGCCGTGCTGCCCACCCGGAGACACCCCGGATGATGCGCGCCACTGCCCTTCGTCGTGAGCAGCCAGCCTCACGCCACATTCCCTATGCGGCGCACGCGGCTCCGGGCGTTCTCGTGACCCATGCGGGGGATTACCTGCAGACGTTCCGTGTGAGTGGTGCCAGCTTTGACAGCGCGGACGACGAGACGCTCAACAATTGGCATGAGCGCTTGAATGTCACTTGGCGCAATATCGCGAGCCCGAATGTCGCTCTGTGGACACACCTTGTGCGTCGTCGTGACGCACCACGGTTCGTCCCTCCGGGAGGCACTCGATTCGCCGACAGGCTCGCGGCGCGCTACTACACGCGCTTAGGGGGCGAGACCCTAATGGCGAACGATATTTATCTCACCGTGCTTTTTAGGCCGATCACGGGCGCCGCACCCACGCTCGTGTCGAGGTTCCTGTCCAGGCGGGAGTCACCCAGTGTCCGCGAGGAGCGCGCTGCTGCGCTGGAGGCCTGTGCCAAGCTACGCCAGACCGTGGCGGCCTCACTCGCACGCTACGAGCCCGAGCTACTCTGTGTCTATGAGCAAGGGGAGCGGCGATATTCCTCGCTCCTGGAGTTCCTAGGGCTGCTCCTGAATGGGGAATGGCAGCGATTTGCAATGCCGCGGGCGTCGATTTCGGAGGTGCTGGCGACGAGCCGGGTACTCTTCGGTAGTGAGTCGCTTGAGTATCGGACTCCGACCCAGACGAGGGCTGGCGCAATGCTCGGCATCAAGGAGTATCCAACCCCGACTGTAGTGGGCATGTATGACGCGCTGCTGTCGGCCCCATTTGCCTTCGTCCTGACTCAGTCATTTACGTTCCTCAACAAGGCGACGGGGCAGGGATTGCTGCAGCGCCAGCATGCCCGGATGGCGAACGCCGGGGATTTTGCGGTCTCCCAAGCAGAGGAGCTTATCGAGGCGCTGGATGCCCTCACGAGCAATGAATTCGTCATGGGGGACCATCACTTCACGCTGCAGGTGCTCGCGGAAGTAGCGCAGAGCGCACCGGAGGAAGGCAGGCTGGTCGCGCTCAATGATTGCGTAGCCCTCGCCCGGGCGCTACTGGCCGATAGTGGCATGACCGTCGCACGTGAAGACCTGGCGCTGGAAGCGGCGTTCTGGGCGCAGCTGCCGGGGAATTTTGCTGATCGGACGCGCAAGGCGCCAATCACCTCGCGCAACTTCGCTGCGATGGCAAGCTTCCACAATTTTCCCTCGGGTCGGCCGACGGGCAATCACTGGGGGGACGCGCTGGCGCTCCTCATGACGAGTTCCCGTTCGCCGTACTACTTCTCCTTGCACGCCACGGATCCCAAAGATCCCGACGGCGGGAGCCGGAAGGACACAGGCCACACCTTTGTGTGCGGTCCGACAGGCTCAGGCAAGACGGTGTTCGTCGGCTTCATGCTGGCCATGCTTGCGCGGCAAGACGTCAGCCAGGTCGTGTTCGACAAGGACCGGGGACTTGAGATCCTGGTTCGGGCCCTAGGTGGCACCTACCTGCCGCTGAGGAACGGCGCACCAACGGGCTTCAACCCTTTGCAGTTGCCGCCGACGCCGGCAAACGTCGAATTCCTGAAGGTTTGGCTGCGAAGCCTCATTCGTGGAGTCGTGCCGTTGGCGGTGCGGGAAGAGGCAGATCTGGACCATGCGCTCACGGGAACGCTGGCATTGGAGCCCGCGGCGCGTCGGCTTTCCCGGCTGATCGAATTCACGGATGCCACCCGACCCGATGGGATCCATGCACGGCTGTCGCGCTGGTGTGCGAGTGCACGGGGCGATTACGCCTGGGCCTTCGACAATCCGGTGGACACGCTGGGATCGAGCATTGCGGTCACGACACTCTTTGGCGCGGACGTTACAGAGTTTCTGGACAACGAGATCACGCGATCTCCAGTGACGCTGTATCTCTTCCACGTGGTCCGTACGCTACTGGACGGTCGGCGGTTCGTGTGCTGGGCGGATGAGTTTTCACGGCTCCTGGCCGACCCGGCGTTCGAGCAGTTCGCCAAGGATGGACTTAAGGTCTGGCGCAAATTAAATGGGGTCCTATGCGCAGCGACGCAGAGCCCCAGCGATGCACTGGCGAGCCCCATCGCGCGCACCATCATTGAACAAACTCCGACCAAGATTCTCTTTCCTAACTCGGACGCCAATGCCAACGAGTACATCGAAGGATTCGGGCTCTCGGAGCGGGAGTTCAAGCTCATCAAGGAGCAGCTGGAGCCGGGCTCGCGGATGTTCCTGGTCAAGCAGGGTCACCACTCGGTGGTGTGCCAGCTAGATCTCAGGGGATTTTCTACCGAGCTCGCTGTGATCTCAAGCCGCGCCAGTTCCGTGGAGCGTTTGTATTCGATCATGGAGAGGGTTGGATACAAACCCGAGGATTGGCTGCCAGTCTTCGAGCAGTCCTCGGCGTGAGGACTGTCAGTACATAACGGTTGAGGAAGAGTGCCATGGTTAAGACATTACCCGCCTTGATTCTGTTTGCGCTCGCCTCGCTAGCGGGATTCGCTCCGCAGGCCCGGGCGCAGTTTGCCGTCATCGATGTGGCCTCCATCGCGCAACTCATGCAGCAAGTGCAACAGATGCAGCAGGCGCTGCAAGTGGCTCAAAACCAGTTGAACCAGGCGCAACAGGCATATCAATCCATCAGCGGCTTGCGTGGCATGCAGAACCTGCTGAGCAACGTCGAGCGCAACTACCTGCCAAGTACCTGGTCGCAGCTGCCCAGCGCGCTGGCATCTCCTATGCAGGCGCAGATCAGCGCCAATGCCGTTCTCAGCGCCGCACAGGTCGCCGCACTTTCACCGGCGGAGCAGCAGCAGCTCAATGCCGCCCGGACCAACGCGGCACTGCTGCAGGTCGCCGCGCAGCAGGCGTATTCCACGGCGAGCGGGCGATTTGCCTCCGTGCAGACGCTCATCAGCGCCATTGCGACGGCCACGGATCAGAAGGGAATCCTGGAGCTGCAGGCCCGCATTTCAGCCGAGCAGGGAATGCTGCAGAACGACAGCTCGAAATTGAGCGTGCTGTATCAGGCGGCGCATGCGCAGGAATGGGCCAATCGTCAAACAGCTCGCGAGCAGGTCGTCGTGGGGGTTGGGAACCTCCGCACGTTGCAGGCGCTGCAATTGCCTTGAGGATGAATATGGGGTTTCGGCCCGGTGCACGGTCCGTGCGGGTGTGTTTAGGGTTCGTTGTCACGGCGCTAAGCGCCGCCGGCTGTGCACCGGTGCCGGATCGGCCCTCGCATACGGTGCAGGAATACCAGCAGGACGGGGAGCTGCGGCGTCAAGAACTCGCGCGCTGCGAGGCCGAGCCTGGATCGTTGGGAACTTCTGCCGACTGCGTGAACGTGCGCGCGGCACAGAAGAGCGTGGATGTCGGCAACTTGCGGGACCTGCCGCCGCTTCGGCTGCCGGAGAGCAAGCAGTGAGCTAAGGAGGTCGCATGGGGTTCTTCGCAAGCTTTAGCACCTGGCTCAACGGGATCCTGACCGGCTACATCGGCACCAATACCGCGACCATCGCAGGCCTCCTGCAGCCCGTCATCCTCACCCTCGCGACAGTCTATGTGATGGTCTGGGGCTACCTCCAGCTCACCGGCAAGATCGAGGAGCCCTTTGTGGCTGGCCTCAAGAGGATTGTCCTCCTGGCCGTGATCTTAGGGGGAGCGCTCGATCTGTGGCTCTATAACACGCTCATCGTCGATACCTTCTTCAACGCACCCGGTGAACTTGGTGCCGGGATCATCGGCGCCTATGATCCGGTCGGCATCATCGACCAGATCATCTTCTCCGGCGGGGATGACGCGAGCCTCCTCATCCAGAAAGGGGGTCTCTTCAACGGGGACTTTTCCTACTACATTGCAGGATTTGCGATATACCTGATCGTCGGGCTCACCGCGATCTACGCCATGTTCTTGCTAGCGCTGTCGAAGATTGCACTGTCCATTCTCCTGGCCCTGGGGCCGCTCTTCATCGCGCTGCTGTTCTTCGAGACCACCAAGCGCTTCTTCGAAGCCTGGATCGCCCAGCTCGCCAACTACGCTTTCGTGACCATCCTGACCGTCATGGTCGCAGCCCTCATGATGGGCGTCGTGTCCTCCGCCGCGCAGCAGGCGGCGGCGGAGGGCGGCAATATCACAATCGCCGATGCGGTGCGAGTGTGCATGGCAGCGGGACTCACCTTCCTCATCATGCGACAGGTCATGCCCATGGCGGCGGGCTTGGCAAGTGGCCTGGCGCTGAGTTCCTTCGGCTTGGTGAGCGCGGCACTGGCGTGGGGATTTGGCAGTGCGGCGCGCAACACGAGCCACTTCGCGCGGGGGCTTGTCGACCGGGAAAGCACGCGATGGGATCCTTTGAGCCGCAAGGCCGGGTACGCCTTGCGCCGCGGAGCGGGGGGCGGACTCACGCGCCTCGCGCACGTTGCCCGGCCGAACACGATCCGGCCGACGCTATGAATACGGACGCGCAGCTCGTGAAGACCATGAGCCCCCTGATTGTGCTCTTGGTGCTGGGTGCCTGCGCGCACCAGCCACTCAAGATCGATTGCGACAAGCACCTGACTGCGATCAATCCGCCGACGCCGATCGTCAAGCCGGTCGCCCCTGCGAAGTCGGGGGTGCCATGACAGCAGATGCTGCCCTCGAAGCCTATCTCTCCGAGGCGGTCTCTTGGGACCAGGACCGCCTTGCGATGCAGCGCCGCAGCGCGCGTATCGCCTGGTGGGTCGCAGGCGGCGGTTGGACCTGCGCGATCTCGGTTGCGATTGCGCTCATGTTTCTGATGCCCTTGAAGCGCGTCGAGCCCTTCGTCATCCGGGTGGACAACACGACCGGACTGGTAGATGTGGTGCCGGTGTACGTGGGGCAGGAGCCGATGCCCGAGGCGGTCACGCGCTACTTCCTCGACCACTACGTGAGCGTATGCGAGCGGTTCAATTTCTCAACCGCCGAAAGCGACTACGCCGAATGCGGGGCGTTCCACACCGCGCAGCGTAATGCGGCCTGGTATGCGATGTGGAACAAAACCAATCCCCAGTCCCCCCTCAATCTCTACAAAGACGGTACGACGATCCGCGCGCAGGTGACCTCGGTGAGCTTCTTTACCCGCGCCGATGGGGTCGCGGACCTCGCCCAGGTGCGCTACTTCAAAAGCCAGCGTCAGGCGGGCAGCGCCGAGGAAACCCGTACCTACTGGATCGCGAGCATCCGCTACACCTTTGCCACGCTCTCGACGGACCCGCAGGTGCGCCGCTGGAACCCACTGGGTTTCAAGATCGTCGACTTTCGGACTGAGCCGGAGACGGCGGCGCCGCCCGAGCACAGCTCCATACCCATGCCCACGGCTCATGCGGCCGCTCCGGGAGGCTTATGAGCGGCCGTCTGATCGCCTTGAGGGTCGCCGGAGTCGCCGCCTTAATGGCCTTCGCGTTCGCGCTGGGCGCAGGTGCCGAGACTTTGCCTAAGAGCGGGAACGGTGATCCGCGGATTCGTACTGCCGTATACAGTAGTGACGAGGTCTACCGACTGTATGGCTATGTCGGCTATCACTTGGATCTCGAGTTCGAGGCTGATGAGAGGTTCGAGGCACTAAGTGGCGGAGATCTGGAGGGCCTGACGTACGGTGCCCACGGCAATGTGCTCACCTTAAAGCCCAAGGTCGCCGGCACCGAGATGAACCTCGCGGTGACGACCAGCAAGCGCCGCTATTACTTCGAGTACTCCATTTCCGTCCGGCGGCCGAACCCGGACGTGGCGCCCGTCATGTACGCCGTACGCTTCTCGTACGCGCCAGAGCACCCGGCCGGCGGTGGCCTGACAGAGGAACAGCGGGTGCAGTTGGATCTCGCCCGGGCACGCCACAACGCCGCCCGCAATACCGACTACTGGTTCTGTGGGGACACGGCCGTGAAACCCATCGGGGCTTCGGATGACGGCATCCAGACCCGGATTACCTTTCCCGCGCGCAGCGAGCTTCCGGCGCTTTTCGTGCGAAATGACGATGGGACCGAGTCGCTCTTGAACTTCAGCATCGATGAGGGGGATGTTCTTATCCACCGGATCGCGGCGCGATTCATCGTCCGCCGCGGGAAGCTCACCGGCTGCATCGTGAACAAAGGCTTCGCGGGCGGTGGTGCTCGATTGGAGTCCGGGACCGTGGCGCCGGATGTGATCCGCGAGCGCAAGGAGCCGCACCCATGAATGTAGGGGAGGGTGAGGAGGGGCCACTTTCGCCGAACACCGTCGCTGGCGAGCGCAGCATCGCTTCGGTGAATGAGGCTCGCTCCCTGCAGTCCCGGATCAGTAACATCCTCGCGATGGGGCTGATGTCGACGCTCGGCATCGGGCTTCTCGCCTGGTACTACGTCCACACGTTTGCGCATCAGGCCGAAGTGAAGCGCGCTGCCCAGTCGGCCTCGCGTAACTATGCGGGCGGAGAGATGGCCCTGCCGTCACTCGGTCCCATCCAGCCGCCGGCTCCTGTGGTTGCGCGGGTCTTGGGTCCAGCGCCGGATCCGCCGCCGGTCGCAACCGGTACTCCCGCCGCCATGCTGGACAACGGCGCTGCTGCGGCCGGCGGGTCCGGCCCTACGAGCCCGGTGCAGAAATCCCCCCAGGAGCTTGCGCTGGAGCGCCGGCTTTCTGGCCCCGTCTCCGAGGGGCCGCAGGTGGAAAAGGACGTGCCGAGCGCGTCGCCGATAGCGGCGGAGGGTGCGTTGCCGCCGCCCGCAGTGGCCAGTACGGGCGAGAGCGCACTGGCCTCTCTCTTGCGGCCCAGTGTCACACCTGCCGTGCGGGCGAGCGTGTTGCCGGCGCAGCGGCTGCTGCTGCCGAAGGGTGCGTTCATTGACTGCACGCTGGAGACCGCGATCGACTCGACGCTTCCGGGAATGACCACCTGCGTGACTGCGACAGATACCTTCGGGGCGGATGGCAGTACGGTGCTCCTCGAGCGCGGGAGCAAGCTGGTGGGTGAAACGCGCGGGGAGGTCGCGCAAGGCCAGGCGCGCATCTTCGTGCTCTGGAGCGAGGCGCGCACGCCCACGGGTGTAGTCGTGCCGCTGGCCTCCCCCGGCACGGACGAACTCGGACGATCGGGACTCTCCGGGGAAGTTAACCGGCATTTCTTCCAGCGCTTCGGCGCTGCCATTTTGATCTCCGTCATCGACGGGGCTTTGCAAGCGGCGGTGACGTCACGCAATTCCAGCGGGACCGTCATCTACAACCCCTCGACCTCCCAGGACGTGCTCACCGAGGTGCTCAAGAGCACCATCAACATTCCGCCGACCGTCACCAAGGACCAGGGCAATCGTATCCAGGTATTGGTGGCACGGGATCTCGACTTCAGGTCTGTCTATGAGCTCAAAACCGCAACTCCCTGAAGCCAGTGCAGCCACGACCTCCGCGCTCGACCTGACCCTGCGGGCGCTGCGGCCGTTGCTCACGCGCAGCGATGTCACGGAGCTGTGCATCAACCAGCCGGGTGTGGCATACCTTGAGACGCGCGAGGGTTGGCAGCGCGAATCCATTCCCTTTGCGGACTTCGACTGGTGCCGCAGGCTTGCGAAACTCGTGGCCAACTCGACCCGCCAGCGCGTGGATGAGGAGACCCCGCTACTCTCTGCCTCGCTACCGAGCGGCGAGCGCATCCAGATGGTGCTGCCGCCGGCTACTAGCGCCGGATGCGTGGCCATCAGCATTCGCCGGCCTTCGGATCAGGTCTGGTCCATTGACGAACTCTCCGCCAGCGGAATATTCCGCGCGACGCGCCGCGCGAGTGGCACGCTCGATGAGACCGAGAGCGAGCTGCTGAAACTCCTGCAGGAGGAGAATTACGAGGCCTTCATGCGCCGGGCGGTCATGGGCCGCAAGAACATTCTGGTTTCAGGTCCCACAGGTTCCGGCAAGACCACCTGGACGAAGGCCCTGATCCGCGAAATCCCGCCCGACGAGCGCCTCATCACCATTGAGGATGCGCAGGAACTTGTACTCGACCATCATCCCAATCACGTGCGGCTTTTCTACTCGAAGGATGACCAGGGCCTGGCGCGCGTAACGCCCAAGCAGCTCCTGGAGTCGTGCCTGCGGATGAAACCGGACCGCATCCTGCTCGCGGAGCTGCGAGCAGAAGAGGCTTTCGATTACCTGCGGAACGTCAATTCCGGTCATCCAGGATCCATCACCAGCGTTCATGCGGCGAGCGCGGAGCTCGCTTTCGAACAGCTCGTGCTCCTTGTCAAGCAAAGTCGGGGAGGCCAGGAATTGCCGCGTGCTGATATCAAGCAGCTTCTCTACTTACTGGTGGACGTAGTGATCCAGTTCGGCGTTGAGCATCATCGTCGTTATATAAAGGAGGTGTGGTATGACCCCGAGCGCAAGCGCCGCACCGTCGGTAGCATCGCCTAATCCTCACCGGGCCACGCGTGCGGTCAGGTTCGCGCTCGCAGCCGCGGTCGGACTCATCGTCTCGCAGTATCTAGCGGCGTGGATTCTCTTGCATTGGCTGCATTCCGACCCCCGGGCAGCGAGTCCACTGACGATCACCCGCTACGCCTACTATTACGGCGCGCGAGAGGATATCCGGCCGCGGCTGTGGGCCGCCTCCCTGGCAGGTCTAGGATTCATGAGCCTGGTTCCTCTGGCAATGCTGTGGCCTCGTCGGCGCACGCTGCACGGGGACGCTCGGTTTGCGACTCGCCGGGAGGTCGCACGAGCTGGCCTTCTGGGAGAGCGTGGAATCATATTGGGCGCCTGGGGTCGGCGCTGCCTCATGCTCGCGGGGCAACAAGGCGTCTGCCTTGCCGCCCCGCCACGCGCCGGCAAAGGCACGGGCGTCGTCATCCCTAATCTCCTCAACTGGCCCGATTCGGTCATATGCGTAGACATAAAGAAGGAAAACTGGACGCTTACCGCTGGGTTCCGCGAGCGAGCAGGCCAAGCCTGCTACCTGTTTGATCCGTTCTCCGAGGACCGGTATACGGCGCGCTGGAATCCCTTCCACTACGTTGCCGCGAACCCCGAGCGGCGAGTGAACGACCTGCAGCGCATCGCCGAGATGCTGTATCCGGATCCGCCGAACGTCGATCCATTCTGGACGGCGAGTGCGCGGTCGCTGTTTTTGGGGATCGCGCTCTATCTCTTCGAGACGCCCTCACTTCCGAAGACTATCGGCGAGGTATTGCGGCAGGGGATGGCCTCTGATGATGAGGGCTTCGGGCAGCACTGGAAACGTCTGATCGAGGGGCGAAACAGCGGAACGTTTCCGCTATCGCCGCAGTGCGTGCGCGCACTCTATGATGTGATCGATCTCGCCCCGGTCACCGCAAGCTCGATCCGCAAGACCTTTACCTCCCGCCTGGATCTGTGGCTCAACCCCATGCTCGATTGGGCGACCTCCGGGAATGATTTCGATTTGCGGGAGTTGCGCGCCAAACGCATCTCGATCTACGTGGGAGTCAATCCGGATGATCTGCACCGGTTGCGACCCGTGGTGAACCTACTTTTTCAACAGGCCATTGGACTGCAGACGCGGGAGCTACCTGAGCACAATCCGGGCCTGAAATATCAGGTCATGATGCTCCTGGATGAGTTTGCCGCGCTGGGCCGGATCCCGATCATTGGGGAGGCGATCTCATACCTGCCTGGCTACAACGTTCGCGTCGTCATGGTCGTGCAGACTCCCTCGCAGCTGCGCGAGGTTTATGGGCCGCACGCAGCGGAGACCATGTTGAAGAGTCTTGCCGCCCGGATTGTGTTCGCGGCCAAGGATCACACCGATGCCCGGGAGATCTCCGACGAGCTCGGCTACACGACCGTGCGCGTCAAGACAATCTCGAGCCCGATGTTCGGCTTTTCGGGAAATAAAGGGCAGCGGGCACGCAGCCAGAACGTGAGCGAGCAGCGCCGGGCGCTCCTCTTGCCGCAGGAGGTCAAGGCACTGGGCGCGGAGGAGGCGATCATCTTCTATGAGGGGCTCCGGCCCATTCGGGCCAGGAAGATCCGTTACTTTCAGGATCGGCGGTTCACCGCGCGTTTGTTGCCGCCGCCCAAGCGCGCGGTGCCACAGGGGTGTGCAACGCAGCGGGACGGTCCCGAAACTGAGTCCAGAATCGCTTCCCAGATCCGGCAGCCGGGTACGGCATCAGCGACAAACGCAATCTCCCGCGACGCGGTGCAAGTTGAGCCCGCGATCCGCGATGCAACGATCAATGATATCGACTGCCTCGATAAGCTGACGCTCGAGGATTTCGCAGCCGACTTTGATGCAGTTAAGATCCCGCAGAAGCCGGACGGCGAACGCCTCAGCTCCGAAGAACTCAACGCTGCCGTCGGCAGCTTTCTCGACAGTCTGCGAACACGGTAGGAAGTCGCCATGCCTGATCCAGAAACCACCCGACGCCCCGCGACGCGCGAGGGCTCGCGCGCGGAGAATTTAATTCGGCCCTCAAAGAAGCTTGGAAAGGAGGGTAGCGCGCAGGACGCTGCTCAGAAGCCGCCCGGCAAACCGGGCTCGAGACCGGTCCATACCGTGCCGGATGAGATCAAGCGGCGATTCGTGCGGATCAAGAACAGCTACTACTTTCCAGATGGGGCAAGGGCATTTACGGACCGCGGGACGCGGCTGACTACCGGCAGCGAGAACACTGAAGTCATTCGCAGTCTGATCCAGATTGCCGAGGCGCGTGCCTGGAGCGAAATAACGGTGCGTGGCACCGAGCGTTTCCGCAAGGAAGCCTGGGCTGCGGCGCAGATGGTGGGGATCGAAGTGCGTGGCTACCGGCCGACCGAATTCGAGCAAGGCCGGCTGGTCAGGGCCGTTAATCGCCGGGGGCCCAGTGCAGTGCAGGACAGCATTAACGACGGGGCGCGGCCGCCCTTGCCGGAGAGTCCCGAGGCCCGGGTCCGCGAAAGACGCGATGGCCTTCTCACGGGAAAGTTGGTGGATCACGGTCGCGCGACGTATCAGCACGATCCGCGCGCGCCGACGTCGTACTTCGTCAAGCTGGAGACATCCCGGGGCGACAAGACGATCTGGGGCGTGGACCTTGAGCGGGCTTTCAAGGAGTCCCTTACGAAGCCCGAGGTAAGCGACGAGGTTGGTTTGCGCGCCGTGCGCCAGGATCCCGTCAAGATTCGTACCCATAGCCGCGACGATGCCGGCGAGGTCACCGAACGTAGTCTCGAAACCCATCGCAACCGCTGGATTATCGAGAAGCGGGCGTTCTTCGAGGCGCGCGCCGAGGCCGCCCAGACGGTACGCGACACTTCAGTCGATCCCAAGCAGGCTGTGAAACAGCATCCGGAACTGGCTGGAACCTATCTGCAAGTCCGCGCCGCGGAGCTTGCCGCAAAACAGATGCGCGACCCGCAGGATCGGGCTCTGTTTGTGGCGAAGGTTCGCTCGGCCTTGGCCGAAGGGATCGCCCGTGGTGAGCCGCTCCCGGCCGTGCGATTGCGTGAGCGTGCCACCGAGCGAACTCTCCGTCCCCCCAATCGGGAGCCCTCACCCGTGCGCAGCTGAGCGCGGGTGGCGCCGCCAACTCCCATGGCTGATTCCAATGACCGATCCAATTCCGGAGCACGGCGGCTCGAGTTCACCCCGCGCCGCAGCGATCAATTGCTGATTGGCAGACTGAAGGATCACGGACATGCCAACTACCAGTTCCGTGTTTCAGAGGACCCTTCGTATTACGTGAAGCTACTCAGCAGTCGCGGCGAGCGCACGCTCTGGGGCAAGGATCTGAAGCGGGCCCTCACCGAGGGTGAGACCCGCCCCAAGGTTGGAGACCTCATCGGCGCTCGCCGCATCGCGCGCGAAGCTGTCACCGTCACCGCGCGCCGGAGGGACCCCGAGGGTCGAGTGACCGCGCAGGAGGAGCACCATGCGCATCGCACCATGTGGGTGGTTGAGAAGGTGGCGTTCTTCGCCGAGCGTGCCCGGATGGCGCGGCGACTGCGCGACGAACAGACAAACGTGCGCGAATCTGTGCGCGCACACCCCGAATTGAAGTCCACGTTCTTAAGCATACGGGCCGCTGAGGAGTTCGCCGAGAAGCGCATCGCAAATCCTCAGGATCGGGAGAGGTTCCTCGACCTCGTGCGCGACGCCATTGCCGGTTCCATACGCAAAGGCGAACCTCTCATCTCGACTTCGCTACGAAGTAAGCCAAAAGAGTCATCCGAGTCTCCGAAACCAGGTACCTTAAAGCGTGAAGATCCGACCAGATGAATACACTGACCGTCAATTCCGAAGTCGAAAATGTGATGGCGGATCGTTCTGCGTCAGAGTGGCTCAAGACAGCACTGCGGGGTGCACTGAACCGAGATCCAATTGATGCCTTGAATGAAGCGCTCGCTCTCGCCGGAATCCTGGAAAACAGACTGCGAGTCGAACTGGATCTCGATAGCCCGCTGTAACACCGAAAACATGGACGTACAGCAAGCGGAATAGGCCATTGCTGTATGAACCGGCACGACATTGCGAAATGGGTCACTAGCAGTTCCTCAATCAGCGTGGCCCGCAACGTGCACGTCATGAAGGCGTACCTATCAACCGATTTTCTCGACGTGCACTTGGAGCGCCAGCCAGGCGACATGAAGCCGATGGGTGTCATGCTATCGGAGCAACTTGGAAGAGAACTCTACACGATCGGAATCACGGCATTCGAGGGAAGTAAAGGACTGGCCATCGCGGACCAACGATCTGCGATCTCACCTGCACCCGTGGGTAGCCTCGAAGCCGATATACATGCGTTGGGGAAACAGTACGCTTTCCTCGACCTGCACACGTGTCCGCCATTTACCGCACGGATGCCAAAGTTTGCGAGCGTACGAATCTCGGATCCGAGCCGCGTTTACGATGGTCTTTTCTTTATAGATCGCATGCAGCCGGCAACGCGTATCTCGTCGTGATTTTGGAGCCCTACTGGCAAACTCACCCGAGGGCGATGTCTAGGGCTTCGAAAGCTACCGCGCGGAGCCGCGGCCTGGATTGCACGGTATCGAGCCGACTGGAGGGAGCCGTCGTCTGCGTGCCGCTCGGAACAAGCGCCGGTGATACAGCCGGCGCTACCTGGTAGAAGGTCGAGACGATTACGAGCGCTGTCAATGATCGCGGGGGCGGTTTCGGAACGCTTCTACGACAAGACCTTCCATGGTATCGATTGGCCCTCGCGAGTTACGCTTACCGCGGACGGGTCCATTTCCCTCGCTAAGCGTGTGACCCGGACTGCCTGAGATTATTCATTGGAATTGCTTGCGGAACTCGATCGCGAAACCGCGCCCAATCGGATCAATATAGTCCGGTTGATATGCCAGCGGGGTGGCGCCGAAAGTCTCGCGTACTTCCCGTCGACTATCAAAGAGATTGGAAATGGACGCAGTCAATCTGATCCCACGCAAGAAAGGGTGATTGTGAATCAAGCCTGGCAGTTGGTCGATATTGGCGAAAAGCCGCAGATCCGCAGTGGTGACACTTGAGAAACGCAGCACACCGGACGGGCTCCCGAGGTCGTCGCTTACGATTGCCGCGCTTTGCCAAACGGTGCTGAGTCGCACGCCGACTCCGTCGGCAAAATATCCTGCCTGCCCCTCCAACTCGTGACGTGACTCGACGCCGTCCGCGCCTGTCGGGGCTGCGTTAAGCAAATCCGAGGTCAACGTTCCGGGGGCGATCTGCAACTCGTCCACAAGGTGGAAAGTGTGGAAAAGAGCAAACTGGAAGCGACCGCCGGTGCTGCCTCTATCGGCCGGCACAAGATCTAGTTGTGCACCCGCTGGAAACCCGCTTGGCGCAGGTGCACCTGCGGCCGCCCCCGCTCCGGTTCCTCTAGCAGGTCCATTTGGCACTTGGTTGCCTCCCGCACTTCCACCAGGCGTAGCATCGCCAATGGTAGTCCCGCTCGAGAGTAGGGCGCGTATTTTTTCAAGATCTTCAGGTCGAGCAGAACTCCCGTCAATCTCAGGGTGGGCACGCGAATTGATTGGAACGGAAAGGTTGAAGCCCCAGCGCACTTGTTCAGAGCGCGCGCCTCCAAAGTTAACCGGTTGGGCGTCAACTTCATCGAGCACCCCGTTCCCGCTGCGGACGAACCGGTCGGGAAAGGCTAGCTCAGTTTCCGGACTGGAAACCGGAAGATCCGCAATTAGATTGACTGTGCGTGTTCGCGTGTAGATGGCGGTTGTAGTAAGAGACGGCATCACGTCTGGGTTGAAGCTCACCCCAATTCGCGCCGTTTGGCGGCTACTAGCCTGAAGATCCGGATTCCCGCCGGTTATTTCCGAAACGAGCGCGGTGCTGCCCGTTGCGAAATCGAATACGGGAACGTTCGGGGTCACAACCAATGGACTATTGAGTTGCGCCTCGGACGGTACAATTCGCTCGTTGCTGAGCGAAGCAATTAACTGAAGTGTCGGTAGCGGACTCCACCGAAATCCATAGCCGGTCGTGCTATATGTACCGAACATTGAATATGATTGGACCTGTGAGTTTAGGTTAAGGGAGAGATCGCCAAGTCTTCCGAGTGGACCGATGCGACGGCCGAATATCGGCAAGTCTATGTTCGCACGGGCGCTCAGGACTGTCTGGCCAGAATTATTGGCCTGAATTTGGCCGGAGGCAATCGACCGGCTATCAAACTCGTTATGTGATGCGCCGAGCAGAACACTTGTGGTTACGCTCCCGGACGGCAGCGTGAACAGCGGCCCCGCCAAGAGTAGATTGCTAGCAAGTTCCGAGGAGCGCGGCATTGACAGATCGCTAAGCCTTGAGAGCAGAGCGGCGGGCAGATCTGTGTACGGGTTCACGCTCGGATTATTCTGAGCAAGCGCGGCTTGTACTGCTCCGGCATCAAATCCGAGCTCGGTGGCGGTACGGGTACTGGAGTAGCCGCCAGATTCCATGAATGACCAACGCCAGCTACTGAACCCGCCGGCGAGGGTCAAACCGAAATTGAAGGTCTGACGGTCAGTGGTCTGGCGCAGGGCGCCCTCGTTCTCAAGGTAGCGGTATAACGCGACGGGCCTCGAGAAAGGCGAAAATGGCGAGTCTGCTGGCAAAATGAGCGTGATCGGAGCCAGTCCTTGTAGAGCGTCCGATTCTATCGACTCAAAGCGCACAAACAGTGAACCGGCAATGTCTGCTGGTAAGGTTCGCGCTAGCATTGCGTCCAGCCGCAGCATCTCATTTTTGGGACTCAGTGTCAGAAACTGGTCCAGATCGCTGATTTGAGTCTGCCCCGCCGTGGATGCGAATGCTGAAAGCGTGGGGACCCCACCGTTGTTGGGCGGAACGGTTGCGGACGTTATCGGCATTCCGGCAAGTGCGGAGAGTGCGGGATCAATTTCGGCCGATCCGGTACCCGGGGCGGCAGCAATGTTGCCTCCGATCGAGAACGGCGGCTGCGGAGCGGCTGTCACAATCTTGCGCTCGGTTTGAAGCAGCCAGTCTGAGGCGGAGTACTCCGCGGAGATATTCATTCGATCATCTTCATTAATGCGTGTCACTACTGCACTCACTGCGCCATTCGCACGCCCGCCTTCGGTAGTGGCTCCCGCATTCAAATCAGCATTCAGTGAGTGGAAGTGCCGTCGCAACACGATATTGACCACCTTTTGGTTTGCCGGATATCCGAATGCGAGCGAGGCCTCCCCCGGCAAGATATCTACGCGAAGGATTGCTTCAGTTGGAATGTCAGCAATTTCAAGGAGGCTGGCGATGCGCTTGCCATTCAGAAGTACGACGGGTTGACTCGACCGGCCAGCGGTCTCAGGTGCGAGTGCGTCGACGAGTTCTGATACCGAATTCACGCCATAGGATCGGACGTCGGCAGGCGTTAGCTGATACTCAGGCACGATGTCTCCTGGCACGGAGCCCGGAAGCCGGGCGCCCTTGACGAGGACCTCATCAAGATGGGAGTCGTCCTTCGTGGAGGCCTCTGCCGCTGGATGGGATGATCCGGCCACAGACACATCAGGCGAGCCGTCACTACCGGGTGTTGAAGCCTTGGCAGGCACCACCGCCTGGATCTGTGCGGATTGTGGGGGCGCCGAGGAGGCGGTCGTCTGCTGCGCCGCGACGTTGACAGTCAGTGTCGAAAACGTGACCCAAGCGGTGAACCTGGCGCAAGTATGGTGGGAGCGTTGCATTCGAACTCTCCAAACGTCAGGCAATAGCCGGCCCTCGCCTGGTCGGCGCACATCGCAGTATTCGGTGGACGAGGAGGAAGGACGGCTACAGTCAGTAGCTCATCGAGCGGTCTGCGGAGTCTCCTTGGGCCTCAGATTCCAGCGCAGCATTTCCCTCCGCATTAGCTGCAGTTGGATATTCGGAGGCTTCGTAATTGCGAAAGCGGTAAGCGCTGTCTGTTTGTCCGACAGCGAGAGCTCCTGTCCAGGCCAGGGTGAAATCTGCCGCCAAGCAATCTGAGGGCCATCAGCCGGATGGGTCTCTAGTGCCACCGCCCCCAGAGGTGCGACCACGACTAGCATCCCGAGCGCTAGGCCGATCGCCCATGAACGATGGGCGTCACCCCGATTCAACTTGCCATCTAATATCCGCGCGATCCTGCGACGTATTGACCTCCAATTCGCCGCGACACCGTGTGCATACAACAGGCTGGCGTGTGATTCACGTCGGGCGATGCCCACGAGCAGCTCAGCGTAGCCGGTCGCGGATATGTTCAGCGCGAGCACGGTGTCATCAGCCGTCTCCTCACGAAGCTGGTGAGCCTCACTCGCCACCATCCACACCAGCGGATTGATCCAGAAAAGCGCAGCAACCACGCGACCCAACAGGAGCTTTGCACAATCGAAGCGCGCTACGTGAGCAAGTTCATGGGCGATTATCGCTTCAGCGTTTGCAATGTCGCACAATCCATCCTCGTTGAGCACAATCGCCGGCCGAAATAGCCCGCAGGTCACCGGCGAAGAAAGGCGGCTGCTTACAAGTAATGCAATAGGGCGCTTCAAGCCCATGTGCCGCTGCGCCTGATTCAGACAGTTGCGCCAATCTGGATGTATTACTTGCCTCGCGTCTGCTCGCAGCGCGTTTAGGCGGATTGCGGCCAGCAACATCGCCAAAATCATCGTTGTAGTGGGTACAACATAGAGGGCCGCCACAAGCACGTCAGTCGAAAGGATTGACTTGGGCGAAACAGCATCCGCCGAGCCGCTCGCTATAGGAAGTGCCGGAAAACCCAGCGCGATCGGCAGGTGCGGCAACAAGAAACTGGCCAGCGGTAGCGCAAGTAGCGCAAGGAGACCTAAATGGGCAATCATCGATCGGCTGGCGGCAGATTTGCGGGCCGCCAGCCGCAGCAAAACAAGCGTGATTGAGGAGACCAGCAAGGATTTAAACCCCAGTAGAAGAAACCTGTCGATCATTTGCCGTTCTCCTGCGACTTGCGCGCCCGAGCGATCAGAGCCTCAAGCTCGTTGAGTTCGCTTTCACTCATCCGCTTTGCCATTCCAAGCAAGGCACTGGCCGCGCTAACTGCTGAACCACTGAAGAATGTTTGTACGACATGGCCGAGAGCGCTGTGACGCACGTGGCTATTGGCAAGCGTGGGTGAAAAGAGAAAGCCCCTGTCGCTTTCCTTGCGACGCACCAAACCCTTGTCCTCAAGTCGTTTGAGCATGGCACGGACCGCCGATCCGCTGAGTCGGTCCGGCAGCAAATCACAGAACTCCGCGACGGTAAGCGGACCGCGCTCATACAGCAGGTCAATCAACTCGCGCTCGCGGGGCGGCAGCTTTTCTAGCATCGTCAATTCTCCGGTTACTTCGATTTGACGCTACATTTGTAGTGTAGCTACAAATGTAGCGTTTATGCAAGCACCGCGAACGCTTTGTGCCCCCGATGCTGTGGTTGCCGGCTGTTGGTTTAGGAAAAGGACGGGTTCGTGCGGCCGGCAAACAATGTTGCTAGGTCTCGCTGTGCAAGCGTTTTCCGCAATCGAGCGCGGGCCATTACCGAAGCGACGGGCCTGGGCCGCAGGCTTCTTAGAGCTAGTCGGATTGAAGATCATCCGACAAAAACTGTGGTGGGGCCACGACGACGGTAGTTGGCTCGATAGGTCGGTTTGTCATGAATTGATCAGGAGCCGTCAGCAGCTCGGGAGTGGGCGAATCGAATAGATTGTGGCCAGCGTTTTCTACAGTTATCCAAATGGCTCGCGTAAGGCCGAGAGTGGCAACACGCTGCTCTTCAAGCACGGTCCTGCCGTCGAGGGTTCCGCTGAACAACAGAGTCGGGATCGAACTCATCGGTGCCTTTCGGAACGCTTCACCGACATCCAGTTCTTTCGCCATGCCGTCGTAGGTGCGCGTCAAGTCCAGGTACTCACCGAAAAGGCTGCCGGGCGTTTGCGCCACCACAGATTTGCGTCGCCAGTTGCTGATGCCCGAAGAGATGTTAGTGAGAACCGACATGCATTCGAGGGATACCGGCTGCCCCGCTAGAACCAAATGATCTGGAAGCAATCGGGCCGGTATGCGATCGATCTGCGGATCCCGGTGTTGATCTAATGCTCCGTAAATATGCAGCATGCGTACTGCCCCGCTTGGGTCTGCAATGAGTGACGCCGCCAGCAACTGCATATCTCGGCGATGCAGGAGATATATCGCTGTGCCATTGCCAACCTTCAGGGATACAGGAATGGGCGAAATATTCAGCGTCACGTGTACTCTGCGAATTAATCCCCGAATGTCGCCATAAGCCGCGCGTGCGCGTGGCTGCGCGTCGACGGCCCCCTGAAGGCGATCGAGATATGGCTCAAGTGTGGCCGGTAGCTTCCAATTTTGATCGAGGCCGCGGACGCTGGACAGCACGACTTTCTCTATGTGGTCCGGCAGCGCCCTCATTGCAGCCAGAGCCAATTGTGCACCGTACGATGTACCCCAAAGGACGATCTTGTCGGTTCCGAGGTGCGCGCGCAGAGCGTCCAAGTCTAACGCGTTCTCGCGGGTGTTATAGGCAGCCAGATCGACGCCGTTTCTCTTCCAAAATATAAGGCATTCGGAAAGTGCGGCGCGCTCTCTTTTTAGAAACTGTTCGTCCGATGAATTACGATCGGAAGGAAGAATCTCACCTGAACGGCACGTTGGCAGATTGCTTGAGGCCCCGGTACCACGTTGATCCAGCGCAATAACATCGCCATATCGACGCATCGCATTGAAGGCGGAGAATCTGTAGCGGATGGCGTCGATTCCCGACGCTCCGGGACCGCCGGCCAGGTACACAATCGGCGGCCCTGTAGACGCGACTGTGGCCGGCAATCGAACATAGTGCAGAACGAGGACCCGACCGGTCTTCTTGTGTCGGTCTTCGGGTACAGAAAATGAGCCGCGGAAGGCTTGTGACTTTTGTCCGCCAGCCAGCTCGATCGTCACTTCTGTCTCGTCCGGCAGCGACGACGCAAAGCAATCAGTGGTCACGAATCCAATGGCAGCCACGCATAACAATAGCCGACTCGCGGTCCATTGAAGTATCGCGGGAATCCGCGACATAGACGATGTTTGTGTTCCCAATGTAGCGGGGGCCCGTACGCTCGTAACTTCTGGATGCAGCTCGAGTGGCGGCGCAGAGCGCGCCTGAGTTCCCACACTTCCTGCGCGGCAAACTGCGTCGAAACTGGCCCTCAAATCCACAGTTGAAGCACCCTATTGGGTTCAGTTTCGGTGATGAGGCGGCCACTATAGCCGCTCAATGCGCATGGCATGATCATCCTACCAATCGCGCGCAAGCTTAGCCTCGTACACATTCAAATTGCCCAAGATCAGCTACACCTTTCTGGGTATATCGTTGATCAGTCGTTGCATCTGCTGGCGCGGTCCTAACCGACCATCACTACTAGCACTTCGCCGGCCGAGCCTGTGGAGCATGCGCGCAACGTGACACGTATCTAACGGCATGTCGACTAGTTTCACGACAGATCAAGAAAGCATCTGCGGCCGAGCGCGCTCCAGATAAAGAGTCGCGTATCCGCCACAGCGCTCGCAAGTTGCGTGGAGCTTGTCGAGTTTCGGGTTTGTAAGCCCCGATTCCATCAACGCCTCCGCGATTTGTTCCTCAGATTGATCGCACCGGGGGCATTCGAGCCAGGCGCTGATTTGCCGAGATATCTCCCGAGTCGTCATGGGACCGAGGTTCTCGAACTTATCGTTTCATATCAAGTCGCGTTTTGGGCGACGTGCACCAGAAATCCAGGTTGACTTGGCTGCAGATTCTTGGGCCGTCAATCAGCTTAACGGGTTAGTCAACAAACGCCGTTTCTGGTGATTCCATGAGTCCCGATTGCAACCGCTCTCTGAAGTGTCAGTCCCGATGCCCGGTGATAGAGGTATCGCGCATCCCAAGATAGATTTCGGCAAACGCAACCGCTGCAGTGTCAGATTGCTGAGCGGAGAGCAGGAGGAGAGATGGGCGGGTTGCTTGTGGTTTCAGCGTATCACGCCGTGCTCGCCGTCAATGACAAGCGCGGGGAACGCGCTCGCCGCCTACGGCGGTCTTCGATCCTTGACCGCTGCGCGCGACGTGATGGACGCGAGGCGGGCAATCCCGCCCAAGACTCTCGGAGCTTCAATATGCCATTCGAATCCACCACCTCCGGCACTTTGTACGTCCGTGACCGTGCCGATTACCGGCCGGCGACACCTCAGGAGGTCATCACCGCAGCGCGTGGAGTGCTCTCGCGCCGTTTTCGTCGGGGCAGCTCGCTGGATTCCCCGGGTGCTGTCAGGGACTACCTGCGTGTGGCGCTCGCGGAACTGGAGCATGAAGTGTTCTGCATGATCGCCCTGGACACCCGGCACCGGCTGATTGCGCACACACAGATGTTCCGGGGCACTATCGATGGCAGCTCGGTGCATCCGCGAGAGGTAGTCAAGGAGGCACTCAAGCTCAACGCTGCGGCTGTAATTTTTGCGCACAATCATCCCTCGGGTGTGGCCTTACCGTCACAGGCGGATGAGCTCATTACTCAGCGCCTGAAGGATGCTCTGGCGCTGATAGATGTCCGCGTCCTGGACCATCTGATTGTTGGCTGCGAAGGGATCACATCGTTTGCTGAGCGTGGTCTTTTGTAGCGGTAGTCGGCTCATCATTTAGATCTTGTCCCCGGGACGTCGCGAAGTCGGCGTACCGGGGATTTCTAGGGCTGCGGAGCATCCCTCACCGGAGCGGAAGAGGAAGGAGGAGGCCTTTGTCCTGTATGAGCGTATCACGCTGATTTGCCACCAAGAAGGAGGGGCGGCGGGATGCTCTCCTGGCTATGGCGGTCTTTTGTTCTTGACAGCCCTGCCCGCAATATTCTCTAGTCCCCTTCTAAACAGCGCAGGAAGCCATGCGGGGGCAAGTCAATCGGATCGTCCGACTTCGATTTCCACATTTCCCAGTCCCCGTCCGGGGAGGAAATTAACGCTAGTCTAGTTTCCAAGCATGTCCCGCAAATCGCGGCTAGCTCCCTTTATCCACAGTCCAGTTGCGGGACAGAAGAGCTAACTGTCGATGCATTAGCTGTAACAACGCCTCAGGCGTGAAATTTAGGTGGCGGGCTTCGGCCAGTAAGGCGTTGATTTGTTGCTCGATGATGCGTTGCCGCTCGCAATCCACGGTCTGGATTTTTTCAAAAGAGACAAACGTGCCCAGGCCCCGGCGCTTATGCACCACACCGGCGCATTCCAACTCCTCATACGCTTTCGAAATCGTATTCGGCGCTACCTTAAGTTCAAGCGCCAGAGTGCGAATCGAGGGTAATGCCTCGTCAGGCTTGATCAGTCCCAGTGTCGCAAGGTTAAGAACTCGATTAGTGATCTGCCGGTATATTGGGACACCATTGGCGAAGTCGATTGCCCATCCGAAGGTCTCTCGAGTCTCTTGTCTGTCTGCAGAAGCCAAGGGGACACGTTC
>Ga0210400_10001132_pt1 | contig 27060 bp, 28 predicted proteins | sample IncBWH26MmetaG_FD_155456 | JGI IMG/M metagenome (GOLD analysis project Ga0210400, IMG submission 155456) | Forest soil microbial communities from Barre Woods Harvard Forest LTER site, Petersham, Massachusetts, United States - Inc-BW-H-26-M | ecosystem: Environmental > Terrestrial > Soil >... | reverse complement strand
TGCCGTGTTGGCGGAATTGACCAGCATGGCGCGGCGGGTCTGCGCGAAATAGGATTGCATGGGCGTGGCGATGAGCATCGCCAGGATGCCAACAACAATCGAAGTGATCGCGATGACGACCACCAGTTCGATGAGCGTGAATCCCGCTGCGTGAGCTGGGCGAGGCACCCGCGCCCGCGCCGTGCGTTTATTGAGGTCCATCATGGGTGATTGGTGCGATAGCCGCTGAGCGCCACGATGACACCGCTGGGATGGGTGACCGTCACATCCACCCGCACGACTTCGTTGGCCGGGACCGCCCCGAGGACTCCCGGCACCACGGCCACCGCGACCTGGAACAGATTCAGGTTCGCGAGTGCGGCACCGGTCTGATTGCGGGCGCCATTGTCGAGCAGACCGTTATAGTCGCCGACCGCGGTGAAGTTGGCCCGCGGTGATGCCCCGCTGGCGCCAAAGGACTTGGCCAGCACTTCATTCAGGTAGGAAGAGGCGATCGCCACGGCCTGCTCGCGCACCAGCGTATCGGCACTGCGGGCAGCGATCGATGACAGAAAACCGATGATGGAAGTCACGGCGATGCCCAGCACCACGATCGCCACGATCAATTCAATCAGCGTCGCGCCGCGCATCGTACCTTGCAAAAGCCGGCTGCTCATTGCACCGACACCAGGCCGCTGACGGGATCGATGGACACTGTGTGGGTGCCGATTTGCAGCGCGGCGGGCGTACCGTTGGTGACCTGGCCGCTGGCATTGAATACGATCTGCATGCCCGGCAGGGCGGTGATGCCATTGGGTGGGGCGCCGGAGAGCGCGGTGCCATCACCGCGTTTGATCGCTGTGACCCAGCCCCCGGCGACGGCGCAGGTATTGCCGGCCACGGCACGCTGCAGGGCGCTGTAACCGGCGGCGTTGATGGTGATTTCGGCGGCGCAGTTGCTGGCCACGGCGATGGCCTGAGTTTCGTGGACGGCGTCGGCCACTTCCTGAGCATAGCCGCTCGCCTGGAAGGGGGAGTTGTCGAAGATTATCGGTCCGACCGTTGCCGCCAGAATGCCGATGATGACCAGGCAGCAGATCAACTCAACAAGCGTGAATCCGCGGGCCCGGCCACCGCACAGCTCGCGGCACGCGGCGGTCATGGGGCCTCACACGCCGGCCGCTAGCAGCCGGACGTCTGGGTAATCACCACCGTCGGAGGCGTACCCACGCCCGCCGAGTTGGTGTAGGTCAAGCTGCAATTGGCCGGGGTCACGGCGCTGGTCACGCGCCAGACGCCGCCGGCAACCGTGAATCCGGCCTGTGCCGGGGTCTGCTGGAGCAGATTCACGATCGACACCGTCGTCGGGTAGCCATTCACCACCGGCTGGGCGCCGACCACACCCGGAATGGTGACCGTCGCACCGCCCGTGCCGGTCGCTTCCCAGACACCGTAGGCCATATTGGCGGCGCTGAGCAGGGTGCCTTGCATGCTTGTCAGGGTGGCGATGCGCGCCTTGTCTTCAAGACCCATGAATCGGGGTACGGCAAACGCCGCGAGGATTCCCAGGATGACGATCACGACCACGAGCTCGATTAGCGTGAAGCCGCGTTGGATGACCTTAGGCATTGGGATCCCTCTCACTCACGGTGAATACGTAAACTGGCTTGATCGTGCACTTTGCCGCCAAATGCAGACTTACACTGCGTCACAAATCGATTCCCGGCCCGGTGGGCAGACCCGGTAATTGCGGCACAATTCACACTCTAGCCGGTGCCGGCGCTGACCTTGCCGATCATGTCCCACATGGGCAGGAAGACCCCGAGCGCCAGCACCAGCACCATGCCACCCACGCAGACTATGAGAATCGGTTCAAGCGCCGCGCTCAGGGTCTTCAGGGCATAGTCGACTTCGCGTTTGTAATGGGCGGCCACGTCGTCCAGCAGCTCCGGCAGCTGGCCGGTTTCCTCACCGACCTCCATCATCTGCAGCACCAGGGGCGGAAACAGCCCCACCGAGGCTGCCGCGCGGCTGAGCGGATCGCCGCGTTCGACCGCGGCACGCAGCCGCACGACGCGTTCGGCGAGGTAGTCGTTGCCGGCGGATTTGGCGATCAGGTTCAGCGTCTGAATCATCGGCATGCCGGCGGTGAGTGACACCGACAGCGAGCGGCTCAGGCGCGCCAGCAATGCCTCGCGCACCAGCGTGCCGATGCCGGGGAGCTTCAACTTCAACCGATGCCACTGGAATCGGCCGCGCTCGGTGCTGATGTATTTGCGGGTCACCAGCACGACGGCGATGATCGCGCCGATCACGATGTACCAGCGATGCTGGGCGAAGTCCGAAACACCGATGATGAGGCGGGTCGGCCACGGAATGTCATCCCCGAGCACGCGAAACAGCGGCGCGAATCGCGGGATCACGAAGGTGGTCAGGATGACGATGGCAACGCCGATGAGGACCACGACCGTGAGCGGATAGCGGGTCGCGCTCTTCACGCGGTCCTGCAGATCCTGATCCTGGGCGAGATATTCGGCCAGGCGCTGGAAGGACTTCTCCAGGGTACCGGTGGCCTCGCCTACGCGCACCATGCTGATGTAGATCTGCGGGAACAGCTGGGGGTGTCGCGCGAAGCTTCCGGCAAGGTCGCGACCGGACTCGAGGCTCGCCAGCACGTCCTGCAGGGCTTCGCGCATCACGATGTTGTGCGTGGAAGCAGTCAGACTGCGCAGGCCGCGCAGCAGCGGCATTCCCGACTTGGTGATGGTGTACATCTGCCGTGAGAACAGCACCAGGTCGGCGATTTTCGGCTTGCCGAATCCCAACCGCCGCAGCAGGGGCTCCGGGCGTGATCCCTGGGCGAGGGCGGTCGCACCTAGTATGTTGATGGGTGTGATGCCGCCGGTGATCAGTCGGGACGCGACCGCATCCGGGGTCTCCCCATCGATGCTGCCACGGACCAGATCGCCCGTGAGCGAACGCCCCGTGTAGTGAAAGAGGCTCAAGTGGCGCCCGATTGCGCCAGCGTTTCGGCCGCCAGCGCCTCAGCCAGCAGCGGCTCGACCAGTTCCTCCTGCTCGTCCAGGCCGCTCGTGACGCTGATCGCCTCGGCCAGACTGGTGACCCCCCGGCCGGCAAGCCGCAGTGCGGCGTGGGTCAAGGGTACATAGCCGCGGCGCTGGCGCGCGGCCTCGCTGAAACCCGATGAGTCATTGCGGCGGATCGCATCGGCCAGGCCGCGGTCGAGTTCGAGCATTTCGTAGACCGCCACGCGGCCGCGATAGCCGGACAGATTGCAGTAGGTACAGCCGGCCCCGGCCTTGAAGCTCATCGCGGCGGATTCGGATGCGCCGATCTGGGAGGCGAGCCAGGCCTGCTGATGCAGATCCGGCGGGGCCGGTTGCGCGCAGTTCTCGCAAACCCGCCGCACCAGCCGCTGGGCGACGATGCCGTGCAGTGCGGCCGCGATCATGTAGCCGGCGGCGCCCATATCGAGCAGCCGGGTCACGGTCGCGATGGCATTCATGGTATGCAGCGTGGAAAACACGAGATGGCCGGTAATCGCAGCGCGCAGGCCGATCTCGACCGTTTCCTGATCACGCATTTCACCCACCAGGATGATGTCCGGGTCGTGGCGCAATGCCGTGCGCAGCACCCGCGCGAAATCCAGCCCGATTTTCGGATGCACCTGCACCTGGTTGATGCGATCAACCCGGTATTCGACCGGGTCCTCAACCGTGATGATTTTGGTGTCGGGCGAGTTCAGGTGATTCAGCGCCGAGTACAGCGTCGTGGTCTTGCCGCTGCCGGTTGGACCGGTCACCAGCACCATGCCGGCATTCCTGGAGATGAGCTCCCGGAAGCGGCTGAGCATCTCAGCGGACATGCCGAGCTCGTCCAACGTCATCAGATTCGTCGACTGATCGAGCAACCGCAGCACCACGGACTCGCCGAACTGCGTGGGCATGGTGGAGAGGCGCACGTCGATCGATTTGTTGCCGACCTTCACCGAAAAGCGCCCGTCCTGGGGTAGGCGCTTCTCCGCGATGTCCAGGCCGCTCAGGAGTTTCAGCCGGGTCACCAGTGCGCTGGAGACCCGGTGTCCGTCGATGGTCTGCTCATGCAGATTGCCGTCCACGCGTTGACGCACGCGCAGCGAGTTCTCGCCCGGTTCGATGTGCAGATCGGACGCGCGCACCTGCACGGCATCCTGAAACATCGATTGGATCAGGCGAATGACCGGGGCGTCCGGCGAGCCTTCCGCTGCGGCCAGCTGCTCGATGTCGATGTCGCCCTCACGCATGTCATCGCGCACCTCCTGGGCAATGGAGGCGATCTCATCCGTATGCCGATAGACGACATCGATGGTGCGGATCACATCCTCTTCACGCAGCAGCGCAATACGCAGCGGCTGCTTGAGTCGCGCACTCAGTTCGTCGTAGGCGACCAGGTCCGTCGGGTCGGCCATGCCGACCAGCAAGCCGCGCTGATCGGCCTGCAGTACCAGGGCGCGGTAGCGGCGTGCCAGGGCCTCGGGCAGCAGCCGCACGATGGCCGGGGAGAAGGTGACCTGGCGGACATCGACGAAGGGCACCTGCAGATGTTCCGCAAGCACCTCCTGAACCTTCTCCTCGGAGAGGATCTTCAGGTCCGCCAGCACTCGCCCAAGCCGTCGGCCGGTGCGGCGTTGCTCGGCCAGGGCGAGCTGCAGCTGCTCGGCGGTGATGACCTTCTGCTCGACCAGCAGGTCGCCCAGGCGTACTTTCTTGCGTCGTGCCGGCTCGTTCATGGCGCTACTGCAGGTGTCCCTGCCGCTCCAGTTCCTCGACGCGTTCGGTGGGCTCCTTCACCAGCGTCGGCCAGTCGGCATCCGTGACCACGATCGGGCGCAGCAGGATCACCAGCTCCGAGGTGGTGGATTGCTTCTGCTCGCTGCGGAACAGTTTCCCAAGATACGGTATGTCGCCCAGGAAGGGCGTCTTGTAGTCGATATTGTCACGCGTTTCGCGCATGAGCCCGCCGATGACGATCAGCTGCCCGCTGTGTGCCCTGACGATGCTGTCGGACTCACGGATCTGGCTCAAAGCCAGCGGCAGCACATCGACGGTGCCCTGGACATTGAGCGTCGTCACCTGATCTGTGACCTCGCTGACGGCCGGGTGTACGTGCAGTATCACATTGCCGTCCTCGTCGATCTGCGGGGTGACATCGAGCGCCACGCCGGAAAAGAACGGTGTGAGCTGCACATTGTTGCTGGTGGACGTGGCGGTGCCCGTCACCGTATTGCTGGTCACGCCGGTGACGAAGAACTGATCGGAACCCGCCTTGATGATGGCTTTCTGGTTCTGCATCGTCGACACGCGCGGGCTGGACAGCACCCGGGTCTGTCCCTGAGTGCTCAGCAGCTCAATGAAGGCATTGAAGTTGGAAAAATTGGCGGCCACGGTAAATGCGCCGCCCAGGGTGCTTTGGAGAAACCCGGTGGTGAGGTTGCCGGGTGAAACCGTGACGGTATTGCCTTGGGGAGTGAGCGGATCGGTCGTGAAGCCGGCAGGAGGTGCGGATTGGCCCAGAAACAGGTTCGCCCCGCCGGCCTGCGCAATCTTCGCCCAATTGATGCCTGCCTGGTAGGCATGATTCAGCTGCACTTCGACGATTCGCGCCTCGAGGACCACCTGGCGCCCGACCGAATCGGTGGTGCGTTGCAGATAGTTTTCGACATCCCGCAGCACACGTGGCATGGCGCGGACCATGATGATGCCGGATTGGCGATTGATGACGAGGCTGCGCCCCGGCAGGGGGCCGACGATGGTCTTCAGATCCGTTTCGATGGCGCCCCAGAAGTCCGAATTGACGCTGGTGACGACGGCGGTGCTGTTGGGATCCAGGCTGGGTTTGCCGTTCTGGTCGAGGTGCGCGGCGGGCACGGTGATCGCCCCGCCGGTGGTGCTGGAATTGTTGTACGCGGAGTTCTCTTCCTGGCTGACCTGGCCGGAGCTGATGCGCGTCTTGGAGGTGCCGTAGCGTTCGACGTCCAGATAGTTCAGATGAAAAATGCGCGATTGAATGGTCGCCGGCAGCACCAGGAAGCCGCTCGAAGTGCGTCGGTAGTCATAGCCGTAGACATCGCGGGCGGCGTCCAGCGCCTGCTCGATCGTGACGTGTTTGAGCGTCAAGGAGATCGGTCCGGTCACGTCCGGCTGTACCAGCATGTTGTAGGGGGTGCCATCGGCCAGCCCCTGGAAGAAGACCTGGGCCGGCGCATCGTGCACCGTGACATCGAAACGGACCTCGGCGCCATCGGGGTGTGCCGCGGCTGCCGGCGGTGCACTGGTCTGCGACCATGCTGCCGCGGCCATCAGAATGCTGGAGGCCAGGGCCCACTTCGGACGAATCATGGAGGATCCTTTGGCGGCGCAGAGAGCCGGCGCACCTGGAGAGTCGATTTGATCAGATACGCGATGAGTTCGTGCCCGCCGCGCTGGTAGTGCACCGCGTCGGGCCGGATCTCGCCGATCAGCGCATCACCCAGCCGATCGCCGCTGTGGACCAACCGGCCATCGATGATCGCGCTGCGGCTGTCACCGTGGCACACGATTCCCTGCAACTGCAGCTGCGGCCAGCCCGGCACGGCGCGTGCACCGTGCCCATCGCTGGGACGGGTCGGGTCCTCAAGCGCCGGCGCCGCAGCGCCCGCCTGGGCCGCCGCGGCGGCCGTTGCGGCAATCAGGAGCAGGGTCGGAATGAGATTCTGGCGCATGAGTTCAGATTCCCAGCCAGGCCCGATCCAGGCTGATGGTGCCGATTTCGATGCGCACGCGATCCACCGGATACGCCGAGCTGTCCAACTCCAGCGTCTTCCAGTAGAGCCGCCAGTGCAGCCCTTCCAGCGCCTGCAGGTAGTCGAGGATGTCCAGATAGCGCCCGCGCAGGACCAGCTCCACCGGGTGCAGATAGGGTCCGGTCTGATCCTCCGGTCCCGGGAGCAATGGGGTGGCGGTTTCGGTGCGCAGGCTCACCAGCCGCAGTTGCTGGCGTCGGCGCAGCACGTCCTCAAGTACCGCCGCCATGCGGTCGGCGGGCAGCAGCCCGACGGTCGCCGACTGCAGTTGCCGGTCGAGGGCGGCAATATCGTGCTGCGCATGGGCGATCTGCAGCGCGGCGTTGTGGGCGGGATCATTGCTCATGGAGGATTGCAGCACCGCCGCGGTCGCGGTGATTTCCGCCTGCAGCGAATCAACCTCGGTGCTCAAGGCGCGCCGCCGCAGCTCCAGCGGCGCCAGCAGCAGCGAATCCCACAGCACGAACAGTACCGCCAGCATGGCCGCCAGAATCAGCAGCCGCTCGCGCAGGCTCAGCCGGTCAAAGCGCGCCGCCGCGGTTTCAAATATTGCGGCGGTGTTCATGAGCTGCTCTTGGCCGGCAAGGCGGCCGCCGCGGCGGTTTCCGCGTGGAAGCGCAAGGTGGCGGGCTGTTTTGGCGCCTTCGCGCTCTCCGGGTCGGCGACGGCCGCAGCGTCGATATCCGAGGTCAGTGCCGGCGCCGATTCGATCCGAAACGCCTCGAAGCGGGTCCCGGCGAGCGCAGCTTCTGCGGTCAGGGCCTGCAGATACACGGGAACCAGATCCGGATCCAGGGTGCGGCCGCTCAGACTCGCAACGCCGGCGCCGCCGACCAGCACGATATGATCGAGCCACAGGCCGTCGATATGACGATGGGCCAGGGCTTCAAGCCGACGCGCGAAGCCACCCGGGTCGCCGGCGGCGCCCGAACGCAGTACTTCCAGCGCCTGCTGGCGTTGTTTCAGGTCGGCGAGCAACTGCGTGGCCTGGGCCTGCAATGCGGCGGGGGAGGGCCGCTCCGCCCGCGATGCACCGGCGCTGGCGGCAATCTGCAGTTGCTGCTGCTGCAGCGCGCGCAGCCGGACCAGGTCCTGCCCGAGGTGATTCACCCGCTGCAGCCCGTAGCCCCAGGTCCCCAGCAGCCCCAGCACCACCAGGCCCAGGGTCCACAAAGCGGCGGGCGCCGCGAACGGGCGGTGGTGCGGGCGAAAGATCGGCTGGTATAGATTGACTTGCTGGCGCATGGTTCAGGCGTCCGTCTGCTCGGCGCGCAGCGCCGCGCCCAGCGCAATCAGCGCATTCCAGCGCACGTCGATCTCGACGCCATCGGCGACCTGAAACAGCCGCTCGGTTTCGAACAACCCAATCTTTATGCTGGTCTCGCGAGCCAGGGCGGCGGCGAAGGCCCGCACCCGATCGTCCGCCGGCGCGAGCACCAGTTCCGAGATCGGGGGGCGATCGTAGACATTCTCGTAGTAATCGAGGGAGCGCTGCAGTTCCAGCGCCAGTGCACTGACATCAAGCTGCGGCAATGAGTTGAGCTCCAGCACATCGGAGGAGCTGACGGCACGGCTGAGATCAATGCGGCGCGTCAGGTGCAGGACCCCGCGACAGGTGATCAGCAGATGGGCAAAATCCTGGCCGAACGCCAGCAATGCGACGCCGGTCTCATCCTGCGGCAGCAGGGCGCTGAGATTGCGCAGACACAACTCCGGAATATCGATGACATCGAAACCGCGTGCCCGCGGCGCGATCAGGCCGGCAAGCCGTTGCACGGCATTGCTGCGGGCCGCCAGCGCGAATACCATCTTGGCCTGGGATTTGCGTGCCGGATCGGGCAGCTCAAAGGTGTCGATCACGGCTTCATCAAGTGGAAAGCTGATCAAGTCTCGCAGTTTCCAGCGTACGGCGGCCCGCAGCTCGGCCGGCGCGACCTGCGGGGCTTCGACCTGTAGCAGCTGATAGTCATCGGGGCTGATGACACCGCTGACGGGTGCGCGCGCGAGCTGCCGACCGTGGATCATCGCGGTGAGGACATGCTCGGCTTTGATCTCAATGGTCGGATAGGCGCCACAGTGCTGCAGCAGCGGACGCTCGCCCTTGCGCTGTTGCACAAATGCCAGCCCAGTCTCCTGCGCAGCGGGTACCAGCGCCGCGCGCCAGCCACTGTTGCTCTGCTTTTTCCACCGACCGATCAATCGACCTCCCGTCGCCACGCGGTACGTGACACTGCCTATGACCAAACGTTAGTCAAAAACGGGTCGCCCAGTGGGCAATGGGTCACAACTGCGGCAGATTATGGTGAGAACTGGATTCCACAACGTCGAGTAGGTACTGTCGCCACCCGGGCCGCGCGCTTACAGTGCCCGCAGATGTCCGCAAAGGGCACCTGCGGGCGTATTGTTTGGGAGCAGTATTGATGACGAGCCGGATCCTTGCCGTAGACGATTCCCCCTCGATGCGGCAGCTGGTGCGCGGGACGCTTGCGGGAGCCGGCTACGAGCTGACCCAGCGGGCGGACGGAGTCGAGGCGCTGGAATACGCCAAAGAACACAGCGCCGATCTGGTGCTGACCGATGTGAATATGCCGCGCATGGATGGCATCGCCTTGACGCGTGAGCTGCGTGCCCTGCCCGAGTACCAGGGCATTCCGATTCTGCTGCTGACCACCGAGTCGAATCCGGAACTCAAGAAACAGGCCAGGGAAGCCGGTGCCACCGGTTGGATCGTCAAGCCATTCAGCCCGGCGGATCTTCTGGCGAGCGTCAAACGCGCCCTGTGACTGGGTAGTTCTTCAGGCGCGCTTCGGGCCGCCCTGGCGCAGCAGCCATTCCTTCGTCAGCGCACTCTCCTTCACCAGCCAGTCCCGGAACTGTCTGACCTGGGGACGCACCAGCGCATCGCTGCGAATGCGCGCCTGGAAGGCATGGCTGGTCCACGTCCCCGCCGATGTCGGAAAGGGCGTGAAGACGCTGGCGTCCGCGACGAACGCCTGGATCAATGCGAGCCCGCACAGGGTGAGCCCGGCGCCGGCCAGCACGGCCTCCAGCGCCCGACTGGTCCGTTGGAATCGGATGCCGCGATCCGGGGCCGTTCTTCGCAGCCGGCGTCGCTTGATCCAGGCTGACCAGTTGGGTACCGCCGGATCGTCCTTGAAAAAATCCAGATGCAGCAGCGGGAAGCCCTCCAGGCGCTCGCGGCGGGACAGTCGCAGCAGGCGCTGTGAGATCTCCGGAGAGGCAATCGGCACTACGAAATCCGGGAACAGCAGGATCTCCCCGCTGCCGGCGGGCCGGCGCGGCCCAAAGCTGATCTCACAGTCCATGGGCGCGATACGGATCGCTGCCTCGCCCTCGCCATTGATGCAGAAGCGGATGTTCGGATGGAGGCTTTTGAATTGCTTGAGGCGCGGCTGCAGCCACAGTTCGGCGAAATCGGGCGCGGCGGCAATGTGGATTTCGTGGCCGCGTTGCATATCCAGGATGTCGGCGACGCAATCCAGCTCCCGAAACGCGGCATCCAGGTGTGCCAGGGCCTGCGCAAAGGCCGCCGTCGGCTGCAGTCCGGAGCGTCCGCGAACGATAAGTTCCATGCCCAGGTAGTCCTCGAGCGCCTTGACTCTTTGTCCGACCGCAGCGGGCGTGATCGCCAGCCGTGCCGCTGCACCCTTCAGCGAGCCGCACCGCAGCGCGAGCTGCAGCGCCTGCAGGGACTTCAGATGGCTCAGGACGAACATGAGAGGATACTAAAGAACAACTTTAGTACGAGCAAGAATATTTAGCTTGGCTCGGCCCGCCGGCGCCTCGACAATCGCTCCCAGGACAACGGAGGAAGACCCATGAAGAGATATCTGATCGAGCGTGACATTCCGGGCGTCGGCGGCATGTCCATCGTGGAGCTGTGCGGCGCCTCGCGCGCATCCAATCGGGCGATTGAAAAGATCGGCGGCGATGTGCAGTGGCAACACAGCTACGTCGCCGGCGACAAGACCTTCTGCATCTATCTTGCCGCGAGCGAGGATGCCATCCGCAAGCACTCGGAAATGAGCGGCATTCCGGTGACGAAAATCACCGAAGTGCCGCAGATCATCGATCCCTTGACCGCAAATAATTGAGGGCACCATGCGCGGGCGGGCAGTGGCGCTGTACATCGCGATTGCGTATTGGCTGCTGCTCGTACTGGTCGTCTACGCAGTCCAACGCGAGGTGGCATTGCCGGATGTCATCTGATCCGACACCATGTCGAGCCCCCGGGAGGACAGCGCGAGCGGTGCGGCGAGTTACAATCCGGCATGCGCCTGCTCCCTGGATACGTCACTGCACCCGCCACCGGCCGAGCGGTGGCGGTCCGCAGGCCTGCGACGGCAGTGGCCGTCGCAGATGTGCTGGATGCGGTGGCCTTCGAAGTCCTGCCGCCGGTGCCGTTGCACGCGCAATCGCCGGCCAATCTGCTGCACGCCCGCACGGCGTTGGAACTGTATTCCCAGGTCTATGAAATCAACGCGCCGCCGAGGGGTCGGTTAAGCGTTTACGTCTGAACGAGAACCCGACTACACTGCCATTGAATGTGGGCACCCCACAGGCGATGGCAGCCGTTGCGTATGACAATTTTCGATGCAGATTACGCCGGCGCCCTGGTGCTGCTGCTCGCCACCGCTGCCGTCAGTTTGCTGGGGTTGTTCGTGGTGCCGGCGATCGTGCGTTTGGCGGTGCTGCGCCCGTACTGGCTTGTCAGGAATTCGGAGTACTGGCGCCTGATCAGCAGCGGCTTCGTGCACGCGAACCTAAGCCATCTGTTTTTCAATCTGCTGACCTTCTACTTCTTCGCCTTCGCGCTCGAAGGACGTATCGGGACCGGGCGCTTCCTGACCCTGTATGCGCTGGGTCTGCTATTGAGCAATCTGGGCACTTCCTACCGGCATCGCAAAGAGCCGGACTATGCCTCTTTGGGGGCATCCGGTGCGATCAGCGCCGTGCTGTTCGCGGCGATCGTCTATTTTCCCACCAGCAGCCTGTACATCCTGCCCATTCCCGTACCCATTCCGGCACCGCTGTTTGCCGTGCTGTACCTTGCGTACAGCTACTACCAGTCACGCCATCCATCCGGACGCGTCAATCATGACGCCCATATCGGTGGCGCCCTCACCGGCCTGGCCTTTGTCGCGGTGACGGATCCAGCCGCGTTTTCGCGGCTGCTGGGCGTCATTGGCGCTTTTCGCTCAGGCGCGACCTGAGCCGAGGAGGGGATCGCCGCCCTGCGTAGGTGCAGACTGACCGGTGGAAATGGGTTTGGCACGTGGTCGGGGCAGCGGGCCGCACCTATCGTGTGCGGGATGGGCACGAATACCAGCGGCGCAGCAACCCAACCGCCGACGTTTGCTTGAGGCGCGAGACGCTACGCCTCGGGGTCGCAGGATGGAGCGTGGCCTCGAGATATGTCGGTGACTTTCCGCCGGGGAAGAGTCACCTGGAGCGCTATGCGCGGATATTGTCGGCGGTCGAGATCACCAGTGCGTTTCATCGCCACCATCAGCTCGCCACCTATACGCGCTGGGCGCAAAGCGTCGGGGCCGATTTTCGGTTTTCGGTCAAGATCCCAAAGGCGCTGACGCATCACGGCAGCCTGGTCCACACGGACAGCACTGAGCTGGACCAGTTCCTGTCTGAAATTGCGGGCCTCGGCCGCAAGTTGCGGGTGCTGCTGGTGCAGCTGCCCCCGTCCCTTGAATTCGTGCCGGCGGACGCGGGCGATTTTTTCACCCGGCTACGCCAGCGGATCGATCCAAGCGTGGCCCTGGTATGCGAACCCCGGCATGCCAGTTGGCATTCGGTCGAGGTCGAGGCCTTGTTCAAGGCGCAGGGCGTTTCCCGGGCGGCGGTCGATCCGGCGCGCTGGACCGAAGACGCCGTTCCGGGCGGGGAGCGGCGCTTGGCCTACTTTCGGATGCACGGTTCCCCACGCATCTATTTTTCTGATTACAGCCGCCCGCGCCTCGAGCAACTCGCCGGCCGTCTGGAGCAGGCGCTGCTGATGACCGAGGAAGTGTGGTGCGTTTTCGATAACACGGCTCACGGCCATGCACTCGGCAATGCCCTGGCGGTGCAACAGATCATGGACAACCCCCATTCTGGGCCGCCGGCCGTTCCGCGCTGAAGGTCGAAAGCCGAACTTTCCTGCCAGCCGTCTCCTACAGGGGATGGCGCTTTCAGGCAACCGGGCAGGGCGTAGGCTTTCAGTAATGCATACGATGAGCCGGACACTCGTGGGTGACAGGGTGCCCAGTGAACAGGATATCTACCTGTTTCGCGAAGGGACCCAGGCGCGACTGCATCGCTTCCTCGGGTGCCAGCTTCTCGGTGAAAACCGTGGGGGCCGCTTTGGCGTCTGGGCGCCCAACGCCGCGGCCGTAGCGGTGATTGGCGACTGGAACGGCTGGGATCGGCACGCCGATCCGCTCGTGGTCCGCGCCGATGGCTCGGGCATCTGGGAGGGCACCGCCCCGGGCGTGCAGCACGGGCACGCCTATAAATATGCCGTGGAATCCCGCGATGGCGGCCGGATCCTGGAGAAAGCCGATCCCCTCGCAATCTGCTGCGAGAACCCGCCCGCCACCGCTTCGAGGGCGTGGGCGCTGCATTACGAGTGGCAGGATGGCGCCTGGCTGGGCGCGCGCGCGGCATGCAACGCACTGGATGCGGCGATGGCCATCTACGAGGTGCACCTGGGATCATGGCGACGCCGGGACGGCGCCTTCCTCAACTATCGCGAGCTGGCACATGCGCTCGCCGAATATCTGAACGACCTGGGCTTCACGCATGTGGAGCTGATGCCCATCACCGAGCATCCCTTTTACGGCTCCTGGGGATACCAGACCACCGGCTACTTTGCCCCCACCGCCCGTTACGGGACACCCCAGGATTTCATGTACTTCGTCGATTACCTTCATCGGAAGGGGATCGGCGTGATTCTGGACTGGGTGCCCGCGCATTTTCCGTTGGACGGGCATGGCCTGGGCGGTTTCGATGGGACGCATTTGTACGAACATGCAGATCCTCGCCAGGGATTTCATCCCGAATGGAACTCGGGAATTTTCAATTTCGGCCGCCACGAGGTGCGCAGTTTCCTGCTCTCATCGGCCCTGTTCTGGCTGGACCTCTATCATCTGGATGGCCTGCGCGTGGATGGGGTGGCCTCCATGCTGTATCTGGACTACGCGCGCAAACCCGGTGAATGGATCCCCAACAGTTTCGGCGGCCGGGAAAACCTGGGCGCCATCCATTTCCTGCGCACCTTGAATGAGACCGTCTATCGGGAGCATCCGGACACGACGATGATCGCCGAGGAGTCGACCGCCTGGCCCATGGTGTCCCGCCCCACCAGCTCGGGGGGTCTGGGTTTTGGCTTGAAGTGGAATATGGGCTGGATGCACGACACCCTCGCCTATATGCGGCAGGACCCGCTGTATCGCAAGTACCACCACTCGGAACTGACGTTTTCGATGATCTATGCGTTCAACGAGAACTTCGTGCTGCCTCTGTCCCACGATGAGGTTGTCTACGGCAAGGGTTCCCTGATCGGCAAGATGCCCGGGGATGCCTGGCAGCAGTTCGCAAACTTGCGCGCGCTTTACGGCTATATGTGGGCCCATCCCGGCAAGAAGCTGTTGTTCATGGGCGGTGAGTTCGGCCAGCGGCGTGAGTGGACCCACGATGGGGAACTGGAATGGTGGGTGAACGAGCGCCCGGAACACGCCGGAGTGCGGCGCTGGGTGCGGGATCTGAACCGGGTGTACCGCGCGGAAGGCGCGCTGCACCAGGTTGATTTCGCCGCGGACGGCTTCGAATGGATCGATGCCGACAATGCGCAAATGAGCGTCACGGCCTTCTTGCGCAAGAGCCCGCCGGCCCCGCCGGTGCTGGTCGTGACCAACTTCACCCCGGTGCCGCGCAGCAATGTGCTGCTGGGGATTCCACGCCGGGGCTTATGGCGGGAGGTCCTCAACAGCGATGCGCGCGAGTACGGTGGATCCGGGTGGGGGAACCTGGGTGCCGTGGAGTCCGCGCCGGTGGCGGCGCATGGCCGCCTCGATGCCCTGAACCTCAGTCTGCCGCCGTTGGCCACCATCATGTTGCGCTGGGAAGGTCATGGTTAAGGAAGGTCGTATGCGCGCGGTCGTGGATGCGCTGTTGCCGGTCATCGACGGCGGACGGTTCCGGGCCAAATGCATTGCCGGCGAACCGGTTCATATCGAGGCGCACTGTTTCACCGATGGCCACGACCGGATCGCGGTCATGCTGCGCTGGCAGGCGGTGGATGAGCCGGAGGGCTATGAAGTCGAGATGAGCGGGCCCGTGAACGATGTCTGGACCGCCGAATTTACCCCGCCGGTGCCGGGCCGCTATCGATACACCGTCCTCGCCTGGGTCGATGCCTTCGAATCCTGGCGCCGAGAACTCGAACGGCGCAATGAGCTCGCCGATGTCCGGATGGCCCTGCAGGTCGGGGCCGGCCTGATCGCGGCCACCGCGACGCGTGCCGGCGCCCAGGACGTGGCGTTGCTGTCGAATTGGGCCGAACTCCTGCGTGCAACGGCGGATGATCCGAGTGCTATTGCCGACGTCGCGGCCATGCAGGGCCTGGGGCTGGATCCCGCCAAGGCCGCGATCATGAAACGCTATGCGGACCGCGGACTCGCCGCCAGCCGCAGCCTCGAGCTGGTGGCCGACCGCAAGCGCGCCCAGTTCAGCAGCTGGTACGAACTGTTTCCCCGCCTGGCGCCCACCGAGCACGGTTCGCATGGAACCTTCCGTGATGTGCAGGCCCGCCTGTCCTATATGGCGCGAATGGGTTTCGATGTGCTGTACATGCCGCCCATCCATCCCATCGGCCGCATGAATCGCAAGGGTGCCAACAATGCGCTGCGCTCCGGTCCTGAGGATGTCGGCAGTCCCTGGGCGATCGGCTCGGCGCTGGGGGGGCACAAGGACATCCTGCCGGAGCTGGGCACGCTCGAGGACTTCAAGGCGTTGCTGCGTGCCGCGCGCGAACTGGGCATTGAGATTGCACTGGATCTGGCCTTCCAGTGCGCACCGGATCACCCCTATGTGCGCGCGCACCCGGATTGGTTCAAGCATCGTCCCGACGGCAGCGTGCAGTACGCCGAGAATCCGCCCAAGAAGTACCAGGACATCTATCCTTTCGACTTTGAAAGCACGGACTGGCGCGGCCTGTGGGCCGAACTGAAAAGCATCATCGACTACTGGATCGCGCAGGGGGTGCGGATCTTCCGGGTCGACAATCCGCACACCAAGGCATTCGCGTTCTGGGAATGGAGCCTGGGGGAGGTCACCCGGGTCAACCCTGATGTGATCTTCCTGGCCGAAGCCTTCACCCGGCCGAAGGTCATGCAGCGGCTGGCGAAGCTGGGCTTTACGCAGTCGTACACCTATTTCACCTGGCGTACCACCAAGGGCGAGCTCGTCGACTATTTCACCGAGCTGAGCAGCGGTCCGGGAAGGGAGTACTTCCGCCCGAACGTATGGCCGAACACACCAGACATCCTGCACGAGTCCCTGCAGACGGGTCTGCGCAGCGTCTTCGCCGCGCGGCTCATCCTGGCGGCGACCCTGTCGGCGAACTACGGAATCTACGGCCCGGCCTACGAGCTGATGGAAAGCGCGGCGCGCGAACCCGGCAGCGAAGAATACCGCGACTCGGAGAAATACCAGCTGCGGCACTGGGATTTTGATCGCCCCGACAGCCTCTGGCCGCTGATCGCGCGGATCAATCGGATCCGCCGCGACAACGCCGCGCTGCAAGCGGATCGCACCCTGGCGTTCTGCGCGATCGACAATGACCAGTTGATCGCCTACGTGAAGCACGACGGCCACGCTGAGAACATAATCCTCACCGTCGTCAACCTGGATCCGCACAATACCCAGTCCGGCTGGCTGCATCTGGATCTGGCGAGGCTCGGGCTGGACGGGGAGCGGCTCTACCAGGTCCACGATCTGTTGACCGACCAGCGCTATCCATGGCGCGGGCCGGTCAATTTCGTGATGCTCGATCCGCACCGCATCCCGGCCCACGTTTTTCGCATCCGTCGGCATCTGCGCCGCGAGCAAGACTTTGACTATTTCCAGTAGCCGCCAGCCATGAAAGATGTGCCGACGCCAGCGCCGGAAGCCACCACGCCACCCGGACCCGGCGCGGATGATCCGCTGTGGTACAAGGACGCCGTCATCTACCAGCTGAACGTCAAGGCATTCCTTGACTCGAATGAAGACGGCATCGGGGATTTCGCGGGGCTCACCGCCAAGCTCGGCTATATCCGCGACCTCGGGGTGAACACGATCTGGCTGATGCCCTTCTATCCCTCGCCGCTCAAGGACGATGGCTATGACATTGCCGAGTACACCAACATCCATCCGCAGTTCGGCACGCTGGAGGATTTCCGGGCCATGCTGGTCGAAGCCCATCGGCTGGGGCTCAAGGTCATCACCGAACTGATCATCAACCACACTTCCGATCAGCACGCCTGGTTTCAGGCGGCCCGCAAGGCGCCGGCCGGATCGCCCGAGCGGGACTATTATGTGTGGAGCGACAGCGACCAGAAATACCTGGGCACGCGCGTCATCTTTGTGGATACCGAAAGTTCGAACTGGACCTGGGACCCGGTGGCCAAGGCCTACTACTGGCACCGCTTCTTCAGTCATCAGCCCGACTTGAATTTTGACAATCCACAGGTCCTGGAGGCGGTGCTGCGGATCATGCGGTTCTGGCTCGATATGGGCGTGGACGGGTTCCGGCTGGATGCGATTCCCTACCTGGTGGAACGCGAAGGCACCAATAACGAGAACCTGCCCGAGACGCATGCGGTGATACGCAAGTTGCGGGCCGCAATTGATGCGAACTACAAGAACCGTTTCCTGCTCGCCGAGGCCAATCAATGGCCGGAGGATGTACGCGAGTACTTCGGGGATGGGGATGAGTGCCACATGGCCTACCATTTTCCCCTCATGCCGCGCATCTACATGTCCATCGCGCAGGAGGACCGCTACCCCATCACCGAGATCATGCAGCAGACTCCGGACATTCCGGATTCCTGCCAGTGGGCGATCTTTCTGCGTAACCACGACGAGCTGACGCTCGAGATGGTCACCAGCAAAGAGCGCGACTACATGTACACCACGTACGCTTCGGACGTGCGCGCCCGCATCAATCTCGGCATTCGGCGGCGGCTGTCGCCGCTCATGGAAAATGATCAGGATCGGATCAAGCTCATGAACAGCCTGCTGCTGTCCATGCCGGGTTCGCCTATCCTGTATTACGGCGATGAGATCGGCATGGGCGACAATGTCTTCATCGGCGATCGCAATGGCGTGCGCACGCCGATGCAATGGAGTCCGGATCGCAATGCCGGATTCTCCCGCGCCGATCCGCAGCGGCTGTATCTGCCGCCGATCATGGATCCGGTCTATGGCTATCAGGCCACCAATGTGGAGGCGCAGATACGCGATCCGGGCTCCTTGTTGAGCTGGACCAAGCGCATGCTGGCGGTACGCAAGACCAGTCAGGCGTTCGGGCGCGGGCTGCGCCGATTCCTCAAACCCGGCAACCGCAAGGTCCTCGCGTACCTGCGCGAATACGGCGACGACGCCATACTCTGTGTGGCGAACCTGTCGCGCTCGGCGCAGCCGGTCGAGCTCAACCTGGCATCCTTCAAAGGCCGGGTGCCGGTGGAGATGCTGGGTCGCACCACCTTCCCGCCGATCGGCGACATGCCCTATCTGCTGACGCTCTCCGGCTACGGCTTTTACTGGTTCCGATTGACCACGGACGCCGAGGCGCCTTCCTGGCACGAGCAGATCTTCTCCATCGACGAGCGGCCGGTGGTGGTGCTGTTCGATGGCTGGAGCACGCTGTTCCGCGACCGGGTGATGCCCTGGCGCATTGCGATGGCGGAGAAAACCCGCCTCCAGTTCGAGACCGATACACTGCCGCGCTTCATTGAGACGCAACGCTGGTACGCCGCCAAGGGCGTACCGATCGACCGGGCACGCATCGTCGACCATGTCCTTTGGGAAGAGGGCAAGTGCAGCTGGGTGGTGGCACTGCTGGAGCTGGGCGCGGCGCCCGAGGCGGCCTCCTACTTCATGCCCCTCGCGCTCGCCTGGGAAGACGGGGAGGAAGAGCGGGTCCGTAACCTCACGACCGCCGCCATTGCCAAGGTCCGCCAGCAGGCCAATGTCGGGGTCATGGGCGATGCGTTCGCGGATGAAGCCTTCTGTCGCGCCGTGGTCGGCGCCATGGCGAAGCGCCACGAGGTTCCGATGGCGCAGGGCAAACTGCAGTTTCGGCCGACGGCGGCCTTCGGCGCGCTGGCCGGACGGGATTTCGCGGCCCTGGCCGTGGCCCGGCCGCATGGCTCGAGCTCCAACACCGTGGTCACCCTGGGGGAGCGCCTGATTCTCAAGGGCTACCGGCGACTGCGCGCCGGCGCCAGTCCCGAGCTTGAAATGGGTCTGTATCTCACCGAGACGGTACGGTTCCCGAATTGCGCGCCCCTGGCCGGCGTGATGGAGTACCTGGGCAGCGACGGGCAAACCAAGGTGCTCGCCATACTGCAGGCGTACATTCCCAATCAGGGCGACGGCTGGACCTACGCGCTGGAATATCTGCGCCGCCACCTTGAGGAACATCTCACGGCCCCGGCCACCGATGACCTGCCGATTGATGCGCACAGGGCCTTCGTCATCGTGATCCGAACCCTGGCGCAGCGCACCGCGCAGCTGCATCGCGCCTTGGCGAGCGCCAGCGACAATCCGCATTTCGCACCCGAGCCGCTCACGCGTGTGGATTTCGACGCCTATCGGGAGCGCGCCGTGGGCGAGGCGCGCAGCGCCCTGGGGCTGCTGGAATCAAATGTTGAGCAAATCCCGGCGGCTGACCGCGCCCGAGCCCATGAGGTGCTGACCCTGCAGGCGCAGCTGCTCGCGCAGCTGGAGGCGGCCGTCACCGAAGAGACGGTGGGCCGGAAGATCCGCATTCACGGTGACTACCATCTGGGTCAGGTCCTGGTCACCCGCAACGATTTCGTGATCGTCGACTTCGAGGGCGAACCGGGTCATGGCATCGAAGAGCGCCGTGCCAAACACTCCGCGCTGCGGGATGTCGCCGGCATGTTGCGCTCATTCAGCTATGTCGAACACAGTGCGCTGCGCAGTGTGGCGCACGATGAGGTCCAGTTCGCCAAGCTCGCGCCCCTGGCCCGCGCCTGGGCCGCCGAAGTGCGCGAGGCCTTTCTCACCGCCTACAACGCGGAGGCAGGCAGCGCCGCACTCTACGGCGCCTTTACGCCCGGCCGCGGGATGCTGGGGCTGTTCGAACTGGAAAAGGCGTTCTACGAGCTGCGCTACGAACTGAACAACCGCCCCACCTGGGCCGGCATTCCCTTGCAGGGGATCCTCGAGGCTGCGGGAGACGACCATGCAAAGCATTGATATTCTGCTTGATACCACCCGGGAGTTCCTGCACCAGGTCGCCGCGTTGCTGCCGCGCCTGGCGCTGGCGCTGGTGGTCTTCGCGGTGGGTTGGCTGCTGGCCAAGGTCGTCCGGTTTGCCATCGAACGGGCCTTGCGGGCGGTCAATTTCCACGTGCTGACGCAGCGCTCCGGCACGGATCAGTTCCTGCAAGCGGCGGGATTGCGGGGCGATACGACCACGCTGTTCGGGCTGCTCGGCTACTGGATGGTCCTGATCGGTGCGCTCATGGTCGCCTTCAACGGTCTGCGGCTCACCTACGTGACCGATCTGCTGCAGCGAATGGAACTTTTCGGTCCCAAGGTGTTGGTGGCCGGGCTGGCGATGGTGCTCGGGTCCTATTTTGCCCGCTTCGTCGGGGAATCGATCGAGCGGTTCTGCCGCGACGCGCATATTCCGGATGGGGACATTCTCGGCAAAATCGTCCGCTACCTCATCATGGCCTTCGTCATCATGGTGGCGCTGAGTCAGATCGAAGTCGGCGGCGACATCGTGCAACGGGCCTTTCTGATCATTCTGGCCGGCGTGGTCCTCGCGCTGGCGTTAGCATTCGGGCTGGGCGGCAAGGATTGGGCCGCGGCCCTGCTGGAACGCTGGTGGCCGCGGAGTAAGTAGCACGCAACCGCTTGGAATTTACATGCCCGCTTGGTGGCAAAGCGCCGTCATCTACCAGATCTATCCGCGCTCATTTCAGGACGCGAATGGGGATGGGGTGGGGGATCTCACCGGAATCATCTCGCGGCTGGACTATCTGGTCGAACTGGGTGTCACCGCCGTTTGGATCTCGCCGATCTATCCCTCGCCCATGGCGGACTTCGGCTATGACGTCGCGGATTATCGGAATATCGATCCGGTATTCGGGACGCTCGCGGATTTCGATCGCCTGGTTGCCGAACTGCATCGCCGCAACCTGAAGCTGATCCTGGATTTCGTGCCCAATCACACCTCGATTGAGCATGAATGGTTTCGCGCCAGCCGCTCCTCGCGCCAAGATCCGCAGCGGGACTGGTATATCTGGCGCGATCCGCGCCCGGATGGCGGCCCGCCCAGCAATTGGCTCAGCGAATTCGGCGGCTCGGCCTGGACCTGGGACGTCCAGACCCGACAGTTTTATTATCATGCCTTCCTGGCGGCGCAACCGGACCTCAATTGGCGCAATCCCGAGGTGCAGGCGGCGCTCTTTGATGTCATGCGGTTCTGGTTGGCGCGCGGGGTGGACGGATTTCGGGTCGATGCCATTCACATGCTGGTCGAGAGCGAAGCACTCATCGACAATCCCCCGAACCCGGCCTGGCTTCCCGATCAGTCACCGGCACGGCGGTTGCTGCGCGTGCATAGCTCCGATCAGCCCGAAACGCACGCCCTGATCGGCGCGATGCGAAGGGTGGCCGATGAATTCGGCGATCGCGTGCTCATCGGTGAAGCCTATCTGCCAATCGATCGCCTGATGCGGTACTACGGGGCGGCGCTCGAGGGGTTCCATCTGCCTTTCAATTTCCATCTGCTGCGCACCCCATGGCAGGCGCTGTCCGTCGCGAGCTTGGTTCGCCAGTACGAGGCTGCCCTGCCGGCCGGTGGCTGGCCCAACTGGGTCTTGGGCAATCACGACAAACCACGCGTGGTCAATCGCCTCGGCGGCATTGCCCAGGCCCGCCTAGCCGCGATGCTGCTGCTGACCCTGCGCGGCACGCCGACCCTCTATTACGGCGAGGAGATCGGCATGAGCAACGTCGACATCCCGCCCGAGGCCGTGCGGGACCCGTGGGAAAAAAATGTTCCCGGGTTGGGCCTCGGACGTGATCCGTGCCGGACCCCCATGTGCTGGACCGGGGGGCCGGGCGCCGGATTTACGACAGGCGTTCCCTGGTTGCCGATTGGCGAGCAATTCGCGCTGGTCAATGTGGCGGATGAGGGCAGGAATCCGCATTCCCTCCTGTCCTTGTACCGGGCCTTGCTCGCGCTGCGCCGCGCCGAACCGGCGTTGAGCCTGGGTTCCTATCGGGAGCTCTGTGCCGATCCGCAGCTGTTCATTTATGAACGCAGCCAGGGCTCGCGGCGCTTGCTCATCGCGCTGAACTTCGGCGACACACCGTACCCGCTGCCGCCACCGCCGGAGCCGATTCGGATCCTGCTGTCCACCCAGGGTGGCCCGCGGCCCGCGCGCCGCTCGGCAACGGTTCTGGATGGCCATGAAGGGATCGTGGCCGAATTCTGAAAAAACCCCGTTCAGGGCACCTTCACGCGCGTCTTGGCCACCAGATAACGCCGATTCATGAGCACCCGCTCCTCATCCGTGAAGTGCTGCCGGGCATCGCTCCAGAGATTGCCTTCCTCCTCCCGGATATGATGCTCGACCAGTTCCTTGAGCACTTTGGCCGTTGCCTTGTGCTCCGGGGATGCGGCATTGGTGATTCCCACGAGCTTCAGCAGTGTTTTTGCCGCCAGGTCGTGCTCCAGATTGCCTTCATGGCCATCGGCCTGGGCGTCCTTGTCCTTCAAGGCAATGACGGCGGCATAAAGCACTCTTTCTTCGGCCTTGCTGTGCGGCACCAGTGCGAAACGGATCTGGTTCACCAGTGCGCGGCGCTGCGCAGCCGTATCGGCCACCTGCAAATCCTCGAGGAGCCCTTTCACCTCCTGGTGCTCGGTCTGCAAGGTGTCGAGCAGATCCTGCTCAGCGACATCGGGCGCCGCGCCCACGGCCTTCATTACGGCCCTGCCGGCATGGTCGATGACTGATTTGACGTGCATAGAGTCTCCCCCCTTCAGATGATTTGCCGTGACGTGGTTGAAGGACCGCTTCCAGCAATCTCCGGCAAACGGCCGCGCTGCATTGCCCGGACCTCACCTGATCATGCGTGGGAGTCGGGCTACAAACAGTCGGCCGAACCCAAGGGCCGGGCCGCGAGTCCAAGTGAATGACGGACCGGAATGCCATCCTATTTAATTTGTGAGCAATATTCTGTAACGCATTGGTATATATGCTGTTATATGCAAAGCCACGCCGCTGCATCGCCACGATTTTTATTCCCAAAGTGGACCCCATTATTCGTTGCCTTAGCAATGAGTCCGCCGCACGATGAGAGGTTTACGGATTTGAAGAAAAATGAAATGAACCTGTTCGCGGGGCTGCGCAGGATGCGTGAATTGGAGCGCCGGCATCTGCCGTTCGTGCGGTCGCTGGCCGAATTCGATCTCATCATTGAGATTGGGTTTCACGAGGAACGCGGCAAGCCGCTGACGCTGAAGCAACTGCTGACGCTCGGAATCTGCGCCCGCACGACGCTGTGCCGGAAATTGAACGGCCTGGTTGCGCAAGGCGTCGTCGTGCGAACCCGGCGCGAAAATGATGCGCGGGCGGTGGTCCTGGGTGTCTCCAAAACCGCGTTCCAACGGCTGGATAGATATCGGGTCGGCATGGTGGCCTCGCTGGTGCATTTCTCCTGACTGGCATCCCCGCCCGTGATGCATTCGTCGATCGCGCTGCTGGCTCACGAATTGCGGAATCTGTTGGCCCCCATTCGCTATGCGATTGCGGCGATGGAGAAAAAGGACAACACGGCGGCACAACAAAGTTATGCACTTGGCGTCATGCGCCGACAGTCGGCGCAGATGAGCCGCCTGCTTGAGGATCTGCTGGATGTGTCGCGATTCGCGCGTGGGGAACTGGAACTCAGGAGCAGCGTCACGGAATTGACGAGCGTGCTCGGGACCTCCATTGAGGCGGCACGACCGCTGCTCGACGGCAAACAACACACCTTGTCGGTCGAGTTGCCAAAGGATGCCGTGCGCGTTTGGGGAGACCCCGTGCGGCTGAGCCAGGTGTTCACGAATCTGCTGATCAACGCGGCGAAATACACGGACTTTGGCGGCCGCATCGAAGTGCGGGCGACACGGGAACGCGACACCGTGGTGGTTTCGGTCCGGGATTCCGGTATCGGGATCAGCGCCGAGATGATCCCGCAGATCTTTACGCTGTTCGCGCGGGACAAGGGAGCACGAGTCCGCGCCGAAGGCGGCCTGGGGATCGGCCTGGCCCTCGCCCAGGGCCTCGTGACCTTGCACGGCGGCACCCTCGATGTCCAAAGCGATGGTCCCGGCTGCGGCAGCGAATTCATCGTGCGCCTGCCGACGGGCATCTCGCCCGGGGAGCAGGTGGCGGTCCCGGCAAGCGAGGACGACTGCAGCGGCGTGCGGCTCAAGGTGCTGGTGATAGATGACAACCAGGATGTTGCCGACACCTGTTCAATGCTGATCGAGCTCTCCGGTCACCAGGTGAAGGCCGCCTATACCGGCGGCGACGGCATCGCAATCGCCGAGATGTTTCGGCCCCAGGTGATCTTGACGGACATCGGGCTGCCCGATATCGACGGCTACGAGTTCGCTCGGAAAATTCGGGGTACGCCCTGGGGCAAGACCGCGGTCCTGGTCGCGATCACGGGTTGGGGCGCTGAAGAGAGCCAGCAGCAGGCGGCCGTGGCAGGCTTCAACCATCACCTGACCAAGCCGATTGATCCCAGGACCATAGAGTCGCTGCTGGCGTCACTGGCCGTTGACTGGATCTAGAATCCGGGGACGCAACACGCGGTTCCACCACATCAGCGCTCCGGTCACGACCACTGCACAGGGGATCAGTCCCAGCACCACCCACAGCGCTTCGACCGACGGTCCGAAGGCCCGACCGAAGTGCAGTCGCACGAACAGTGCGATGGCATCATCGCCCAGCACGTTGAAGGGATCGGGAAAGGCGAAATAGATGGCGGTCAGCGACCACAGCAGAATCGGCAGCAGCAGCCAGAATCCCAGCATACTGTGCAGATCCCAGATGAAGCGTCTTGATCCGACGCCCCGGTGCAGCGTCAGGCTGCGGCGCCAGCGCGTCCGGCCCGGCCACCAGATGACGGCGCCGGTCAGGCACATGAGCGTGATCGCCACGGCGCCCACGCCGTTGATCCGCAGGCCGGTGCGGCCGCCGCCCAGGTGATCGTGAAACTCTGCCATCCAGCTTATGAAAGCAGGCTCACAAAGTGCAGTGAACCGTCGGCCGTCGGCGGTTACGAAGTCAGTGGGTGGACACAGCGTCCGGTCCAATTCACGGCGGAAGACAATCAGGCTGCCGGACAGACTGATGATGAAAATGTACAGTCCAATGGCCAGTCCAAGCCACAAATGCACCTGGAACAGCACGCGCCGCAGCCACACGGACTGCGGGTGCCGGCCGAATCCCGTGAGTACGCCCATCGCCAAACCATTATGCGGGGAGGCCGTACGCACATACAGCCCCGTTCACCCGCACGGGTGAACGGGGACTGAAACGCAGATTACGGACGCTTGTTGGCGTCCCTCGCGTGCTCCTTCACCTTCTCCTTGGCATCGCCGTAGGCGGCCTGCGCCGTGCCCGAGACCTGCTTGCCCAAGCCCTTGGCCTGCTGCTCGATGCTGCCCACCGCCTTGCCGGCCGTCTCTTGGACCTTGCCTGCCGCTTCCTTGGCGCGTCCTTCCACTTGATCCTTGTTGATGCCCATAACGTTGACTCCAGGTTTGCTGTTGCGACACCAGTCGACCGCAGTCGACTTTGGGCAGAGTCTGGGTGCTGAGTACGGGGCTGCCTGTAGGCGCCCTTCGCCAAGGCGCGTCAGGCGCGGTCGCATCGGGATATCATGGGGCGTCACTGAGGTTCTTGAATGCCGATGCGAAAACCCGTCTCACTTGCCGTGCCGCTTTCTGCGACTGATCATCTGATCGGGTTGCCCAATGCCCCGGTTGCCGTCATCGAATACGGCGATTTCGAATGTCCGATCTGTCACGCCGTTGAGCCGGCCGTGCGCCAGCTGCTGCAGACTCATTCCACCAGCGTGGTCTTCGCCTTTCGACATTTTCCACTCGAGGAAGTACATCCGCATGCGCTGATGGCCGCGCAGGCCGCAGAGGCGGCGGCCGCGCAAGGACAGTTCTGGCCCATGCACGATCTGCTGTTGAGCAATCCCGCCCATCTGGCGCGAAAACACCTGGAATCGTATGCGCAGTCGCTGCACCTGGATCTGGGCCGATTCCGGGCCGAACTGGATGATGAAATCTATCGGCAGCGGGTACGCGAACACCAGGCCGGGGGAACCCGCAGCCACCTGCGGGCGACTCCCGGCTTCTTCGTCAATGGCGTCGTCCAGGACGTGAGCGGCGGCATGCGTGCCCTCATTGAAGCCGTCAACGAGGCGCTGCACACCGCCGCGGGCCGCTGAGCGAGGCTACTTCCCCAGCACCCCCAGGTCGACCGCGGCGGCCATGGCCTGGTAGCCCGCGTCATTCGGATGCAGGTGGTCCCGGTCGTTGTAGGCTTTGGCGAAGCTGAGCGCATTCTCCGGATCAGCAACCGCGGGGGCAAAGTCGATCACGGCGTCAAAGGCGCCGCTGGTCTTGATCCAGCTATTGAGCGCTTCGCGGGCCGCTTCGCCGGCGGCCGAGGCATATGAGGCACCCTGGTAGGGTGTCAGCGTGGCGCCGATGACCCGGATACCGTGCTCGTGGGCGCGCGCGATGATCTGCTCATCCGCGGCCTCCAGGGCCTCGGCCGTGACCGGCTCCGTGGAGTTGGGCGCGCCCAGGCCGCGGCCGATGTCGTTGATGCCTTCCATCAGGATGATTGCCTTGATGCCGGGCACACTGAGCACGTCCCGGTCGAGCCGGGCCAGTGCGCTGG
>Ga0210400_10001130_pt1 | contig 27064 bp, 17 predicted proteins | sample IncBWH26MmetaG_FD_155456 | JGI IMG/M metagenome (GOLD analysis project Ga0210400, IMG submission 155456) | Forest soil microbial communities from Barre Woods Harvard Forest LTER site, Petersham, Massachusetts, United States - Inc-BW-H-26-M | ecosystem: Environmental > Terrestrial > Soil >... | reverse complement strand
ATATGGTCTGCAACCAGCGGCGCTGACCAAGGTGCTGAGCGCCCGCAACATCATCGCTCCCGGCGGCGCATACGATGCCGGCCAGCGACAGGTAATTCTCAACCCCTCCGGTCAATTCGAAAGCACGAACGCGATAGGCGACGTGGCTGTGGCGGCATCCTCCACCGGCGCGCCCGTCTATCTCCGTGATCTGGTCGAAATCAGCCGCGGATACCAGAGTCCCGCCCAATATTTGAATTACTACACGTGGCAGGACGCAAAGGGACAATGGCAGCGCAGCCGTTCGGTGACGCTTGCGATCTACATGCGCGACCGGGAACAGATCGCAACATTCGGTCAATCCGTCGACCGGAAACTTGTGCAACTCAACAAGATTCTTCCGACGGACTTGATCATCGCGCATACCTCCGATCAGCCACTGCAGGTCAAGGAGAACCTTAATCTCTTCCTGCGCGCTTTATACGAAGCCATCGTCCTTGTCGTCATCGTTTCCTTAATCGGTTTTTGGGAATGGCGCCTCGCGCTGATTATGGCCCTGGCAATTCCTATCACGCTGGGCATGACCTTCGGCGTTGCGTACATGTTGGGAATCGATCTTCAGCAGGTGTCGGTGGCGACACTGATCATTGCCCTTGGCCTGCTGGTGGACGTACCCGTCGTGGCCGGCGACGGCATCAAGCGCGCTCTCGCCGATGGCTTGCCCCGCCAGGTCGCGGCGTGGCTGGGGCCGACCAAGCTGGCCACGGCAATCTTTTTCGCCACACTGACGAACATCATCGCGTATGTTCCGTTCCTCATGCTCACAGGAAACACGGGAGAGTTTCTCCACAGTCTTCCCATTGTGATGACAGCAGCGCTGCTATGTGCTCTGGTCGTCGCGATGACGTTTGTCCCGCTGCTGGGTTACTACATCCAGAGGCCGCCCAAAAAGAGAGAGCCTACTATAGAAGAAAAGCGCGAGCGCGGTTTCTACGGTTTCTATAACCGGCTGGTAGGCCGGGCCATTCAGCACCGGTGGTTGGTCCTGGCCGGTTCCTTTGTCTTCCTGCTGGTTGGCGGTTTGGCGGCTTCGCGGCTGAAGCAGCAGTTCTTTCCTGAAGACATCCAATACTGGTTTTACCTGGACATTTGGCTGCCGAATGATGTGCCCTTGACCGCAACAAACGACGCTGCGCTGCGGGCGGAGCAGGTCGTGCGCAAGATCGTCGAAAGCTCGGAGAAAACCGTTTCCAAGGAGGCGAGGGGGAAACATCTTCTCACTTCGATCACGAGTTTCATTGGCGGCGGCGGACCGCGCTTCTGGTTTTCTATCTCTCCCGAGGCTCTCCAGACCAACTATGCGCAGGTCATTGTTCAGGTGAGCGATAAAGACGCCACCCCTAAGCTGACCGGTCCCCTTCAGGAGGCGTTGAACCGACAAGTGCCGGGAACCTGGATCACAGTGCGCCAACTGCAAACCAATCCGGTCGAAACCCCGGTTGAGATTCTCATCTCCGGTCAGGCGGACGTGGACGCCCGAGTGGAAATGCAGGACGTTCGAAGCCTTCGGACCATCGCCGCGCAGGCCATGGATATTGTTCGGCAGGCGCCCGGAGTCTCGGTCTTGAGGGATGATTGGAGTCCCGACAGCCCACAGGTGAAGATCGAGATTGATCCCGATCGCGCGAATCTGGTCGGCATCTCGAACGAGGATGTAGCCAATTCCTCCACAGCCGCGATCAGCGGAACCCCAGTCGGCACGTTCAAAGAAGGAAACAAAAGTATCCCGATCGTCGCCCGGCTGCGCCCGCAAGACCGTGCACAGCTGTCCCAGATCGAGAATCTCTACGTCTATTCTTCGCAACAGAGTACGAAAGTTCCTTTGCTTTCTGTGGCGACGGTAAAAAATGTTCTTGAAACCGGACGGATTCGGCGCCGCGAGCATTTCCGCACGATCTCGCTATTGTGCTTTCCTGCGCCTGGAATTCTCGCGTCGGAAGTCCTTGGGCCCATCGAATCCAAATTGAAAAATCTTCAGAACAGCCTTCCGCCAGGATATCAACTGCAGATCGGCGGCGAGAAAGCAAAGCAAGTTGATGGATTCACGAATCTGGCCGTTGTTCTCCTGATCTCTGTTGTTGGCATCTACCTGGCTTTGCTCGTGCAATTCAAGAACGCCGTCAAGCCCCTGCTTGTCTTTGCGGCCGCGCCTTACGGAGCGATCGGAGCGCTGATCGCTCTGGCCATCATGGGTACGCCTTTCGGGTTTATGGCATTTCTTGGCGTTGCCAGCCTCATTGGAGTCATCGTAAGCCATGTCATCGTGCTATTCGACTTCATCGAGGAGATGCACGAAAAGGGAGAGCCACTCGAACGTGCCCTGCCCGATGCCGGGATCGCGCGTATCCGTCCCGTCATGATCACAGTTGGAGCGACTATCCTGGCGCTTTTCCCCCTTGCTTTGGAGGGCGGGCCGCTGTGGCGGCCATTGTGCTTCGCACAGATCGGCGGACTCTTTGTGGCGACTTTCATCACTTTGCTGTTGGTGCCCGTGTTCTATGCCATTTTTGTGCTCGACCTGAAGTGGATCAAATGGGAGGCTGCGCCTGTTCCGGAGGATTCTCTGGCAAAGGATAGTCCTGCATTAATTTCTCAGGAGAGGAAAAAGACTCTTGAACCGCCGTGACTTCCTCAAGAACGTTACTGCTTGGGCGATTGTGATGCCATGCGATCAAGACTTCAATGCGTGCTACTAGCGTTCTCGCTTCTTGCTTCGGGACAAGAGCCGACGCCGGCTGATCGCCGGCCGACAGTTGCTGTTGTGCTCGAAGGAGGTAGCGCTCTTGGCTTGGCGCACATAGGCGTCCTGCAATGGATGGAGGAACACCATATTCCCGTCGATTATGTTGCTGGCACCAGTATGGGCGGCTTAGTTGGTGGGGCGTACGCCACCGGTATGCGCCCATCGGACGTCCGCGCGCTAGTCAAAAGCATTGACTGGAATGCCGTCCTGCGCGGTTCTACTGACTATCAGGATCTTTCCTTGAGGCGCAAGCAAGACAGCCAGGAGTACCCGAATTCGCTTGAATTCGGGTTGCGCCACGGGGCTAGGTTTCCTGCCGGTTTCAATTCGGGGCAGCAGGTGGAATTCATCCTGGATAGAATTGCTCTGCCTTATGCGATGGTAAAGAGCTTTGACGATCTGCCCATCCCTTTTCGCTGCCTCGCAACTGACCTGGTTTCGCGCAGCATGCATGTGTTCAAAGATGGTTCGCTGTCGCAAGCGTTACGTTCAACAATGTCGATTCCTGGGTTCTTTACGCCAGTGAAAACCGAGGGGAAGGTCTATGTCGATGGCGGCTTGCTGGACAATCTCCCCACGGATGTCGCGAAAGACATGGGCGCGGACACCATTATTGCTGTTCACCTGGAAAAGGCGTCGATCAGTCCCGATGCTACGCTCTCCTCAATCGCCACGCTTGCCCAATCCTTCAGCGTTGTTTTAGCAGACAACGAGCGGCGCGGTATGGAGTTGGCGGACGTGCTGGTCCGGGTCGACGTAACCGGGTTCAGCGGAGCTGATTACAACCAAGCTGACAAGCTAATAGCCCAAGGCTACGCAGCCGCTCGTCAGAGCGCATCCGGCTTGTTGAAGTTCGCCATGGACGAGAATGCCTGGGAGGAATACCTGGCCAGGCGTGAAGCCCGAAGAATCAAATCAGTACCGGTTCCTTCCTTTATCCAGGTGGACGGGACAACACCGCAGCGCGCAGAAGCCATTGAGCGGGATTTACGCCACGAAGAGGGGCGGGCGATCAACGAAGCCCAGTTGGAACAAGAATTGACCGTGCTCACGGGCTCGGGTCGTTTTAGCAGCATGGCCTACAGCGTTGCGGAAGTGGACCACCGCTTTGGCCTGCATGTCAATGCGGAGGAAAAAGAATACGCACCACCGACGGTGAACCCGATCGTAGTCATTGACGGATCTCAGTACAACAACGTCCTCTTCTCCGCTGGCGGGCGTCTCACCCTTTTGGATGTAGGGAAGCCGGGGGCAGAGCTGCGTTCCGACATACTGGCCGGCTCGACATATCGACTTTCAGGTGAGTACTTCAGGCCGTTTGCCCAGTCCGTTCACTGGTTCATTGCGCCACATGGCAGTGTCGATAGTTTGCCCCTCAACCTCTACAACCGCAACACGGAACTGGCTGCGTACAGACTCTCCCAAGTCAACGGCGCAGTTGACCTGGGATATATGTTCGATCGCTTCAGCGAGTTCAGGTTTGGATATGAAACCGGCTGGCAGAATTATTCGCCTATCATCGGAAATCCAAACGTGCTCCCGTCGGTATCAGGCAGGGAGAGTTTTTTCAGACTCCGCTATGTCCTCGACCGCCTCGATGACCCAATCGTGCCAAGAAAGGGAGTCGGCATCGCCGGCGCTTTCGATTTCTTCGACACTAGGCCGGCCGCTCAAGCGAACGTTCCAGTACTGCAAACGACGATGCAGTTCTTCAAACCACTGCATCGCCTTGATTCGGTCTATTTAAGAGCATCCGGAGGAACAACATTTCAGGTCGGCAAAACTGGCGTACCACCGTTCACGCTCGGCGGGCCGCTTCAGCTGAGCGCGTATGGAACGAATGAGATATTTACCAACCAATACATACTGGGCCAACTGGGGTATCTGCGCCAAATCGGTCAGCTGCCCCCAATTCTTGGTAATAAGGTGTACCTCAGCGCACTTTACGAATTCGCAAGACCTTATAAGACACAAAATCCCAGCCTGAATGGCTTTCCCGAGTTACCTATGGATGTCGCTGCCGGAATGTTGGTGGAAACGCTCGTAGGTCCGGCTTATATCGGTGGCAGTTGGGGCACCTCAGGCCACCGGAAGATATTCTTTAAGCTGGGGCGGATCTTTTAGACGATCCGGCGTTGAAGCTCCACTTTGATGACATTGAGCTTCGCCACCATCCGCTTCTTCGCCGTAATGCGCCAGACGTTAAAAACTCCGCTGCTCGTCATGTGTCCACAGAAGTGCGTGAACCCCAGAAACGTCAAAGTCTCGGGCTTTCCCTCACCACGAGGAGCCGAGTGACCAATGCATACAGGAGACCTACGGTTATCCCACACATGAGCAGGCCGATCATGCTTTCCAGCGGCCCCAAAAGACGCCAATTCGACGGGAGGACCACCTCTCCGTATCCAACGGTCGCATAACTGCTTGCCGAGAAATAGAAGGCAGAATCCCATGACGGGAAACAAAGCCAGCGATAGCAACTCGCCCAGAGCAGGATGATAATTCCGTGCAGAACAATCACCGCTACTGTGGTTTGCATGACCAGCGCGGCAGAATGAAACAACTGAACCTTGTGAATGTCCTTTGCCGTAACGCTTCTCAGCCAGGTTACGATCGCCGCGACGCCGGCACACTGCAACGATACCGAAAGCACTACCAGAAGAACGGCTACCCCAGCATGCTGAACGAAGGTCATCGCTCTAGAGAGCTCCTTTCGTTTCAGCTGCCGTGCGAGCTTCAGCTCCTGCTGGAGACTTTTTTAAGTCCCCGCGGAATCCTGGGGACTTAAATGACAAGCTCGCTTGTGCGAACGGAAGAATGGAAGTCGAGTAGCGCAAGCCATCTGAAAACGAATACAAGCTCACTTCCGCCAAATGAACGGGCGTCGGAGAGTTCGCGGCAACTTGCGAGGTTTCGCGACAGCCGCTCGTAGCGGCGATCATCACCAGCATCAATGACAGTCTTGCGATTCTGGTTCTCACTTCATTCTTCTCCCATCGCGCGGCGCAACTCGGCACGGGGACTCCAGTAAGAAGAGCACGCTTTCTGGTACTGGTTATCCGCCTCAGCGCTGCGAGCCTGAGCCTGAAGCACGTCTTTGATGAGGGCAGCCTGCTCTTTGTATTGGTTGCTTGCCACCCGTGGTCTTAAAATCATGACGCGATCCTTTCAGAACCAATAGCTCGCGATATCCCGGAGATTTCTGGAGATGACGATCCAACGTCGCACCCCCGCGCTGCTTCGAGCAGCCGATTCAACGACTCAACGTCTCGCGAGGTGATGTACTGGCCGAGATCGCGCTCAAAGACCTCGTCCAGAACCCATTGCAATCCGACGCGCAATCGTTTCTCAATCCTTGGCAATTTCATCAGGTAGACACTGCGCCACAGCACCCATCCCACAACTCCGGAAAACTTGAGGCCGAAAATTCTGGCAACGCCAGTTCGCCTGCCGATCGCCGCAAGCTGCCCCGGCGCCTTGTAAACGAAGGAAATTGTTCTTTCTCCCTCCAAGCGAGCGCAGATGTTCTTAGCTGCACGGCGGCCCTCGCGAAGCGCATGCTGGGCGGTGGGAGGGTAGGGATGGTTGGAAGCTGGGTCGATGACTGCTGCACAATCGCCTACCGCCCAAATCCCACGGAACCGTGGGACTTCCAGGGTGGACTCAACGACGACTCGTCCGTTGTGCAGTTCGAGAGGCATGTCCTTCAGGATCGGGCTCGGAGAAATGCCAGCAGCCCATACCAAGAGGCCCGCCGGGACTGCTTCCCCATCGCTACAGCGCACTGCCCCGTTTGCGTACGAGACAACTCTGGTCTTGAGCTTTATCTCGACCTGCCGCTTCCTGAGTTTCTCCTGGGCGTAGAGACCAAGCGCTTCCCCCAGTTCAGGAAGGATCACCGCTCCGCTGTGGATCAAGACGACCCGCACTTCGCGGGGATCAACCCGGCCGTAGTGCGGGAGGATGTCACGGGCGAGATCATTGATAGCCCCCACCGTCTCCACGCCGGCGAAACCGCCGCCGGCCACTACGAACGTGAGGATCCGCTTGCGCCGGTCTGGGTCGGGCTCGACGCTGGCGGCTTCCAGCATGGCAATCACCCCGGCCCGCAGCATGATGGCATCGCCGAGCGTCTTGATGCCGACCGCATGTTCCGCCACGCCCGGAATTCCGAAGTAGTTCGTCTCCGACCCAAGCGCCAGAACCAAATGATCAAACGGCGACTCTCGGGTGAGCACTCCGACTCCGTAGGAGATCGTCACCCGCCGAGCGGCAAGGTCGATCGCCCTGACGTCACCATTCAGAACGGTCACGCGCCGAAGCAGTTTGCGAAGAGGATTGCAGATGTTGCCTGGGTCCAGATCGCCGGCTGCCACCTCGTGAAGCATCGGGGTAAAGAGAGCGAAGTTGTCTCTGCTGACGAGAGTGACCTCGACATCGCTGCGCTTGGCCGCGGTCTGATCGAGGTATCGTGCGGCCTCGACGCCGGCGAATCCACCCCCCAAAATGACAATCTGCGTTTTGTCGGTCTTCCCGCTCGTTTCATGCGCCATGTTGCCCCTCGAGCGTGGAAAATTCGTGTCTTCTTAGTCTTAGTCGAGCGTCGGCCTGTATTCGGACGACCGAACCGTCTATATTTCCTAACGATTTGGGCCGATGCCGGATTTCTGCTCTTCCGCATCCGCGCCTGACTGCGCGGCGCGGCAAGGATGGAAACCCTCCAGCGTGATTCCGCTTTTTATGCGATGCCAGATTACGTTTTGCTGATGCTTCGAACCGGAGCCGGTGATTCGGGCGGCAAAGGCAGAGCTGGCGCCTCAGTCCAAGGCAGCAGGCAAGGCAAGCTGATTCGTAGCTAGTCTGGCACAGCAGAAAGTATGATCAGAGCTTTTCGATCGCAGTTTCCGGAACGCCGACCAGCCGTCACGGACAAATCCGGGGTTATAAAAGACTACGGCGTTTAGCCGGGAGCAACACTCCAAACGCATCGGCTGGCACACCTTCCGCCACACCTTTTCGACCCTGATAAAGTCTCTGGGTGTGGACGCCAAGGTGGTTCAGGAGTTGATGCGCCACGCCTCATTCAGGACCACGATGGACAGTTACACTCAGGCCCTGGATGAGCCTAAGCGCCAAGCGCAAGAGCGCCTGGCCGACCTGATCATGCGCACCGGAACACCCGGTCACGCGGGATTGTTGTGGGGAAGACGCCGCTGATCTTCGTAAGTTATTTGAAAAAGCTGGCGGGGACGACGAGACTCGAACTCGCGACCTCTGCCGTGACAGGGCAGCGTTCTAACCAACTGAACTACGTCCCCAGCTTTGTTGGGAAATTACAGATTCAGGCTTCGACTGTTGGGCAGACGACGTGCCTGACAACTTGAATAGTCTAACAGATGATCCGCCAGCCGTCATCTGGTCTGCGCCTAATGTTGGGCCTAATGTTCCACCTAACGCAAACCGCCTCACTTGCCGCGATCGCTCTCCTTTGATCCCGCTTCAATCAGTTTTTTCGTCAGCAGCACCAGACCCAGAATCTGTGTCCACTCAGAAACAATGTTGCCCACAACCTGTCCCCACTTCGATTCCGAATCAGAGTGCGCGTACAGAAGCACCCATCCGACGCCGGTGATGAGCAGAAACACCGTCAAAGAATGCTCCCGCAGGGCTTCAAAGAAACGGCCGGGTAATTTCTTCTTTGGCTCTTTGCTCTCGCTTGATCCGCGCTCGTACAGATGTTTGGTGGCCAGGATCATTACCACAACTCCGGTCCAGTCAGCGATCGCGTTGCCGAAGAACGAGCCGATGTGCTTTTTCTGGTCGCTCACGCTATAGAGCACAATCCAGGCCAGGAGAATGCATCCTGTCACGATGGTGAGACCATGCCGCTCAAAGAACGTCTGGTTCTTCGTCTTGCGCAGAGAAAATTTCACAATCGCCACCTCGATCAGCCTGAAATCTGCTCACCGCCTCCAGGCGTTACTTGTTCTTCGGCTTCGGAGGCGTCGCCGGCTCCGCTGGTTTGTTGGGATCGTGTTTGCCGGGCAAATCAGCGGGTTTCATGCCGACCTCGCCGGTTGCCACGTCGTCATACTCAGGCTTCGACATTCCCTGAAGATACTTATCGAACCAGCCGACGATGTGTTCCAGACGCTCCACGCGGTGCCAGGGCTGTCCGGAACGCGAAAGCTCGTGCGACTCGCCGGGGAAGCGCACCATGATTACCGGACGCTTCAGGAACTTTAGCGCGCGGAACATTTCTTCGCCACCCGCGCCCGGCGGCGTGCGGAAGTCAGCTTCACCCAGCACCAGCATCAGCGGCGTGTGAACTTTTTCAATGTAAGTGATGGGCGAGCGGTTCACGTAGTCCTGCGGGTCCTGGAAGGGCGGCGCCTTGAACCACGATGGCTGGAACAGAGTGAAGTCGGCGGAGTACCACCATGCCGCCCAGCTTGCGATGTCGCGCTGCGCCACGGCCGCGGCAAAACGGTCAGTGTGTCCGACGATCCAATCCGTCAGCAGCCCGCCGCCGCTGCCGCCGGTGACGCCGAGTTTTTTGGGATCGATATAACCGCGCTTCAGCACTTCGTCCACGCCAAGCATCAGGTCGCGGAAGTCGTCGCCGGGATAGCGATACTGAATAATGTTGCCGAACTGCTGCCCGTAGGAAGTGCTGCCGCGCGGGTTGGGATAGAGAACCACATAGCCTTTGGCGGCCATCCATTGAAATTCATGGTCGAAAACAAAACCGTATGCGGCGTGCGGCCCGCCGTGAATGTTGAGGATGAGAGGATATTTTTTCGACGCGTCAAAGTCCGGCGGCTTCTGGATCCAGCCGTGAATTTTCTTGCCGTCAAAACTCGTGTACCAGATCTCTTCCGGCGCGGTCAGGTTGAGCTGGCAGAAAAGCTTGTCATTGATGTGGGTCAGCTGTCGCGGCTGCGCGCCGGCTTGCGCGCGGTCGATCCAGAAAAGATCGCCGATGTTCGTGGGTGTGGAAATAAGCGCAACCAAACCTGAAGCATCTTTGTTGGCGCGGAAGCGCTCCACCGCCTGGTTGCCTTTGGTGATCTCTGAAATTTTGGCGGACCCGATCTCAACTTGAATCAGATTGGCGCGGCCTTCGCGTGCGGTTGAAACGATGAGGCTGTTGCCATCCGCGGTCCAGATCACGTGGTTCGGGCCGCCAGCGCGAGGCGTGCCTTGATCGCCACCTACGCCGCCGCACACGTCAAAGTCGTAACTTGCGGTGAGGTTGCGGGGCTTGGCTTCGGACGCAAGGTCCATCACCCACAGATCGGGCTGGGTGTAAGACTGCACCGGTTCGTTGATTGAGGCGCAGAACGCCATGCGCTTGCCGTCCGGACTGAGAGACATTTCACCGGGCGCCATATTGATGGAGACAATTTTTCCCGGCGTGCCGCCGGTGGCCGCCACGGAATAAACGTCGGCGTGAGGGTGCTCATAAGAAGGATCGTCCACCTGCGTGGTGGTGTAGAAGATTTTGCTGGAGTCCGGCGACCACATAATGCCGTCTTCCTGGTATTTGCCGCTGGTGAGCTGTTTCGGTTTTGCGTCGTCTTCAGAACTCTGCGGCGCGGCGATCACCCAAATGTGCTGGGGATGCTTGAAATCAAGATAGCCGCCGCCGTTGATGCGATAGACCGAGCGCGTGATGACCCGCACGTCGCTCTCATGGTCGGCGTCGGCGGCGGGTCCGGCTTCCGGCCTGGCATCTTCTTTGGCATTTTTATCGTTTTTATCTTTATCTTGATCTGGGTCGTCGGGCTTGGCTTGAGTCTTGTCTTTCTTGCGCTGTTTGGCCAGGTCATCCGCCGACGTGTCACTGGTGAAGGCGATCATCTTGCCGTCGGGCGACCACACGGGCCCGCCCGCGCCGCGCGGCAGATCAGTGATCTTCCATGACTCGCCGCCTCCGCTCACGGGCAACAGGTAAAGCTGCGCCGCCGGAGGACGTGCTCCGGATCCGCCAGAACCGCCAGGGCCAGCGGCGGCCGGACCAGCAGGCTCAGGCGCGCGGACAAAGACGAGCCACTTGCCGTCAGGTGACCAGCGGGGAGAAGAGTCGTGCTTGCCGTCGGTCATGCGGCGCGGCTCTTCGTCGCCCCGCGTCCCAACGCTCCAGACGGAAGTGTCATACCCGGTCTTCTTCTCATCCACCGTCACTTTGACGAAGGCAACGCGCGATCCATCGGGCGAAATCTGCGGATCGCCGATCCAGTTGAATTGGAAAATATCCTTCTCGGTGATCGAGCGTTTTTGTGCTTGAGCTGGTTGCGACTGAGAAAGACCGGCAATCGCCGCGGCACAACACAACGCGATCGCAAGCAGACGGGCGGAACGAGGCATGGAGACTCCTTCAGGGAAACCTAACTTTATACGAGAGCAGGGAAGAGTTGTCGAGTGGAATGACGAGGCTTATGCACGTTGATTACGAAGTCTCGGAGAAGGATTTTTTCGAAGCGCAGAAGCTAGCAATCAAAAAGTCGCCTTTGGCAGCCGTACGCATGTCACGATGGGTGTTTCCTCTGGCAGGGGTGGCTGCTGTGATCTTTCTTATTACGGCCATGGCACGTGAGGGATTCAGAGGCAATATGGTGTTTGGATTGCTTATCACCTCGTGGTTGCTCTTCATGCCGCTCATCGTTCGCAAGACGCAAAAAAAGCTCTATGCAAGATCTAAACATTTCCACGGCCTGATGTCGCTGGATGCCGACGATTACGAGATGACAATAAGAGGCGATGGCATCGATTCGCGAATGGCGTGGTCAAACTTCGCCAACTCTTACGAGGACGATCACTCTTTTGTGATCTACCAGAGCAGCGCCATATTCCATCCAATTCCGAAACGGATGCTGTCGGAGGAGCAGATCGCGGCGTTGAGGGGATGTTTTGAGCGGAATATTCCAGCGATGGCGTGATCTCTTTGCGCTCCGCTGCGCTGCGCCCGGGCCTGCGGCGCAAGGAAGGAGTTTGTTCCAGTCTTTACGGCACGACTTCGCAGCCTTTGCTCGCTGCGTTCGCGTCAGGCTAAACGCTCAAGTCATGCCCTGACACTTGTCCTGGCGTGGACGCGGTTTCGCGAATGAATCGAATGTGGTGCTGGGAATATTTTCACCCACCCTTGAACCCCTTTGGCACGGCCAGGAGATCGGCGGAGCTGGCGGATGTTGCAACGGGGAATGACCAAAATTTATGCATTTTCACAGTATGTCTTTGCTTAGTCAGGGACTAAGTAAAATCTTATAGAAAAGAGAGCCGCTCGCCATCCCACGCCTACTCTCACAAGAGTAGACTTGGTCAAGCTTTTCCAACCTTTCCCCCAGGAGAATCTAGAATGCAAGTAACTCTCCCCCTCCACCTTCCAGCCCCATTCAAAAATTTGTTTATTACGACAGCGGCGCTTGTGTTGTTTGCCGCCAGCAGCAGCGCGCAGGTAGTGCGCCAAATTAACAGTTCAGGAACAACACAGCCGGCGCCCACACAAACCGGGGCGCCCGGAGTACAAGACCAGGAAATTGATACTGCCCTGAACGGCAATGACAGTGATGACGATCTGGGCGTGGATATTCAGGGCAATGTTTCCGGCAAGACCGCGCTCAATCGGTCGATCGCGCCCGGCCCCGGGCAGGGACCGCAGGTGCCTGGTAACGGAAGGGCTAAATCGAATCCTGAGATCGTTACCAGCTTTGATGGCCTCAACTTCTTCAACCAGCGCTTTGCCAACAACGGTAACCAGTTTTCGGTTGAGCCTCCGGACCAGGCGCTCTGCGCCGGCAATGGTTTTGTGCTGGAATCAGTGAATGATGTTCTGAATATTTATGGCCCGGATGGAAGCTCGTTGCTGGGCGTGACTGATCTGAACACGTTCTATGGTTATCCGGCGGCCATTGATCGTAGGAAGAACCCGCTGCAGTTTGGGCCGTCCATCACCGATCCCACCTGCCATTTTGATCCTGCCTCGCAACGCTGGTTTCACGTGGTGCTCACGCTGGACCGCGCGGTTGTGACTTCGCAAAATCTCAATGGTAAAAACCATCTGGATATCGCGGTGAGCAATACATCCAACCCGCTTGGTAGCTGGACCATCTTCCATCTTCCCGTCCAGAATGACGGCACCGATGGCACCCCGAACCACGGCTGCGTCGCCAGGGTAAGAATCAACGGCGTGTTGACGCTGGTGCCTGCGCAATGTCTGGGCGATTATCCGCATATCGGCATGGACGCCAATGGCCTGTATATCACCACCAATGAATTTGATCTGTTTACCCCCGGCAGGTTCCATGGGGCGCAGATCTATGGCATCTCCAAGCAAGGGTTGATATCCGGCGGGCCCGCCAATGTGGTGCAGTTTGATACCACGGCTCTGGCGCCTACGCTGCCATTCGGAATACAGGGCTTCACGGTATTTCCGGCGCTTTCTCCCGGGACCGACTTCCGGACTGATAACGGTGGAACAGAATTCCTGCTGAGTTCATTGGCTGTGTTCTCTACCACCCATTCTTTCAACGAACTGGTAACGTGGCAGCTCACGAACACGCAGTCGCTCAACGGCGCAACTCCGGCGGTGAGCCTGACTACTGGAACGGTCAACACCCAGACTTATGCTGTTCCTTCCAGCTCAGCCCAGAAAGCGGGTCCGTTCCCGCTGGGGCAGTGCCTTGCTGATACCACGATCTCAACTCCGTTCGGGACCGGCTGCTGGCGCTTCTTCTTTGCTGCAGGAGGGCCCTTCAGCAATCCGGACACAAGACCACCCAGCAATGATTCGCGCATGCAGCAGGTTTCTTACGCCAACGGCAAACTGTGGGCCGCGCTTGATACGGCTGCCACGGTGAACGGAAAGAACCAGGCCGGCATCGCGTTCTTTGTGCTGCATCCCAGCGGAGCGTCAGCGGACGTAATTACGCAGGGCATCATCGCTCTGCCCAATAACAATGTGACCTATCCGGCGGTGGGCGTAAATTCCAGCGGGCGTGGCGTGATCGCTTTTACCGTACTGGGTAACGATCACTTCCCGAGCGCCGGTTATGCCGCGCTCGACGCCAAAGTCGGCGCGGGTGACGTCCACATTGCCGCGGAGGGGGCAGCCCGCCAGGATGGATTTACAGGTTATTTCCCTGAAGTGAATCCAATCCGTCCTCGGTGGGGAGACTATGGTGCTGCCGCCGTCGATGGAAATACGATCTGGTTTGCGAGCGAATACATCGCAAACTCCTGCAATCTGGCTACCTACGTGGCAACCAACTTTACCTGTGGTAATACGCGCGGTTCACTCGGGAACTGGGCCACGCGGATTACCCATGTCAACGTACAATAACTCTTAGAATTACACTTCGAGGGCCGGAGAAATCCGGCCCTTTTTTTTGCGCGATTTATCGTTGTCTTCTATTCTCGTTTGCCAAAACGGAAAACGTTCGGCGAATGCAGGTTTTCGCGTTTCTCCTTTCCTCTAACTTTGGTAACTTTCCGGCGCGGCGCATATAGGACAAAATAAGGGCAATATGTCCCTGGCCCCGGCCCAAGATCACTTAGAACAACTCCAACCCAGTGTGTCTGCGAGCGATGCTGCCGCGCCCACGCGCTGGCACGCGCTACGAGTGCGTTTCGGCAAGATGCCCGTCTGGACTCGCTATGGAGCCATCACCGTTCTGCTGATCGCCGCGATCTTTGCCGTCTATGCGGCGGTGCCGGCGGAACAAGCGCGGCTGCAGATTATCTGCCAGCATAGTTTCCGTTCCGCGCAGCTTTCAGTCCTGCTGGATGGATCGGTGGTTTACAGCAGTAATGTGAATGCGGCTTCGAAAAAGCGGCTGGGAATTCTGCCCAAGGGGCAGTCCGGACCAGAGATTTTCTCCAAAGTGATTGACGTTCCCACGGGCAAGCATGTTGTGCAGGTCCGCATGAGCGCGCCGGGTGAAGGATTTGATCAGGCGCGCAGCGCAGCCGCCGACTTTACGCCCGACCGCGAAAGCATTTTGCAGATCAACGCCACGCGGCGGAATACGTTGGCCGTGAACTTTGAAGGCGCCGCTTCTTCGACAACGACTGCCGCGGCGTCAACCGGATCGTCCACGCCTGATTCGCACCCGCTGCCCAGGAGCGGGATCACGATCGTCTTCAGCATCCTGGGGACAATGCTTTCCGCTAGCATCAGCTTTCTGGTGCAGGAGTTCTGGCGGTCGCATAAGAATCGGGTCAGCAGCTAGCGGGAAGACGGTAGTTGGCTCTTGGCAGCGGGCTATTAGCCAAATCAAAATCCAAAAACCAACTAACAACTACCAAAAGCCAAGCCAAAAACTTTATGTTCCTTCGTGTCCTTTGTGGTTAGTTTGGCTTTTTCTCCCCCGGCAATTCCGGTGGCGGATAGTAAACTTTGCTGCCGCCGATCTTCTGGACCTCGTCGCGGAATGTGGTCCCGTAATCTTTCTCGCTGGTCAAGGCGTACGCCTGGCGCTTGTAATTCCAGCTTTTTGGATTCAGACGCTGCGCTTCTTTGAAGTGCGCAATCGCCTCCGTCTGGTGGCCGGACTTGTAGAGTTGTTCGCCCAGCCCAAACTCCGCGGCGGCGAGAATGATGTTGGGATCCTGCGCTGTCAGTTTTTCGCGCAGATGGTCTTCGCTCATCACGTAAGCGCTCTTGTCGCCTTTTTCCACCCAGTCTTTCAGCGCGTTGAGGTAGGGCTCAGAATCCAGGCCGCTGAATTTCTTGAAGCGGTCGTCAACAAACGCAACTTCATTCGGACGCACAATGCGTCCCTGCTCATTGATCCAGGCTCCGGTAGGCACGTTGACCATGTTGTACAACTTGGAGACGAGATGCTTTTCGTCGATGAGCACGGTGTAAGTCAGCGGCCCAGTCTTCCTGGCGGTCTCAATCGTCTCTTTCGGCAAATCAGGTTTGGTCGCGACATACTGTAGAGGATCGATCCACGGGCCGGCGTCTTTGGCCCCGCCGGTATCCTGCGCCACGGAGATGATCTCAAAATTCTTGTCTTTCAGCTGCTGGTAGATTGCCTGCCAGCCTGGCAGGTCAAAGCGGCACCCTCACCACGAAGCCCATGTAACCAGCAGGATTTTCTTGCCGCGAAAATCAGAGAGCTTATGCGGCTTGCCCTGGAGATCGGGCAGTGTGAAGTCTGGCGCTTGCAGCGAGCTGAGTTGCTGGCGCTGGTCTGCGCGCAGTCCGAAATACCAGGTTGCGAGCGCGGCATCATGCGCAACAGGCTGATGGACGAGCTGGGCAAACGCCGTCATGTTGAACCAGGTCTGGCTGAGTCTGGATGCGCCGGCATCTTTGTGGATGAATGCGTCCCGCCTGGCTTTGGGCAGCGGGAAGCAAAGCTCGTCGCGACAGACGCCTTGCGGTTTTACCTCAAAACGCGTGGCCCGCTTCAGGTCAGCGGTGGTGATCCAGAGCTGGTCCGCGTCTTCGCGCGCAGAAGTGACGTCCGTTGCAGCGTCGTCATAGACGATGGTCGCGCGCTGCTCCTTGGCCGCGGCGGGAAGCGTGGCGAGCAGCAGGATCAGAAGCAGACCGGAAGACATATTGGCTTTCATAATAAGGCCTCCACTAGCGGACGCAATTATATAGAGTTCTCTCACCTAATCGTTAAGTAAAGGACAGCCAGTAAGAGAGCAACGATCCAACAGAAATGCCAAAGCCGCGAAGATATTTTGGATACCAAGCTCAAGAACCATATCGGCAAATGGAAACGCCCGAATCCATTTTGAGCTGCTCATGTGTCGCCGGCGGGCAAAGGTGACTATCGTGTCCGTCCAGAAAAAGCACAGCGAGCCAATTGCGACGAGTGAAAGCAAGGAGATCAGTCTAAGATTCATTGAAAGAGACGACACCGTTTTCACCTCGGCCAGCAATCACTATTGCGAATGGGCCAGCTGCTGCATCGGTTTCAACCCCAAATCTTCCAAAAGCGCCGCATCTTCATCCGGTGCGGGATTGGGCGTGGTCAGGAGTCGTTCACCCGTGAAAATGGAATTCGCTCCGGCCATAAAGCACAAGAGAATGGCTTCGCGCGACATCTGTTTGCGGCCCGCGGCTAGCCGTACCATCGAGTGCGGCATCAGAATGCGGGCGCAGGCGATGGTCCGCACCATGATGAGAGGATCCAGATCAGGCGCGTCCGCCAAGGGCGTGCCTTGAGCGCGGACCAGCATGTTGATGGGAACGCTCTCAGGATGCGGGTCCAGCGTGGCGAGCTGGTGCAGAAGCCCGATGCGGTCATCCTCAGATTCACCCATTCCAAGAATTCCGCCGCAGCAAACCGTGATGCCGGCTTTGCGTACCGCCGCAATCGTATCCAGACGTTCCTTGTAGACCCGGGTGCTGATGATCTTGCCGTAAAATTCCGGAGAAGAATCCAGATTATGGTTATAGGCGGTAACGCCGGCTTCTTTGAGTTGAGCGGCCTGTGATTCCGTCAGCATCCCCAGCGTGCAACAGACTTCCATGCCGAGCGCGGCCACGCCGCGGACTGACTCCAGCACCGATTCAAACTCGCGTCCCTGCGGCGCCTGTCGCCAGGCAGCGCCCATGCAGAAGCGGGTTGCGCCATCGGCTTTTGCGCGGCGTGCCGCGGGCAATATTTCTTCCCCATTCATCAGTGGTTCGCGCTCCACACCGGTGGAGTAGCGCGCGCTCTGCGGACAATAAGCGCAATCTTCCGGACATCCCCCGGTTTTGATCGAAAGCAGACGGCACATCTGTACCTCGTTCGCCGGGTGAAATTCGCGGTGCTGGATCTGTGCCTGCAGAAGAAGGTCGAGCAGCGGCTGATGATAGAGAACGGCGATCTCCTGCCGTGTCCAATCCTTACGCATGGCTACCTATTATAAATAAATGCCGTTCCGCCGAGCGGGCGAACGGGGTCTTAAGCAGCAAGGGAAGCGCTGAAAGTGATGGCGGTCCGCCATAAGAGCGGATAGTTCAGCCGAATCCTTTACGTTTGTTGTAGTTAGCCGCCGAGTGAAAATTTCTGTCAATTCGAGGGTCAAGCCCAAAAGTAACTAATTCTTCGGCTTTCTTGATCTTCCCCACGTCGCATCTATTGATAAAGTAGTTGCTCCTGACGGGCCCGGTTTCCCCAGTGCTTAAAATGAAGGACTTGAAGAAACAATTCGCGCGGGTTGGTCTCCTTTTAGCAAGCGGGCTGGCCTTCGCGCAGCCTGTACCGCGGCTGAATAATATGACCCCGGCAGTTAGCCTGCCGCTTTCCATGATCACTCCCGTAAAGCAGCCGTGTGTCCACCCCATTGAGCCGTTCGATATTGACGACTATAACGGCCCGCTCAGCCAGGCGGTTGCGCGATTCTCACAACGGCTGGAAAGCACCACGGTCCGCATTCCGCGCCACAAGAGCGATCTCCGTCCCTGCGCGCTTTCCGCTTCAGACAAGTTCCACATGTTCGTCGAAAGCACTTCTGATCCGCTGAACTATGTCGGCGCAGCATGGGATGCCGCCACGGCGCAGATTGATCGCGACGATCCTTCTTACCAGCAAGGCGCTTCAGGCTATGGAAAACGCTTTGGCGCAGCGGTCACGGACAATGCCACCGGGGACTTTTTTGGCATCTTCCTTTACCCATCTCTCTTCCGCCAAGACCCGCGCTACTATCGCCTGGGACAGGGATCCACGCAGTCGCGGATCGGCCACGCGATGGCGCACACGTTTGTGACCCAGGGTGATTCCGGTAAGCTCATGCCGAATTATTCCGAGTGGTTTGGGACCGTAAGCTCCAAAGCGCTGAGCAATCTTTATCATCCAGGGAACGAGCGCGGATTTGGTCCGACGGCCAGCCGTGTCGGTTTCAGCGTCGCCAATGACATGGCCTGGGACGTTCTTCGCGAGTACTGGCCGGAAATCGCCCGCAAGTTCAAGTTGCCCTTCCGAACCCATAGCTAACGCCGCACAGAAAAAAGACGGCGCTGAAACGCCGTCCTCAAGACATTCCTTCCTGATCTAGAAGGTAAACTTCGCTCCCAGCTGGAATTGCCGCGTGTTGAAGGCCGTTCTGGGTGCGCCAACTGCGCCGCTGGGGCTGAAACCGCCGTCGCCAAAGTGCGTGGGTACGGGATGACCGGGAACAAAATCCGGAGCGCCGTAAACGGAAAATACTTCATCAATGTTCGCATGGTTGAGAAGGTTGAAAGCATCCACGGAAAGGTTAAGCACTTTCCTTTCACCAGTGTGGACAGCCCGCGCCAGCCGCAGGTCCACGGTTTGCAAATTATCGCCGCGATAGCTGTTGCGAGGTGAATTGCCCACGCGGTCCGTCACGGGATTGCCGTCATTGTTAGCATCAAAGCCCACAAACAGCGTAAAGGGCCGTGCCGACTGCAACGTGACAATGCTGCTCAACTGGAAGTTGCGCAGGAAGGAACTCTGCGGCGCATCCGCCGTAAAGTTTGCCACAAAGCGGTGACGCGCGTCCTGGTTGGAATTGGCGCGCTCCAGGTTCCGCTGCGCGTTCGATTGCGGTGTGCTCACGAACGTAACAAACGTGCCGTCATCCAGCGTGTGTGAAAGCGTGTAGTTTGCATTCAGTGAGAAATACTTGCCCGCCTTCTCGATCACCTGCAAGGTCAGGCCGTGATACACCGAGTTGCCGGTGGAATCGGTGAAGTAGAAAATCCCATTTGTCCCGGGAGATCCTGCCGGCGGCGCAGGGATATTTGGATCGCGAATGGCAAAGGCGTAAATGTCTTTGCCCGTGCTCGGTTGCACGCCAACCGGCGGCCCAACGTTGAGATCAATCGGACGCACCAGCTTGTGTCCGGCCACAAACAGGTAGCCGAGGCTTACCGTGAGCCCGCCGCCCATGGAACGGTCGATTTCCAGATTGGCCTGCTCCGTATAGGGCGACCGCAAATTACGATCGACGGCCGTTCCGCCTTGGGCAAACAATGAGTTGTTGGGGAATGATCCGCTGTTGATCAGGTTCTCAAATGCCGACGTCAACAACGGCGGCGGCACCGTGCCCGGCGGTAAAGGCAGCGGCGGCACTGTCGGGCATCCAGCGATCACGCATGGCGTGGGCAGGAAGAAGCTGTTCAGCAGGTAAGTTCCTGTAGTCTGGTTTCGCACCGTCGGCAGCCCCGCAATGATTGGTGGCCGCTGCGGCGCTGGTACAAAAAAGAACGTCAGACTGTATTTGTCGTTAAAGATGCCAAACCCGCTGCGGATCACCGTTTTCGAATCCGGCGCGTAAGCAAAACCAACCCGCGGCTGGAAGTTGTTGTGGTCGCCATTGACGAAGAATCCTAGTCCGGCTTCCACGTCGTAGCGCAGGCCGTAATTCACTGTCAGCTTTGGCGTGACTTTGTACTGGTCCTGGGCAAAGAATCCGAAATAACTGTGATTCACGTGCACGAAAAAATTCGACGCCTCAGAAGCCAGGAACGCATTGTCCCAGGTCGTCGGGACGGAAGGTGATGCCGCGTTGGGGTTGAACGGCCCCGGACCGATCGGTGCTCCCCAGAAGAAAGCCGCCAGGCACGGAGCCACCAGCCCAATCAACGGCGCCGGGCAGGGTGTTGATCCCCAGTCAGCCTTGCCAGAAACCAGCAGATCGCCCAGGCTGGGAAAAATGATGCGCGCCGGAGTGAAGCCCGGCCAGATCACAAAATTACGGACGTAGTTCGTATCGAATCCAACCTTGGCGTAATGCTTGCCATGGACCAGAGAGAAAGTGTCCGAGCCCTGGATGCGGGTCTCGTTGTAACGATCAAACGCTCCAAAGTTGTGGCCGAACAGCAGCAGGTTTGGCACATCAAGATTGGGCTGGCCGGTCACGCCGGCGAAACCGTAGTTGCGCCGCGCCCATTGCAGCAGAAGAGAGTTGACTTTGTTATCGCCTAGTTGTGTTGCCAGTGTACCCACCAGGTCCTGATCGCGCAGTGAGCCGTTGCGTCCGCTGCTGGGCGCGCCAATCCCGCCTCCGTCCAGTGTTTCGCCCACCAGCATGTTCAGGTTCGTGGCGTCCTGGATGGAGTACCGCGCACTCAGGCGATTGTGCTCCGTCAACTGGTGATCGACCTTGATGAAGCCGTTGTCCACATCGGCCGTCTTGAGCACGTTTAGATTTTCCGGCGCAATGCCCAAGCTGGTTTTCAAGGCATTGATCGCGGCAAGGTTACTCACCAGCAGGGCGGGGAATTGCGGGGACTGTCCTTTCCGCTGGCCTTCATAGTTCAGGAAGTAAAAAGTTTTGTCTTTCTTGAGCGGGCCTCCCAGCGTTGCTCCAAACTGGTTTTGCCGGAACGTATCAAAGCCGGGCTGCGTGAGCAGCGGTGTGGCATTGAGCTTATTGTTCATAAAGTATTCGTACACCGAGCCATGCACTTCGTTCGTCCCGGATTTGGTCACGATGTTCACAATTCCGCCCAGCGCCCGTCCGTACTCCGCGGCAAAGCTGTTGTTCACCACGCGGAACTCGCTCACCGCTTCCTGTGAAGGCGTGGCGCGCTGCGAGCCGGTTGCGGTATTGATGTTGTCCGCGCCATCTACCGTTACGCTGTTATTGAGATCGCGCTGGCCACCGAAAGAAATTCGCGTCACCGAGGGATCGGTAAATGTCGATTGCAGGCTGATTCTTCCCGTGGTCACGCCCGGGCTGAGCAGCGCAAAATCCGTGAATAGCCGCCCTGAAATTGGCAGAGACTGGATCTGCTGCGTCTCAATCACCTGGCTTACCTCCGTTCGCGTCGGTTCAATGACTGGCGCTTCGGTGTTGACCGTGACTTCCTGCGTGGTTCCCGCCACTTTCAGGTTCACGTCAATCGTCGCCACCTGGGCCACGCGCAGCACAACGCCGGTCTGCGCATACTTGGCAAAGCCCTGGGATTCCGCCGTCAGCTCGTAATTCCCCGGCGGCACATTGGTAAGGATGTAAAAGCCCACGCCATTCGACGCGGTTTTATAAACCTGGTTCGTATCCACATTGCGCAACGTGACGGCAGCCTTTACCACCATGCTGCCTGTCTGGTCGCGGACGGAGCCGTTCAGTTGGGCCTCTGCGGCGCTGATCTGCGCATGCGCCACATTGCAGGAGAGGAAAAGAGCAAGAGCGAACATGACAAACGCAGAACTACGTTTCATATTTCCTCCAGCGGGGAAGAGTGGAGTCTTACGAAGGTACGTTCGAACAGACAGCCTGAAAAGAACAGGAACCAACTCGATCCGGGGCACCCATCCCTGAGCGGGCCATTGTCTTACAACGAAAACAAATGTCAAGAATTAAATTTTTATATCAAAATGGTTTTGCTTCGGAAGCGAGCAGTTAGCGATGAGGGCCGCGAAAACGAGAGGGCACAAGGAAAAAGGCGGGGACGCATGCACGACAGTCGGCGCGTCCCCGCTCGCAACTAGATTGCCGAAGGATTCTCGGCGCGATCAACAACGAGGACCGGCAGTGGGATGGTTTGTGGTTCCAGTTTTAACCCAAGTTGGTCTTCAATCGCCGCCAGGAGCGCAGTCATTGTGCTGCTGATTGGGAGCGTATGCGCAGTTGTTTCTTTCCCGCCATGCATCTCTTTGTGGGCAGCCGCACCTTCAGGTGAAAACTTGAGCGTGAAATCATAATCGCCCGTTAGCCCTGTCCGGTCCACGACGGGTTGGTTAAAGTGCATGGCCAGGTGTTCCGCCACAAATGACATGGGAAGAGCCTGGACCGTCAGTCCATCAGGCCCCATATCAAACTTATGTGGTCCTGCAGGGAGTCCATCCAGGCCCTTGATGCCGTTGGGATATGTATCTCCCGGTTTTGCAGGCTGAACTTTAGGGCCGCTATCTGCGATAACCAGCGCGTATGCGGGAAGGAGCTTGTTTTCGCGATGGAGCGCCACCTTGAACTGGTCCGCCAGCAGAGACTGAAACATCTGGTCTCGTTCCATCTTCTGTTGTTCCGGGCTGAGCTTCTTCAACTCAGCAACAGCGGAGCTGTCCAGTTTTGCTTCAATATTAAACATGGCTGTGGAGATCCAATCCGGTCCACCCGAGATCTGGTTGTCCTGGACTCCATATGCCAACTTGAGGAGATTCTGTAAGGTTTGGTTCTTTGCCATGAAGCTGTCAGGATGGAACATAATTCTGGTCTGGATAATTCCGTTCCCGGTTTCACCCGGTGTAACCGAAACCTGCTGGTATCCGGCGGCCAACATCGCCGTATTCGGCGCACTGCCTTGCGCTGGCCTGGCCAGTCCAAACACGATCGGCAGGGCGATGGCCATCATCCCTGCCGTGCCAAGCAGCAGTTTCTTCGCCAAATTCAGTTTGCGCGTAACACTCTTGTTCATGATATTCACTATCCTTTTCTTAAGATCGGATCCCGTAACTCCGGCAACGCACGCCAGCGGCGATCCCAGACAAAACTCACAAATCTTCAAAATGCTTTCGGCATACACCTGCGGCTGGCTGCCCCGCTGCAGCACTTCTTCATCACAGGCTCGTTCGCGTTCATCCACCATGCGCGCGCCCAGCCACCACACCAGCGGATGAAACCAGAAGATGGCTTCCACCAGCATGTGAACTGCCGCCGCCAGATTGTCATTCCGGCGCACATGCCACACTTCATGCGCCACGATGGCTTCCAGATGCGCGTCTTCCAATTGGTCGGAGATTCCGGCCGGCCAGACCAGGACGGGCCGGACGATGCCGAGAATTCCCGGTTCCAGAGAAGCGCGTGACAGGAAGATTTCAATCCTCCTCCGCAGTCCACCTGCCTTTTCCAACCGGCGTAACGTCTCCACTTCGCGTCCTTCCTGGAGTAGCGTCGCATTCCTGATGGCCGCGGAAACGCGCTGCCAGCGAACGAGCCAGATCGCAAGCACGATAACGAATCCGCAGACCCAGGCTGCGCCAAGCAGAGAGGGAAGCAGGCGCGCCAGCCCGGAGAAGAATGTCGCAGAAGCAGGCTGGGAGATCGCGGGTTGAGGAAACGGCCGGATGATTCCCTCGATCACAAAGTAGAAATCCTTATTCTTTCCCTCCAGCGCATACCACCAGGACAAACGGCTGCCCATCGCGACCAGCACTGAAAAAGGAACCAGGAATTTCACGGATGCTGCCAGCCACAGCCAGTAGCGGGCGCGCGCGTGATTCTGGCGCAGGACCAGCGTCAACAATCCCGCCATCACCGCAAAAATCGTTGACTGCCACAGATGATCGCCCACGGCAGGCGCCACGGCCGTCCACAGCGCGGAAACAGGTTGCAGGATCATTTCATTTGTCCTTTCTTTCCAGTTGCCGTAGAAGCTTTTCCGCTTCCTTCACATCCTCCAGCGTGAGCTTGCCGGATTCAATCAGGTGCGCCATGACTGGCTGCGTCCGTCCGCCGAACAGGGCCATCAGATCGTCGATCAGCCGCCGCTGGGCCGCGTTGCGTGAAACGGCAGCCTCGAAGACGTGAAAATTACCCACCTTCTTCACCCGACGCACTGCTTTCTTCGTTTCCAGCCGGTAAACCGTGGTCTGGATCGTCGTGTAGGCCGGCCTGTTTTTTTCGGGGAAGTTTTCCTGTATCTCGCGGATGGAGGCCTCACCGCGAGTCCACAGCGCTTCCATGATCTGAAGTTCCAGTTTTGTCAGTTTTGGCAAAGTCATAGGGTGCGTCTACTACTATGTTCGTCTGTTAATCTACTACAGTCGTTTGTTTTGTCAATAGAAAAATGCGGTCCGGCCAAAAATATTTTTGCTTATGTCCGCCAGGTAGCCGGCTCTCGGATTTATGGCGTCGGGGCGGGCGTGTTGATCGCTACCAGAGTTGGCCGATCGTACAGTTGAATGCGCAGTGTTACCTGTTTGCGCTTGTCAAACGCGGCTTTGTCTACCGGGTAGGAAAAGATTGCCACGCCATTAAAAGATGTTTTGGTGGGAATCTTCAGGTCTTCTTTCAGCCAGTCGGCCTTCGCCTCCGCCAGGGGAGGGAACGCTTCCATGTAGCGCGGGCCGTCCACGCCCGGAGCGGCGTTGTCACTATATTTCTTGCCGTCCGGCGCTTCCATCTCGGCCTGGATTTGCTTGATCCATAGCGGGCCTTCAACCTGGTTATCCAGCTTGATCTGGATGGCCACCATGGTGTTGCCTTCCTGTGACGCTGAAACCACTTTGGTGATGGCCAGCGACGCGCTCGGCTTCGTCCGGTTCGAAAGCGCTATCACCGCGACCAGTATCCCGACTACCACGGCCGCCACCAGCAGCGGCACGATGGGTGGCAGGGTCCACTTGGCGCTGTCCATTTCTTCCGTGATGGGAATGTGCCCGGCATCCGGCGCGCCGGCCGCCTTTGCTTTCACCGGTTCCTTGGCGTTTGGCGGATTACTGGGAGGCGGTGCTGTGGGGTTGGTATTGTCAGGCATAGAGTTGCTCCGGAAACAGGATACTCTTGTGCGCTGCTGAAAGCACTGTCAGGGCAAAAATGAGGAAGGCGGAGTGCTAGGTAATCTCCGCCAGCACCGGCCGGCCCCGCCGCACGATTTTTGCGAACTCCGCTACCGGCAGCGTATTCAGCACATCCTGCTTTGTCAGCCATGCGCGGCGCAGCTGCAATACCCCGTAGCGGATCTTCTCCATGTGCGACGTATGGTGCGCATCGGTATTAATGATGAATTTCACGCCCTTGGCTTTGGCCATGCGCAGGTGCTGATCTCTTAGATCGAGCCGGTCGGGATACGCATTTTGCTCCATGGCCACGCCGGCTTTGGCGGCGGCCGCAAACACTTTGTCATAGTCATAGGTAAAACCATCGCGGCGCAGCAGCATCCGTCCCGTCGGATGCCCCATCAGTGACGTGTTGGGGTTCTCAATCACGCGCAGCAAGCGGTCTGTCATCTGCGCCGGTTCCTGGTTAAAGTGGGAGTGCACGCTGGCAATCACAATATCCATCTGTTCCAGGACTGAATCAGAGAGATCAAGTTCGCCATCGGCCAGGATGTCCACCTCAATGCCGGCAAAGATCGTGATGCCATCGATGGCCTTCGATGCCGCGCGTATCTTCTTGATGTGAGCCTCTGCGCGCTTGTCGTCCAGTCCATTCGCGAAGGCCAGGTTTTTCGAGTGGTCGGTGATGGCCATGTACTTATAGCCGCGCTCCCGCGCCGCCAGCGCCATCTCTTCGATGGTGCATTTGCCGTCGGTTTCCACGGTATGCATGTGCACGTCGCCCTGAAGATCATCCTGGGTGATTAGATTCGGCAGCTTGTCTTCCGCGGCGGCCTGTATCTCGCCGCAATCCTCGCGCAGCTCCGGCGCAATAAATTTCAGGCCCAGCGTCTGGTAAATTTCTTCTTCCGTCTTGCCGGCCACGCGCTTGCTATCTTCCATGCGCACCAAACCGTATTCGTTGAGAGTGTAGCCCTGCTTGAGTGCGCGTTGGCGCAATTGGACGTTATGGTTCTTGGAGCCGGTAAAGTATTGCAGCGCGGCGCCAAAAGAATCCGGCGGAAGCAGCCGCACATCCACCTGCATGCCGCTGCGCAGTTTGAAGCTCACTTTGTTCTCGCCCTTGGCCAGCACTTCAAGAATTCCCGGAAAATTGACGATGCGTTCAATGACGGCGTTTCGCTGCGAATCTGTATCGCAGCATTTGCCAGTGACCAGAAGGTCAAGATCGCCCACGGTTTCGCGGCCCCGCCGCAGGGACCCCGCAGGCGTCACCTTTTCCACGCCTGGCAGCCCTGCCAGAAATTCCGTCATCTTGGTGGCTATCTCATCGGCGGTATTGATCAGGAATCGCCCGGTCAGTTGCCGGTAATTCTCAATCGACTTCAGAATCTTCTGTTCTGACTTTTCGCTCAGCCGCGGTAGCGTGCGCAATTTGCCTTCGCTGGCCAACTTGGCCACGCCTTCCAGGTCGCACACCTGGAATGCGTCCCAGATCAGCGCGATCGTCTTCGGTCCGAGCCCGGAAATCTTAAGCAGCTCCAGCATCGACGGACGGAACTTCTGCAGCATCTCCTCGTGCATGCCCAGCTTGCCGGTTTGCATCAGCTCCCGAATGTTCGCCGACATGCCTTTACCGATTCCCGGAATGGCCAGCAACGCTTTCTCGTCCTGATAAAGTTCTGATACCTGTTGCGGCCAGCCTTCCAGCGCCTCGGCCGCGCGCTCATACGAACGAATGCGGAACGGGTCCGCCGAAGCGACTTTCATCAGGTCGGCCGTTTCATAAAAGATGTTGGCGATAGCTTTGTTATCCATGGGCTGAGGGCATTTTAAATCCTCAGCCGGAAACCCACCACGGAGG
>Ga0210400_10001129_pt1 | contig 27065 bp, 17 predicted proteins | sample IncBWH26MmetaG_FD_155456 | JGI IMG/M metagenome (GOLD analysis project Ga0210400, IMG submission 155456) | Forest soil microbial communities from Barre Woods Harvard Forest LTER site, Petersham, Massachusetts, United States - Inc-BW-H-26-M | ecosystem: Environmental > Terrestrial > Soil >... | reverse complement strand
CGATTCGTAGGCGCCGGGGTAAGAACCGTTATAGATCGCGCGGGCGGTCCCTTCTCCAGCGAAAAACAGGCGCTTTGTTCCCTTTGCGTCCTCCACCGGTTCGGCGAGGATTTGGCGCTGGTACCAGCTTCCGGGCTCCGCCACCGAATAGGCGCCGAAGGAGGTTGAATCGAGGCTCCAGCGCGTTACCTGGATTCCCTCTTCTTGAATGTCCTGGTCGATCCTTTTTTCACCGGATATGTTGGAAAGAGCAGACTTGGTGATTGCAATCGAGAGATCGTCGCATTTCGGGTTGCTTTTACCGGAACCGTGCTCTATGCTGTCGCACCGCTTCTCCAGTGCCTCGGCCCAGTCTCCGCCAAAGAAGCCGATGGCGATGTTCTTGTTCAGCGGCTTGATCACGAAACCCATAACCACCCGCGTTCCATCCACCAGTGGAAGATTCTGCTTTTTCGCGAAGTCCAGCGCCTCCCCAGGAAGGTCCCCTTCATAGAGGATCCATGAGTTCATCGGCTCTTTGGGAAAAATATCTCGATTGAGAGGGACGATCACCTTCTGCATGTTGCCCATCTGCAAACGATCTATGGCCTGGAGTTTCTCTTTCGGCAGTTCCGGTTTGAACGCAATCTTTTTTTTCTTCAGCACTCCAACCGAGACTGTAACCAGTGCATTTGAACCCTCAAAGACTCTGCCCCCGGCACTCACCTTCGCGCCATCCACGGAGTAATCCACCTCGGTGACCGGCGAGTTCAAGCAGACCGGCAAGCCGTCTCCAAGTTTCTCAACAAAAGCGCCCATTCCCTTGTCGATGAGGTCATCCTCTCCGGCTTCGAAGTGTGCGCCGTCAACGGCGGAGGTCTTGCCCAGTTCAGCGGCGCTCTCCAGCGGACCGGCATTCGCGATGAGCAAAGGAATGATGTCGCGGAACTCCCTGGCATGAGGTACGTAGTGTTCCGCCACGTCGCTGGTAACGCGCAAATCCTTGTCCGCCATGGCGCAGAATTGTTTAGGAGAGCGAACGGGCCCGCGGCAAAGATCGCTTAGAACAGAAATCCTGCTAAACGGAATCCTGCGCTGCAGGTCGCGGCAAATCTTCTTCCGCGGCACGTGGTTTTTGTATTCGCTGCAAGCAAACTCAGCCAGTGCGTGCTGGTCCTCAACGGACCTGGCGGCCAGCGTCACCGCATCTTCGTATTCTTCCACGGCATGGTCAAAGACTTTCATCTCTTCGTCGCTGGCTTCCTTGCCGTTGACAAAGTAGGGAAGATTGAGTTCGGTGCGCGTCCGCTTAAAGCCCATGGAGTCAACCAGCCGCGTGAGCGGGTTGGTGGGAATTCCGTGAATCCAGGCGCCTCCATAATCGATGGGAATCTTGTCATCGCCGATATAGCCGACATACGCGCGGCCCCCTATCCGATTATTCGCCTCGAGGATCAGGACCGAGCGACTCAAGTGCTGCAACTCCTTCGCCGCACTGAGTCCCGCAATTCCGGCCCCGACGATGATTACGTCGTATCCATGGGCCGGGTACTTCCCGTTGGGCGGCGTGCAATGCGCTTCGTTCAACGGCTGGGGCCTGGTCATCGGCGCGGCAGGTTGCGGGTACATAGCCACAATGACAAGCACCAATACCATATTGAGAAGAGCGAAAACCGGCAATTCCAGATTGAGACCAGCCGATCGTAGGCGTGAACCCAGGCGTGAACCCACCGCGAGGCGAGCGATGATCTTCTTCAGCATGGAGACATCCTCAGGTTTCGAAATAGCGTTTGCATTGTATCCGATGTTATGAGCACCACGCATGTTCTCGGGCGTCGGGCTTATCCCGGCGCGCCCGTGGCCACGCCGCTGGCATGGCATGAGGTGCGGCCGGGGTTGACTCCCGCCCAGCTTCACACTTTGTCCTTGCTTGTCGCCAAGTTAACATGCACAATGCTCGCCATTAGATTGAGAAATTTGGTAGGAAATCCTCATGGCCGCGTAGGGACTCAGGCTTTTGTTCACCTTCGTATTCGCGCAGAAGAAAGTTGCGAGTGTGGCAGCAACGCGGCTGGCTAGGGATCCAGTTGGAGAAAGAGACCAAATGCAGACTGTATTCTCTCGCGGGAGATAGATGAGCACACCAACGACACCTCAGTTCAAAAACTCCCTGATCTCGCCTCCGGTACGGAAGGAGATGGATGGGCAGGATCCGGCACATCCGAGGCCCATCCCGGTGATCGTTACCGTGTTCGAAGACAGTTCAGGGGTTGCTCATTCCAAGGCGGCCATCAAGTCTTTCTTGGAGGAAAAGGGTTACTCGGTCAGGCAGAGTGACTTCTACATATTCGCCAGCTTGCTCCCGGCAGACATCCTGGCCCTTGCGGACAAAAGAGAATGGGTATTTCTGATATGGAAAGATGAAACCATCTACCCGCATTTACTCGTATCCACCGAGGTGATTAAAGCGACGGCCTGTTGGAGGACTTTCGAAGCCCGAGGGGAAGGCATCACCTGGGCAATTTTAGATACCGGAATCAAGGCAGACCATCCGCACTTCCAAGGGATTGTCGATCAAAATTTGAGCAAGAATTTTTCTAACTCTCCGACGCTTACAGACACGAACGGACACGGCACGCACGTGGCGGGAATCATCGCGGGCTGTGCGAAGACCAAGGCGGACGGAAAGCCCTATCAGGCGGCTACTTTCATCGAGGACGATGACGAGCCTAAGATCATCGATCTCCATGCCTGTCCTTCGGGGGTAGCGCCCCTCACGACTCTGGTCAACGTGAAAGTCCTTGATGATCAGGGTACCGGCTCTGCGTCGAACGCCATTCTGGCTCTTGAATATTTGCGCCAGTTGAATCAGTCCAGTCGCAACATTAAAATCGATGGCGCCAACATGAGTCTCGGCTATCCTTTCGATCCAAAGTGGTATGGCTGTGGCCACAGTCCTCTCTGCGACGAGGTAACGCGAGCTGTCAATTCCGGTATTGTGGTCGTGATTTCCTGCGGCAATGCCGGGTATGGCATGAACAAACTTGAGAATGGGCAGGAAGTGCCGCAGTGGTTTAGTCTCTCCATCACCGATCCGGCCAATGCCGAGGACGCAATTGCCGTGGGCTCCGTTCATAAGTCGAAGCCGCACACTTATGGGGTCTCCTACTTCTCCTCCAAGGGCCCAACAGGTGATGGACGTCCAAAGCCCGATCTGGTAGCGCCCGGCGAGAAGGTAATCTCCTGTTCGATTCGTCTAGACCAAGGTTATGAGTACGAGGAGCGAAGCGGAACCAGCATGGCAGCTCCCCACGTATCAGGTGCAATCGCGGCGTTTCTATCGGCGCACCCGGAATACCGTGGAGATCCCCAGGCGGTCAAGAGAATCTTTCTCAAGAACGCTACCGACTTGGGCAGGAGCGCAGCCTTTCAAGGTGCGGGAATGATCGATCTCATGAGGACAATCATGTCGGTCTAAAAGAAGAATATGGCAAAAATCAAACAGTTTCGCGATTCTGATTTATCACTCTGGCAAGCAGCTGTTGACCAGGTTGTAGCAAAAAAAAACAGTGGCACGCGCTCACAGGATATTGGCGGTGGCGGCGCAGTAACGCGCCCGGATAGCAGCGACTCGATGGTGCATGCGGCAAGTGTCGATCTGACGGCGGAAGAGAGGAATAAGCCTCTGGTTCCGCCTCTGACCGTGCAGATTGCCGTGACAGAGGGGCTGGTCGACATGGCAAAGTTTTGCTCAACCATTGCTCGCAAGTTAGCTTGGGCCACGATCAAAGGTGACCATGTGCAAGCGGCCCTGCTTAAGGAACAATTTGAAAAGTACGGACTATGCGATCCGGGATGGCTGGAGGTAGCCGCCGAATATGAAAAATTTCAGTTACAAAAAGGAAAAGTGCCGTACCGCGTCTATACCAATATTGATGACTTCGTGATTGACGGCAAGCTGCCTGATAAGGCGAGGGTGGCGATCGTAGGAGATTGGGGTACTGGCGACGATACGGCGAAACGAATCCTTAAACAAATCGCCGCCAAGAAGCCGCATGCGATTATTCACCTCGGTGATATTTATTATTCCTGCACGGACTTCGAGGTAGACAACTATTTTCTGCAGATCTGGAAGAACTATTTCGATATTTCGAAACAGCCCTCATTCTCATTGTCCGGGAACCATGACATGTTCGCGGGCGGTGGCCCTTATTACAAAATGATCGATCAGCTGGGCCAGCCGGCCAGCTATTTCTGCCTTCGCCATGCGAATTGGCAGTTCGTTGCCATTGACACCGGACTCCATGACCGGGTGGTGGGAGGGACAGAGTTCACGTACCTTGAGGATACGGAAGTTGCCTGGCTAAAGCGCCGCCTCGACACATTTAAGGGGAAGACTGTGCTCTTGTCCCATCACCAGTTGTTTAGCGCCTTTGAAGACATTATCCCGGGCAAAGCTGTCAATGAAAAGTTGAAGGGTCAAATCGGTTCGCTGTTGCCGCAAGTGGCGGTCTGGCTGTGCGGGCATGAACATGACTGCGTGATTTATAAAGAGCAAATGGGTGTTCTTATGCGCTGCATCGGACACGGAGCAATCCCGGTTGCCATTCCCGGCGCCGACGGCCCTGCAAGAACCCCAAAACATCCCGAGATACTTATCGAAGATGTTAACCTCGGTGACGACGGTGGCTTCTATAACCACGGTTACGCGATCATGGACTTGGACGGAGCCCAGGGCACTATTTCCTACTATCAAGAGTCAGACGAAAACAAGCCGCAATGGATTGATCGCCTTTAACAACTGTAGACAATAGGCGCCTCCTACTTCAAGAAGTCACAGTACGCGATTTTCAACACGTCTCAATAAAGGCCGAAATCTGTTTCGGGACCAGGGGATCGACCTACAGGTAACCCTTTTAGATTCATCATTGGGCAAATCGGAAGGTGTTGAGGTGTGTTGATCTTGGAGGCTTTTAATGTCACGTTTTTACCTACCGCCGCCATGCAGCATCGTGCGACCCGCTTAAATGATTCATTTCAAAAGACCTATCATACGATTTCCCTTGCTGGTTCCCTGGTGTTGCATCAGTGGCCCTGCCGGAATCCTTTTTGTAATCTCCCTGGAGAGGGGATAACCCGGTTAGCAAAGGAGCAAAGTTAATCCGACAGTATAACTGCTGCTCGTTACACGGGAATTCCGAATGTGAATTAGGATTAGAGAGCTGCGCCCTATGGATAAAACGCGACCCAATTCGGTAAGCGTGTTGGAAAGGTAAATCCAGAATTCGGTGTCCATACTGAAATCTCTTGGTATAGTTCTTAACTTTTCAACAGATTGATATCGAACTGTTGCGCGTGGTCGTTAAGGGCTGTTGGTGCATCACGCCGAGTGAGAACGGAGGAAACATCACTATGAAATATGGCGGATTCCTGGTGCAAAGCAATTGGGGCAAGAAGGGCAATTTCGAAGTTGTGACCCCGCTCGTCGCAGGAGGCTTCGCGCATCTCGGTCGTGTCAATGATGGTTCACCAAATCCCTGGATGGGGCCAGTCTGCTTCGGAGCCGGTTTCTTCGACAATGTTGCTCTCATTCAGAGCAGCTACGGTGGTACTATCGAGAGCAACCTGGAAGTAATCGCCCGACACTTCGGCTGCCTCTCTCATTTTTATCGTACCAAGGCCCAAGACGGCGAAATCTGGCACGAGGGAGACAAATTTGGCTCGGGGGCCATTGGCGCGCCAGCGCTGATCGAGAACACCTTCGGGGAAAGCAAGGGCAACTTCGAAATTGTTGTGCCCATGGCGGAGGGTGGGTTGGGGCACTGGTGGCGCGGAGCACCGGGAAGCCCATGGAACGGTCCCACTTGTTTTGGCAAAGGAAATATGTTTCTGGCCGCTGCCCTCTTCCAGAACGACTCCCCCGGCTCTCAGGGGAACCTTGAAGCTATTGGGCTAACTGGAACAAATGAACTCTTCCATTTCTGGCGTGACCGAAACAAACAGTGGAACGGGACGAGCAAGGCATTCGCTCAGGGCGTCAGGGGCACGGTGGCTGCGATCCAGAGTTCTTTCGGAAAGGACGGCAAAAAAAACTTCGAAGTCGTGGCTGGGTTGGTGGACGGGGGGTTTGGGTACTGGTCACGCGACAACGATACTGGTATCTGGTCCGGACGAATAACAAAGGCTGCGAGGGGCGAGATCGACGCTGTTTCCCTTATCCAGAGCAACTACACAAATGGTCCGGACAATGGGTTCCTGGAGGTCGTGACGCGTGAGCGAGCACCTTTGGGCTACTTGCTCCATCACTGGAGGCGCATGGGTAAGTCTGATTGGAACGACATGGGAGAAGTGTTCAAGGAGTGGTGTGACCCGAAAGAAAAGGGCGAGAACAAGGTCCCCTATGAGTCGGGCATCGTAGGCATTCACATGGCACTCCTGCACACGGGGAAGCTCCTCTTGTTCGCGTTCAAAGACACGGACGACGGCTTCGGGGTTTCGCGGTTGCTCCAGCCCACTTGCGGTACCATCTCGGAGCCAGGGCCGACCAAAAATGTCTTCTGCAGCGGACACGCGCATCTCGATGACGGTTGCGTCTTCGTCGCGGGCGGCCACGCCGAGGATGTCAAAAAGTACCACATATTCGACCCGTATACGGAAAAGTGGCAAACATTGGGTGAGATGGGTGGTCGTTGGTACCCGACCTGCACAACCCTGCCCGACGGCCGTGTGTTCATTATCTCCGGCACAACTGCCGGGGGTCCTATAGATCCCAACAAGGAGGATAAGGGCGTAAACAATACTGTCCAGATCTTCGATCCTATGACGAAAACAATGGGAAAAGAGCAACCGGTCGCCAAACCATTCTCGACCATGGATCCCTTCGGCCCCGTCGACCTCTACCCTTATTGCTACGTAGTTCCTTCTGGGGACATGGTAGGGACGGTATTGGTTCACTCCCGGTGGACAACGCGGGTTTACCACCCTGGCACGGGCTGGGACTCAACCGAGGTACACAGCAATTACCACTACTCGCGCACTTACCCCGGCGGCGGCACCTCAGTTTTGCTTCCCCTGTCGCCAAATACGAACCCACCGTACAAAGCCCGCGTGCTGATTGCAGGGGGTGGTGGCGCCAACCAGCCGGGGCTCGACAAGACAACGCCAGCAACGAAAACAGCGGAGATCCTCGACCTTTTGCAGACCCCGGTCCAGTGGCGCTGGCGCAAAATTGAGTCCATGAGTCAAGCCCGGGTGATGCCCGATGCCGTCCTGTTACCTGACGGGAAGGTCCTCATCGCCGGCGGTAGCGCCTCTGGATGCGCCGATCACATGACCGCGCCAGTGTACCCGCTCGAGCTTTTCGATCCGGAAAATGAAATGTGGACAGAAATGTGCCCAATCCACGTGCCGCGGCTTTATCACTCTACGGCGATCCTGCTGCCCGACGCGCGTGTTCTAATGGCCGGGCGGTCGGGGAAGTTTCAGGAATCGCCTTATAACTACGCCGAGCACCGCGTCGAAATATTCTCACCCCCGTACCTGTTCCGGGGCTCGCGACCCGAAATTACCAACGCGCCGGGGAATGCCAGCTACGGTGAGACGATTGAGGTGAAGAGCCCGCAAGCGAACACTATCGACAAGGTTGCGTTGATTCGTGCAGGATCAGTCACACATGGTTTCAACATGGACCAGCGGTACATCGAGCTCAAGATCACGAGGCGTTCGTCTGGTGGCTTAATGGTCCAGATGCCGCCGGACGCGAACGTGGCTCCGCCGGGCTACTACTTGTTGTTCGTGCTCGTGATGGGAGTGCCGTCAATCGCGTCCTTTATCCGCTTGGGAGGGCGGCGGTTGGTGCTGTGGGAAAAAGACGGCGCTAAAAGTCCCCTCCCCCACATGGAAGCGCAAGGGCTTGCGGTCCAGGATCGCCTCTTTGTCTTCGGCGGTTTCCACACCCTACAGACGGAAACGACAAGGGCGGTCCAAGTCTACGATTCAGCGCATAATACATGGACGCGTTCCCAAGATATGCCAGTAAAGTTGACACATGCGGGACAAGCGACCGACGGAAGCTTCATCTATTTCGCGGGTGGTTTCGAAGGGAACCATCCCGGAGGAAGCACGAACAGATTCTTGAAATACAACATTTCTAACGGTTCCTGGGGCGAAGGGCCACCGCTGCCGCAGGCCCGTGGGGGAGGGGCACTCGTGCTCCTCGGTCGGAAGCTACATTTTTATGGCGGTGGCGCTCGCGTCCAGGGTCAGCTTAAGATCACTCAGGATTTCGGGGACCACTGGGTGCTCGATCTAGATCAAGAAAGTGCGGGCTGGACTGGTCTAGAGAAAATGCCGAATCCTCGGAATCACTTGGGCGGATGCGCCCTAACCCGACAGGCAAACATATATGCCTATGCCATCGGCGGCCAGCATCTCTCCGACGAAGGAGCAAACCAGGCAACGGTGAACGTTTACGATCCTGTGTCGAATACCTGGTCTGACGCAGTCAACCTGCCTGAGCCCCGGGGACACATCACGGCCAACGTCCTCACGCGGGATGATCGCATTTGGGTCATTTCAGGTGTGACTAACACGTCGAAGCCAATGGCAAGCATTATTGAATATGATCCGGGGGCCAATCGCTGGAGCGAGATCGGGATTCTCCCGGCCCCCCGGCAATCGCCGGTTAGCGGAATCATCGGGAGGAAACTCATCGTCTCTGGGGGGTCGGTTTCTGACCAGACCTGGATTGGCTCGGTGAACCCCTAAATGGGCGCCGGTCACTTTGTTTTCATCGCCAGAACAGAGACACCTTCAAGGCCATCTTTGATCTCTATCGCAAGAAGATCTGGAGGATGACAAAGCTCAAACCTGAAGAAGTTCAAGTCGGAAAGTTATCTCTTCCATAAAAAGGACAACGTGCATAGGGATTAAGAATTGAAGGTGTTCCAATTGTGATCAAGCCTTCCCCGTAGGTAAATTTATGACAACGAAAGCCTCCAGAAGCCGAATAGTCCAACAGCTTCCCACGACCGGCCCGCAACGGCTTCGATATCAATCACTTCCAAACCTCAATTTTTCACTCGATTCAATATAGCTAAAAATGCGGTTCGGGACTAGGGGGCCTACCCATCAGAAGTCCTTTAGAATCATCATCTGAAATGCCGCAAGATGTTGAGACTTGCGGAGCACGGAGCCTTTCGCTGTCACATTTTTACGTTCGTTCATATTGCATTCCACCACAACCAACCGAAGTTACACATCAACAAGGCATTAGCTGATCGAACGGTCCGCTAAGCCCCCTGGAGTTGCACTAGGTGCGTTTGGTCCTGGGCCAGGGACTGATGGCAGTCGTGATTGGCACAGCCATTGGCCTTGCAGGATCATTCCTGCTCACCCGGACCATGCGTTCGCTTCTGTATCATGTGAGCCCCGCCGAACCGGTGACGCTGGTGGGTGTGGCCCTGCTCCTCCTGCTGGTAGCCATGGTGGCGTCCTGGATTCCTGCACGCAGGGCAACCCGCGTTGACCCTATGGTTGCGCTGCGGCATGAATAAGCCGCTTCCCTGGAATCCGCTTCGTCACCTCCGGTACTCGCTGAGGTCATTGCAGAATAATGATGTCAGCGGGGTAAAAGCCCTGACACAATGACACCGGCACCTGCGGCCGAATAGGCGGCACTGGAAATGGGCACATCTTGGCCGCGATTTTACTGAGGTATGTTCTCTCGCTCGCATGCGACCTTATATTCCTTAAATGAACCGTGCCCACTCATGGCTGCCAGTCCCAATTATGGCAATTACAAATCATGGCAATTATGGCAATGGCACCAATTTACCCCCAAATGTTGCGCACCGTCCCTGCCTGCTGTTAATACAGTACTAGTAGCACTATATGTGCTCCAGGAGGCCCTATGACCGCAATCCAAAAACAGCGCCCATCACCGGAGATCAATCGCCAGGAGTTACTCTCTGACGTCGCTCAATTCATCCGCCGGTACGTCGTCTGCTCTGACGATCAACTCACCATTCTTTCCTTGTGGGTGCTTAGCGGTTATTTCCCATGCACGAGCGTTTTCCCGTCCCTTGCCAGCCTCAATATCTATTCCGCCGAGCCCCAGTCCGGCAAGACTACCTGTCTTAAAGCGCTCAGCTATGTGGCCTACAAGGGTTGGTACACCTGCGGAGCCAGCACTGCTGTCTTGTTCACCAAGCTGCGCTGGTCTGCCGACGTCTTGCTCCTCGATGATCGCCACGTCACCTTCAGCTCCTCGGAAAGACAGGCGCTCGTCGCCTTCCTCAACGCCGGTGCCGCCGAGCTCGGGTTGTACGGCTTTCTTCATCCTGAGGAAGATTCCGGCGTCGTTGACGGCAGTTGTTTCGTGCCCAAAGCTTTTGCCGGACACGGTCCCCTTCCGCCTTCGCTCGCCAGTCGCTGTATCCCCATCAATCTCAAGCGCAGGAAGCCCTCCGAGCCTGTGGAGCGCCTCCGTTTCTGTCCTGCGGCTGAGGCCGCTGAACCGATCGTCAATCGTCTTCACCAATGGGCGCAACAGGACCGCGAGCATCTTCGCCCGCTCGCGCAACATGTGCCCGCTGGCATGCTCTCCGGCCTTACGCCCCACCAGCAGGAATGCGCCGAACCCCTGGTCCACATCGCCGATTTGGCCGGTGGCCCATGGCCAGACAAGATCCGTGCCGCTCTGCCCCGCATCTTCGAAGCCGATACCCAGGACAGCGGCAACTCCACCACCCTCCGGCAACTCCTGTCCGATGTCCGCGACTTCTTCTCCGCCAAGGGCAATCCCGAATTCATCCCCACCAGCGACCTGCTCGGTCATCTGCACGGTCTTGAGGAGCGCGATTGGAAGCAGTGGAAGAATAGCCGTGCCATGACTCCCCACGCCTTGGCGCGCGAGCTTCATGATCTGCCGGTCAGGAGCTGTCTCGATTGGAACAACGCTGTACCTGGCAGAGGGTATCGCTACCAGGATTTCCTCGAACCCTGGGAACGTTACCTGTCTGCCGCCCGTTTGCCAGTTGCCAATCCCAGCCTTCCCGAACCGGAAGACCTAGCACTTCAAAGCGTTAGGAATCCCCAAAGTGTTAGGGAAATAACCAATGTTTATGCGGCTCCTAACGCTCTAACGCTTTGGTTTTGGCAAGGATCGAAGGTCGAAGATTGACGTAGGAAAAAACGCTACCACAGCGGTTATTCTTTTACCGTGAGGAACATCATGAAAAAATATCTACCAATCTTGGTGATGATTTGCTTTGTATGTTTGCCGCTCACAACAGCTTCAGTATCATTCTTGCCTGTGCTCGCGGCGCATGCTAAGGTTCGAGCATGAGATCGACCCGCATCAGTCGTCACGTGAACGCGCCCCGCCCGGTCGTCTATCGCGCGCTTCTCGATGCGAACGCCGTCGCGACGTGGAAGGTACCGACCGGCATGACCAGCTACGTGCATGAGTTTGACGCACGCGAAGGTGGCTCGTTCCGGATCTCGCTCACGTACGACGCGCCGACCGAAACTGGAAAGACGACCGCGCACACTGACACGTACCATGGCCGCTTCGTGAAGCTCGTGACGAACGAGCAGGTTGTCGAAGTGGACGAGTTCGAGACGACAGATCCCTCGATGCGCGGCGAGATGACAGTCACCATTACGCTCGCCGATGCAGATGGCGGCACCGATGTCCTCGCTGTGCACGACGGGCTGCCGACCGCCGACAACGAGGTCGGCTGGCGGATGGCACTCGCGAATCTTGCGGCGTTCGTCGAGGCGGGCTCTTGGATCCGAATGTATGAACCGGCAAACGGCTTTGCTTCAAGAATTCAAATCCCTTGAAACCGCGCCGTAGGTAAAAATACGACAATGTTTCCTCGCGAATTTCCAACGTGATTGCTGGTCGACAGACTCGAACCGCAATTTTTTGATCTCGGCTATAGCGGTTTCGGAACTGGTATAGCCCGTTTGTTTAAGCGCTCCGCTTCAAAACCGGGAGCTGCGCGCAATCCCGTTCGAATCCGCTCAGGGCAGGCTCCTTCGGCTATACCTCAGGGCCGGCTTTCGGCAGAGAGGAAGTGGTTTTTTTCAATTTTTCATGACCCGAGTAAACTCGGGTCCTGCACGACTGAAACAGCTTGCGGAAGAAGTCCTTTTGCGACAGAAGAACGGTACCTCAGCGGCTAAAGCCGGATGTATTTTCAACACATACGGCACGGCTAAAGCTGTTCCCCTTCAATCTGCTCGGACGATTCTTTACCGGTGCGCTGAATCATATTTTTCCGCCTTCGTCCGCTGGAAACTCCAGGGTAAGCTACAGGAAACAGGCGGATGGACTCCGAACGTATGGGAAGCTGCAATCACAGAGCAAGGTCCCTCACGCCCACTACGCGCGCTGAAGAGAACGCGCGCTCCGTTGACGGCGTTCGGGATGACGATTCGTTTTTGTAGAGAGAGTTTCTGGTTCACGCAACATTCCGGCAGGGATGGTTGGGGCTGATACACGTCTCTGGTGGAATACATCATTTGGAAAAGTACTCTAGCGCGTCTGAGTAGGGGTAAGTGGCGATGCAGATTGATCTGCTGAGGAACTGCTACTCATCTTGATCATAGGCATTCCGACATGCTGTGCGGGAGCGGGCATCAGGTTCTGTGCCCCTTGTGTTGCATATTCCACAACGTTGTTGGGAGCCACACCGAGGTAGATGGTCGCTATGGCAGCCAGGACCAACGCCAGGCCCATGGCTGGGGTGACCCGTACGGGCTCGGTTTCTATGGTCTGCTCGCGCATGTACATCACTACTATCAGGCGCAGGTAGTAATAAGCGGCCACGGCGCTGTTTACCAGGCCGATAATCGAGAGCCAGACAAGATTGGATTTCAGCGCGGCGCTGAAGACATAGTACTTGGCAAAGAAGCCGCCGGTGAGGGGAATGCCGATCAACGACAGCATGAAGATGGTCAGGGTGAAGGCCAGCAGGGGAGAGCGGCGGCCCAGTCCGGCGTAATCGTCAATGGAGGTGTAGCGCTCTCCGGAGCCGGCCAAGTGGCTCACCACGGCGAATGCTCCGATGTTCATGACCGCATATGCGGCGGTGTAGAAAATGGCCGCTGAACGGCCCAACTCATTGTTGGCGGCGAAGGCCACCAGCAGATATCCGGCATGGGCGATGGATGAATAGGCCAACATGCGCTTCACGTTGTTCTGCAGCAACGCGCCGAAATTGCCCAGCGTCATGGAGACGGCTGCCGACACCCAGACCAGCCAGAACCATCCAGGGGCGGCGGTGGAGAAAAGCACGCGCAGCAGCACGGCAAATGCAGCGGCCTTGGGGCCCGTCGACATCAGAGCCACTACGGGAGCAGGGGCGCCTTCATAGACGTCCGGCGTCCAGACATGGAAAGGAGCCGCGGCCACTTTAAATCCCAGTCCGATTACCATGAGTGCGGTAGCGGCATACGCCAGGCCCCCCAGGTTCGCTGACTTCAGGGCCGTGGCAATTACGGGAATGCTGGTTGATCCGGTGGCGCCAAACATCAGGGCCACGCCATAAAGAAAGAAAGCCGTAGCAAAGGAGCCCAGCAGGAAGTACTTGATGGCCGATTCGGTGCTGGCGGCGGTGCGCTGGCGGTAGCCGGCCAGGATGTAGGTGGAGATGGAGGAGATCTCCAGGGCGATGAAGATCAGGACCAGCTCAATGGCCGCCGACATGAGCACCATGCCTACGGTGCCAAAGAGAATCAATCCGTAATATTCGCCGCTGCGGATATTCTGGTTGTCGAGGTATTGAATGGAGGCCAGGATGCAAAGCGCGGAGATGGCGGGAATCAGGATGTGAAAAAAGATACTGAAGCTATCGACTCGCACCATGCCGAACCATGCGGGATCGCCGAAATGGGGATCGTTCATGCACGCCATCTGGTAAAAACCGGCGGCCACGGCCGCTAGGGCCCCAACCAGGGAGAACAGACCCAGTCCTTTGCGGCTCGTCTTAGGCGCCAGGAATGGATCGATGAGCATGACCCCGACGCCGAAAACAGTGAGCACCAGTTCGGGCAGAATGCGAATGTAGTCAACAGTTGAAATTGGATTCATCTTGTCTTTTGTCTACGTGTTTCTTGATCGTTTAGCTTCATTTCATTCCAGGCATTGACGAAGCAGCTGGTTGCTTTGGGCTGACAGGCGCTCCCGTGCGTGAACCGTTTGTTAACTGTGCTGAAGGAGATTGCTGCTGGGTGCGCTTGATTGTCTGGGCCACTGCCGGATCAATGGAGTTCATCCAAAAAGGAGAGGCAACACCCATAATCAACGCCATGGCTGCCAGCGGCCACAGCGATATCTGCTCGCGCCCGCCAATATCCATCAACCGGTTGTTCTCTTCGTGCTTGATGGGACCGTAAAACACGTTCTGGTACATCCAGAGAAGATAGGCGGCTCCCCAGATCACGCCCGTGGTGCCCAGGATTCCATAGAGCATCTTGTACTGGAATGCTCCGCTCAACACCAGGAATTCGCCTACAAAACCATTCATCAGCGGCAGCCCTACAGAGGAGAGCACGGCAATCAGGAAGAAGGTCGCATAGACGGGCATGGGCGTGGCCAGGCCTCCGTAGGCGCTCAGTTCGTAGGTGTGCTTGCGCTCATAGATCATGCCGGCCAGCATGAACAGAGCGCCGGTGGAGATGCCGTGGTTGAGCATCTGATACACGGCGCCGTCGGTGCCCATCTGGGTAAAGGTGAAGATGCCCAGCACCACAAAGCCCAGATGGCTTACCGAGGAGTAGGCAATCAGCTTTTTAAGATTGGGCTGCACCAGAGCGACCAGCGCGCCATAGATGATTCCGATGATGGCCAGAACGATGATCCACGGCGCGTTGCGACGGGCCTGCTCGGGAAACAAACCAACATTGAAGCGGAGCAGACCATAGGTGCCCATCTTCAGCAGCACGGCGGCCAGCAGGACCGAGCCGGCGGTGGGCGCTTCCACGTGGGCGTCCGGCAGCCAGGTATGGAAAGGGAAGAGAGGGACCTTGACGGCGAACGCGATGAAAAATCCCAGGAAGAGCCATTGCAACACGGATGGGCTGAACGCGTAGTTGCTGCTACTAGCCAGCGCGGCCTGTATGACGGTGTAGTCAAAGCTATGCGTCTGCGTATAAAGATAGATGATGGCGCCCAGCATGAAGACCGAAGCCACCATGGTGTACAGGAAGAACTTCACCGCAGCGTAGACGCGCCGCTCGTGACCGTACATGCCGATCAGCAGGGCCATGGGAATCAGCGTGGCTTCCCAGAAGACGTAAAACAGGAACATGTCCAGCGAGACAAAGACGCCGATCATGGCCGTCTCCAGCAGCAGGAGCAGCACAAAGAACTCTTTTACGCGGTCATGAATGGACTTCCAGGAGATCAGCACGCTCAAGGGGACAAGCAAGGTGGTCAGCAGCACCAGCCACATGGAGATGCCGTCGGCACCCAGGTGGTAGTGAATGGCCTGCCCAATCCAGGGATGATTCACCTCAAACTGGAATCCGGACTGACCGCCGGCAAAGTTCATCGGCAGAAAGACGGAAAACGCGAAGGCCAACAAAGAAACCGCTAAAGCCACTGCGCGGATGATCCGGTCATTGCGCGGCAGCAGCATCAGCAGGACCGCGCCTGCCGCGGGGATGAAGGTGACCAATGTGAGAATCATGTCGTTCACTTACGCACCCCCAGCCAGATCATGTAAGCAACTACGGCGGCTCCGCCAGCTGCCACCCAGGCAGCATAGGAGCGAATATTGCCGGACTGCATTCTCCGCAGTTCGCCGCCGATTCCTTTTGAAGCGGACCCGGCGCCATTTACTGTGCCATCAATAATTGTCTGGTCCACGCCATGCCAGAGCACGTGAGTAGAAATGGCCAGCAGCGGCTTGACGAAAAGCGCTCCGTAGCCCTCGTCAACGTAGTACTTGTGGTAGACGAGGCTGTAAAGACCACGGATGCGCGCGGTGATCCGGCTTGGCAGTTCAGGGCGTTTGCAGTAGAGCAGCCATGCCAGAAAGAGGCCAAGCCCCGCGACTCCGACCGACATGACTGCAAATAACAATTCTTTCGAATGCTCTGAGCCCTCAAGACTGGCTGATGGTGATGCTTCTGCGACTGCCGGGGCCTCAGATGCGGATTCGACCGCCGGAGCGAGATAGTGTCCAATCTTGTTGGAACCGCGCATTGATTCGGGGATGCCAATCCATCCGCCAGCCACGGACAGGATGGCCAGAATTACCAGGGGCGCAAGCATGATCCAGGGCGATTCATGGACCCCGCCATGTCCATGCGAGTGATCGCTGCCATGACCATGAGCAGCGGATGCCGCCCCATGGTGCGCGTGGGCAGGAGCATGGGCTTCTTCACCTGCGTCGACCTTGCCTAGCCTCAGTTCGCCAAAGAATGTCATGAACCAAAGGCGGAACATGTAGAAGGAAGTAAGACCAGCGGTGATGAATCCCACTAACCAGAGTATTGCGTTGCCGCCGTGTGGACTGGAGAAGGCCTGCCAGAGGATCTCGTCCTTGCTGAAGAACCCGCTCAGGGGAGGGATGCCGGCAATGGTAAAGGTTGCAATAGTTACCACCCAGAACGTTACCGGGATCATCTTGCGCAGCCCGCCCATTCGGCGCATGTCCTGTTCTCCCCCGATGGCATGGATGACCGAACCCGCGCCCAGGAAGAGGAGAGCCTTAAAGAACGCATGGGTCATCAGGTGGAAGATGGCTGCTGAGTATGCCGCCACACCGCAGGCCAGGAACATATAGCCAAGCTGCGAGACGGTGGAGTAGGCCAGCACCCGTTTGATATCAGTCTGGGCCAGGCCCATGGTGGCGGCAAAGAGGGCGGTTACTGCTCCGATGACGGCCACTACCTGCAGAGCGTGCGGGGCCTTGTCAAAGATGACATGAGAGCGGGCAATCATGTAAATGCCCGCCGTAACCATGGTGGCGGCGTGGATTAGAGCTGAAACCGGCGTTGGGCCTTCCATGGCATCGGGGAGCCAGACATACAAGGGAACCTGTGCGGATTTTCCGGTTGCGCCAACCATCAGCAGCAAGGCGATGGCGGTCATCAGTCCCCAGGCGCCAGTTTCCGGGGAAAGATTGGAAACGCTTTTGAAGACATCGGCAAAGTTCAGCGAGTGAAAGTGCTGGATGATCAGGAACATCCCCAGCAGAAAAGCGAAATCACCAATGCGGTTGACGATAAACGCCTTCTTGCCGGCATTGGCGGCTGAATCCTTGAGGAAGAAGAAGCCGATCAGGAGATACGATGCAAGACCTACACCTTCCCAGCCCACGAACATCAGCAGGTAATTATTGGCCAGCACCAGCGTGAGCATGAAGAACATGAAGAGGTTGAGGTAGGCAAAGAAGCGATAGTAGCCGCCCTCATGCTCCATGTAGCCGACGGAATAAACGTGGATCAGGAAGCCGACGCCCGTCACGATCAGAACCATGACCGTAGAGAGTTGGTCGAGGTAGAAGCCGAAAGGCACATGGAAATTGCCGGCCACGATCCAGTCAAAGGGCAACGCTTCATTGTGCGGCAACTGCATGTGGCTGCCCTGCAAGGCCGCCCAGATCGCATAGGCAAACGAGGCCCCGGTAAAGGCAAGGGCCACGATCTTGACGACGGCTTTAGGGAAGCGCCGTCCGAAAAGGCCATTGATGGCCGCGCCGGCCAGAGGCAGCAGTGGAATGATCCAAAGATTTAGAGTATCGGGCATAATTAGTGCAAACTCAGGTTTGAGCAAATTCACAGTTTCAGCAAATTCACGCGATCAACATTGAGCGTCTCGCGCGTGCGGAAAACAGCAATGATGATGGCCAAACCCACAGCAGCCTCGGCGGCCGCGACCACCATCACGAAAAACACGAATATTTGTCCGTTCAACAATACCTTGCCAGTCTGCTGGCTCCAGTAGTTGGAGAAAGCCACAAAGCTCAGGTTCACGGCGTTGAGCATCAGCTCAATGGACATGAAAATGGTGATGATGTTCCGCTTCAGCAGAAATGCGGAGACACCCAGACAGAATAGGATGGCGCTCAGAACCAGATACCAGGAAAGTGGAACCATTTAGCGTCTCCTCCCGGCCAGTACCACTGCGCCCATAATGGCGATCAGGACCAGCACCGAGGTGATTTCAAAGGGCAGCAAAAAATCCCGGAACAGCAGGTTGGCAATGCCGTGCGTATTGTCGGTGCTGGTCACCATGCTGCCAATCCTCACCATGCCGAATTGCTTGTCGTTAGTGAATATCGTCCAGGAGATCATCCCGACCAGGACCACGACTCCCGGCCCTCCAACCAACAGGGCGATGCGGCTGCCCCGCGTTCGCTCTTCCGCGCCGGCGTTCAGAAGCATGATGGTAAAGACAAACAACACCATGATGGCCCCGGCGTAGACGATCACCTGCACCGCGGCCACAAACTCCGCGCCCAGCAGCAGGTAGATCAGCGCCAGCGATCCCATGACAACCACCAGGGAGAGAGCGCTGTTGATAGGGTGCCGCTGCACCAGCAGATTGATGGCGCCGGCGATACAGACCGCTCCGAAAATAATAAAAAGTATCTGATGAAACATTGTGTTTATGCCCCCAGTGCCACGATCAGGCTGGTGACAATGATATTGACGATGGCGATCGGCAGAAGGAATTTCCAGCCGAAAGCCATAAGCTGGTCATAGCGGAAGCGCGGCAGCGTCCCGCGAATCCAGATATAGACGAACATAAAGACGAAAATCTTCGCCGAGAACCAGATCACTGGCAGCAGAGCGCGCACCAGGGGCGGGCCGAAGGACGGGCCGTGCCATCCGCCAAAGAAGAGCAGGGTGGCAACGCAGCCGACGGTGATCATGTTCACGTACTCGGCCATAAAGAACATGGCGAATTTCATGGCGCTGTATTCGGTGTGGTAGCCCGCCACCAGTTCGGTTTCCGCCTCCGGCAAGTCAAAGGGAATGCGGTTGGTTTCCGCATAGGCCGCCATGAGATAAACAAAAAAGGCAATGAACTGCGGGAAGATGTACCAGTGCGGTAGAAAGCCGAGCCATGCAGGCTGGTGAATCTGCTGGTCAACAATTCCGCGCAGGCTCAAAGTGCCGGACAAAATCAGGACACCCACCAGGGACAGCCCCAACGCCAGCTCGTAGCTGATCATCTGGGCGCTGGCGCGCAGCGAACCGAGCAGCGCATATTTGCTGTTGGATGACCAGCCGGCCAGGGCGATTCCGTAGACGCCAATCGAGGTAGCGCCGAGAATGATCAACAGGCCGATGTTGATATCCAGTGGAGGAGTGCCGTGCGCCTGGGCCACACCAGTGATTTGCAAGGCGGTATCGTGCCCGCCCACGCTGATGGTCTCACCAAACGGAATGACCGCAATGGAGATCAAGGACATGATCAGCGCCAGCATGGGCGCCATGATGTACAGCACCTTGTGGACCTTGTCCGGAACCATGTCCTCTTTCAGGATGAACTTGATGCCATCCGCCAAAGGCTGGAGCAGTCCAAACGGGCCGACCCTGGTAGGTCCCCAGCGGTTCTGCATATGCCCGATGACCTTGCGCTCAAGCCAGGTCATGTAGGCGACTCCGGTGAGCAGGAGAAACGCCACCAGGGCAATCTTGATAACGGCGACAATGATGAATATTTTTATGTCCACGGTGATTTAAGCAATTAGCAAATGGCAATTAGCAATTAGTACTTAGCCATTAGTTCTTAGTATTTAGCCATTCGCGGCCTGCGGATTTCTGCAGGCTTAGCCACCGGATGGCAAAAGTAAAAACCTTGTGTCGCCCCTCCGGGGCTCGGCCTTTGTTTCTACCCTAACCCAGGCCTTACGGCCTGGGATAAACTGTTTCGCGCCTCCGGCGCTTGGAGCTTTCTGGTCCTTGGTTCGTGCGTATGCTCCGAATAATCCAGAGCTACATCCAAAGACAGCTGAAGTTACTAAAAGCTAAAGACTAAGAGCTAGACTAAGAGCAAACGGCTAAGTACTAAGGGCCAAAGGCTAAGAACTTCCTGTTCAATCCGCCATTACTTCTTTATCTGCTGTGCGCCGGTTTTCCAGGACTGAATTCAGCGCGTGGGAATAACGTCCCAGGGTCCCGGAGGTAAAGAGCGTGTCGTTTGCCGGAACGATCGGGTCTATCTGGACCAATCCGCTGGACTGACCGGTGTTGCTGTGCTCGGGGGCGGTTACATGTTCATCGCTACCGGCGAGCAGGTTCAATCTTGAGAATTCGTAGCCCGGCACCAGGCGTTGGATCTCATCCAGCATGGCGAAGGGGTCAAAGGGGCTCATCCGGGATTCAAGATTATTGGCGGTAAGCCAGACGGCGTGGCGGTCGGCCTCGCCGGACTGCGCGCCGCGGGACTGGCCCATGTCCGCACGGACACCGTCACCAAACGGTACGAGAGCTGGAATGTGAGCGCCCATGCGCTCCGCCACCCGCACTATGATTTCAAAATCACTTCTTACTCCAGAGACTTCACCGGCCTTCTTGAGCATCTGGAGATCGCCGCAGGTATTGGTAAACGTTCCGGCCTTCTCATAAGCAGAAGCAGCGGGGAAGACAACCTCGGCGAGGATGGCGGTTTCTGTGAGGAAAAGCTCCTGGACCACAAGAAAGACATTTTGCAGGGCCGCAGGATCAAAGCTGTAATCGGCAACCGGGTTCGCCCCGACAACGTAGAGCGCGGCCAAGCGGCCGTCTTGTGCTGCCTGCATCATCTCCGGCAGGTTCAGCCCCGGCTTGGATGACAGCTTGCCCCATTCTTCGTTGTACGTGCGAGCGCCATCGGCAGCCACGTGTCGATATCCCGGTAACAGGTCAGGGTAGAGGCCCATATCGGCGGCGCCGCGCGAGTTGGCATAGTCGCCCAGGCAGATGAACTTGGCCCCAAGACCAGACCCGAATTTGACCAGCGCATCAATGTCTGCGCCGCGAAGCTCTGAGCCAAAGATGATGACCAGGTCTTTTTGGGCGCGCAGGTCGTCGCGCATCTGTTTGAGAGCATCGTTGGACACGCCGGAACTGGTCAATGAACCGGCGGCCGCATCGTCACCGTTCAGGAAGGCGACCAGCTTGTTCTCACGACCCTCCGGTATCTGGAGGAAGGTGGACGCCTGGCGGGCCAGCTTAATGTCCTGGGAATTGGCGATGAACAGCCTGGCGCGGTTCAGGCGCACGTTGCTACGGATGTTCCAGGCCAGCAGCGGATGCTGCTCGGTGGGATCGTTGCCGATCAGAAAAATGGCGGGCGCGTTGGCCACATCGCGCATGGTGGCTGTGGCATTTTGCTTCCCGGCAATGGCCCGCGCGAATGAGGCGAAATCGGTGGTGCGATGGTGGTCGATATTGTTGGTCGCCAGCACCGTCCGCGCAAATTTTTGCAGCAGGTAGTTCTCTTCATTAGTGGTGCGGTTGGAGCCGATCACGCCAATCGCCTGGCCGCCCTTGGTATCCAGAATCCCACGCAAGCGCTTGCCTACGTGCTCAACCGCTTCTTCCCAGGTTGCGGGAGTCAGCTTGCCGTTGCGACGAATCAGCGGCTGGCGAATGCGATCTTTGTGGTCGAAGAAGTCAAAAGCATACCGGCCTTTGATACAGAGAAAGTCACCGTTGATCCCGCTCTTGTCACGGTTATCGCCGCGCACAATGTCCATGCCGGTATCGGAGCGGCGCACGCCCAGGGTGGTCTTGCAGCCGTCTCCGCAATGAGTGCAAACGGTGCCTACGTGCTTCATCTCCCAGGGGCGGGTCTTATAACGATAGGCCCCCGAGGTCAGAGCGCCTACTGGGCAGATGTCAATGCACATGCCGCATTCTTCGCAGTCGAGGTGGTCGCCTTCGTTGGGAGCAATCACCGAGCCGGAGCCCCGGTTCTGGACGCCCAATGCCCATACGTCCATGCCTTCGCCGCAGACGCGGACGCAACGGTAACAAAGAATGCAGCGAGGACGATCAAAGTAGACGACGGGCGACCACTGCTGCTCGTCCTTGTGGAGCTTGCCTTCCATATAGCGCGATTCCGCCGCGCCGTATTTGAAGGTCATGTCCTGCAATTCGCATTCGCCGCCGGCGTCGCATACCGGGCAATCCAGAGGATGGTTGCCGAGCAGCAGCTCAATCATGGACTTACGCGCCTGCTTGACTTCGTCGGATTCGGTAGTCACTACCATGCCGTCCGTGATCACTACGGTACAGGCGGTCTGGAGCTTGGGCATCTTATCAATGCGCACCAGGCACATGCGGCAGGCCGCCTGAAGCGACAAGCCAGGGTAGTAGCAGAAAGAGGGAACCTCAATGCCGACAGACTTGCAGGCCTCAATCAGCAGGGTGCCTGCTGGGGCCACTATCTGCTTTCCATCAACCGTGATTGTTACGTTCTTTGTTTCGATTGCCATAATTAAAGAATTGCCAAAATTGCCATAATTTCAAAAATTGCCAAAATTTAAAAACTGCGACCTGCGACCTGCGGTCTTGCCATTGTCTGTCGCTGTAATCTCTCGCATAACCGACAGCTTCCCATCTCGATCACCATTTATGGCAATTTTGGCAATTACCAATTTTGGCAATTTCTCTCTCATGCAATCACTGGCAGCTGGCTAATCGCTCCCACTGGCTCGAACGGACACGGTCTGCCTTCCAGGTGTGCTTCGAACTCGCTGCGCCATTTGTCCACAATCGAGATCGTGGGAATGGCAGCGGCATCGCCCAACGGGCAGAAGCTCCGACCGAGTATGCCTTGTGCCAGGTACTTGATGTTGTCAATGTCTTTCTTCAAGCCTCCGCCCGCATGGAAGCGGGTGAGCGTCTTCTTCAGCCAGTCTGTGCCTTCGCGGCAGGGGATACACCAGCCGCAGCTTTCGTGCTGGTAGAACTTCATTACGCGAAGGGCGAATTTCACCATGCAGGTCTGGTCGTCCAGGATGACCACGCCGCCCGATCCCAGGAACTCGCCGCGCTTGCCGAAGGAATCAAAATCCATGTTCATCTGCTCGGCTTCCTCAGCGGTGAGAACGAAGGTAGAGGAGCCGCCGGGGACCACGGCTTTCAGCTTGCGCCCATTAGGAATGCCGCCGCCCACTTCGTAGATCATCTTCTTGAGCGGATATCCCAACGGGAATTCATAGACTCCCGGCTTGTTAACGTGACCGCTCAGGCAGAAGAGGCGCGTGCCGCCATTCTTGGGAGGGCCAAGGTCGGCAAATTTTTGTCCACCCATGAGCAAGATATGGGGAACAGAAGCCAGAGTTTCCACGTTATTGATTACCGTGGGGCCTCCCCACAGGCCGACCACAGCAGGAAAGGGCGGACGGATGCGGGGGATACCGCGCTTGCCTTCCAGCGATTCCATCAGCGCCGACTCTTCGCCTACCTCGTACGCGCCCGCGCCGGTGTGCCAGCGAACATCAAAATCTTTTCCGCTACCAAAGATGTTCTTGCCTAAGAAGCCCTTAGCGTAGGCGTCGGCAATGGCCTTGCGCATGATGTCGACCATGTAACGATATTCGCCCCGAATGTAGACGAATCCCAGCTTTGCGCCCACCGCCAGCCCGGCAATGATCACGCCTTCTATGACCGAATGCGGATCGTGTTCAAGAATCAGGCGGTCTTTGCAGGTGCCGGGCTCGCTTTCATCGCCATTTACCAGGATGTATTTAGGCTTGTCCGATTGCTTGGGGACAAAAGACCATTTCATGCCGGTGGAAAATCCGGCCCCGCCCCGCCCGCGCAGATTGGAGGTCTTGACCTCATTAATAATGTCATCGGGCTGCATCTGAAGCGCTTTTTGGACGGCCTTGTAGCCATCCAGCTCCAAATAGCGGTTGATGTCCGTTGCGCCCTTACCAAAGCGCTGCGAGACGATCTTTATTTCATCGGGATGGGAAACTAAAAATGCCATAATTGCCAGGAATGCCAAAATTTATTAAGCCATTGCCAAAATTGCCAAAAATGCCAAAATTGCCAGAATTTGAAAATCTATTTATTCATCCGACGCGTTCACACTGCGTCCGCCGGATTGTTTTGCTGTTTGCCTGGATGCTGTAAAGATCGCTGTTAGCTCTTGAGCTTCTTTCAGCAGTTCAGCTAGTCGTTCCTTTTTCATTATCCCTGCATCTGCCAATAACTCGATCCAGAATGCTGATTCATCGGTTTCTTCAACTACCACTCCGATCTTAGACACAAACTCGGCCCTAGATCTTGAGCGGCACGCGGCGCGATAGTTTGCAGCGACCGAAGTGCCGCTTCGTAATAACTGCTTACCGAGAACTTGTGCTTCAGACGATTTCGGCAACGAACGAAATAGCTGAACAATTCGTACAGCAAAAGTTTTAGTTCGGACAAGAAGTTGCTCGGTCCTGTTGTCCAACAAGAACTCCTGTCATTGCCAAGATTGCCAGAAATGCCAAAATTGCCATAATTGTGAATTTAGGACATTCGCTGTTTCGATTCTGGCGTTCTCAATTCTCTATTTTCAATCTCGTTGCTATTTGCTGCACCAAACTTTGCCGGTCTTTCCAATTTTGGCAATTCTGGCATTTATGGCAATTTTGGCAATTGCTTCATCTCTTCTTGTACTGATCCAGCACTGCGTCCATCGCATCCGGCGTCAGGTTCTCGTGGAAGTCGTAGTTGACCTGGACGGCCGGGGCCCAACTGCATGCTCCGATACATTCAACTTCCTCCAGCGAGAACATGCCGTCGGGTGTTGTCATCTTGTGTCCGATGCCCAGGCGCTCTTTGCAGTGCTCGTAGAGTTCTTCTCCGCCGCGCAACATGCAGGAGATATTGGTGCAGACCTGGACGTGATATTTGCCCAGCGGCCTGGTGCGCAGCAGGGAGTAATAGCTGATGACGTTGCGGACTTCGAGTTCCGTCAGCTCGGTTTTCTTTGCAAGATGGGCGATGGCTTCATCGGTCAGGTAGCCGAGTTCGTCCTGCGTGTAAAGCAGCATGGGAACCAGGAAAGACCGCTTGGTCGGATATTCCTTCATCTTCTCGTTGAAGAATTTGTCGAGTTCAGCAGAAATTACTGGCATTAGCGGTCAATTTCTCCCAACACAATATCAATGCTCCCGATGGCGGCAACCACGTCTGCAATCAATCTGCCCTCGCACATCTTGGACAGGGCCTGAAGATTGGCATACGAAGGCGAGCGCATGTGGACGCGCATGGGCTTGGCGGTGCCGTCACTCACTATGTAATAGCCCATCTCGCCGCGTGGCGATTCAATGGCCTGGTAAACCTCGCCGGCGGGGACGGTGAACCCTTCAGTCACGATCTTGAAGTGATAGATGAGGGCCTCCATCTGGGTCTTCATCTTTTCGCGGTCCGGCAGGACGACTTTGGGCGCTTCGGCCTTGGTGGGACCCTCGGGCAGCCCTTCCAATGCCTGTTTTGCGATCTCTCGCGACTGGCGCAGCTCTTCAATGCGGCAAACGTAGCGGGCCCAGACGTCGCCATCCTGGGAAACCGGGACTTTGAATTTGAAATTCTCGTAGCCGGAATAGGGCATGTCGCGGCGCAGGTCCCAATCCACGCCACTGGCGCGCAGGGCCGGTCCGGTCACGCCCATGGCAAGGGCATCCTCTGCGCTGAGGTGCGCCACACCTTTGAGGCGATCAATAAAGATACGGTTGCCGGTGAGCAGGTCTTCGTATTCGTCCACGCGCTCAGAGAACATGTCGAGGAAGTTCTTGACCGAGTCAAAAAAACCGAGCGGCGGGTCGAGCGCCAAGCCGCCAATGCGGAAGTAAGAGGTCATCATGCGCTGGCCGCTGACCATCTCGTAAATCCTCAACAGGTCTTCGCGTTCGCGGAAACAGTAGAGAAAGACCGACATGGCGCCCAGGTCCAAAGCGTGGGTGCCCAGCCAGACCAGGTGAGAGCTTATGCGCTGCAACTCGCTGAGCATCACGCGTATCCATTGCGCCCTTGGAGGGATTTCCAGCCCCAGCAATTTCTCCGCCGCCAGCACATAGCAGAGGTTATTGATCATGGGACAGAGATAATCAATGCGATCAGTGAGCGGCACCACCTGCTGGTAGAACTTGGCCTCGCAGGTCTTTTCGATCCCGGTGTGGAGGAAGCCGATGTCCGGTATCAGGCGGATGATTTCTTCACCGTCAATCTCCAGCACCAGTCGCAACACGCCGTGGGTAGACGGGTGCTGCGGCCCCATGTTGAGGATCATTGTCTTATCTTGTTCAGAATCGAGGACAGGAGTAGTTTCCAGATGGCCCATTATCGGTAGCCCTCCACCGGATAATCTTTGCGGAGCGGATGTCCTTCCCAATCTTCCGGCATCATGATCCGTTTCAAGTTTGGATGCCCCAGGAAGTGGATTCCGAATAGATCGAAAAGCTCGCGCTCAAAGAAGTTGGCCGAGGGCCATACGGAAGTTATGGACTCGACCGCGGCGTCATCGCCCTCGAGCGCGATCTTCAGGCGGATTCGCTCTTTTCGCTGGTGCGAGAGCAGGTGGTAAGCCAATTCAAAGCGAGGAGCGCGAGGGTAATAATCGGCGCAGGTGAGATCAGAAAGAAAGTTGACCAGTCCCTGGGCCTTGAGCTTTTCACACGCCCCGAGAATAAATTCCCGGGCGATAAAGATCGAAAGCTCATTGCGGTCGAATTTGCCGCCCTGGACGGCGCCGGCATTCCAAGCCAGGAGGGCGGCGACTGCCGGATGGTCTTTCAACCGCTCTAAATCAGTAACGGCCGGCTCAAGCGCCATGTTATCCCTCGCTCCTCTCGGGCTTGTTCCAGTCGAGAATGCCTTTCTTCCATATATAGAAGAAGCCAACCAGCACCAATCCGATGTAAACCATCATCTCCCAGAAGCCGAACATCTTGAGTTCGCGCGCAATGACGGCCCAGGGATAAAGAAAGACCACCTCGATATCGAACAGGATAAAGAGCATGGCCACCATGTAGAACTTCACGCTGAACCGTCCCTGCGCGTCTCCTGTGGGCATGATGCCGCATTCATAAGGAGAGTTCTTGGCTGGGGTCCATTTATGCTTGCCCAAGAGA
>Ga0210400_10001128_pt1 | contig 27098 bp, 22 predicted proteins | sample IncBWH26MmetaG_FD_155456 | JGI IMG/M metagenome (GOLD analysis project Ga0210400, IMG submission 155456) | Forest soil microbial communities from Barre Woods Harvard Forest LTER site, Petersham, Massachusetts, United States - Inc-BW-H-26-M | ecosystem: Environmental > Terrestrial > Soil >... | reverse complement strand
TCCGATCTGCCCACCGAGAAGCCGGTCAGCATCTCCTGGAAGATGTAGTTCAGGTCCGAGCGCGATTGGATCGCGGCCACGTAGGGCGCGAGCCGCTTCTCCGCCGCGGCGGTGTCGAAGCCATGGAAATTCGGATCGTAGAACGACGCCCGCTCGATGCGCCAGACCTCGTGGTACATCTGCGCCCACTCGGCCGGCGGGTCGACGCGGACCTCGAGGCTGTCGAAGGCGAGCGCGGTGTCCTCCGCCTTGGGCGGGGGCGCGCCAGGGGGCTTCGGCGCCGCCGGCACGATGCTGTAGTGCGGGTGCGGCGGCGCGGGCGGGGCGTCCGGCGACGGCGGCTTCACCTCGGCGATCAGCACCTTCTCGCCGTCGGCGGTGATCTGGTAGCTGGCCAGGTGGTCGGCCACGGTCTCGGTCTTGCGGTCCTCAAGGCTGTAGCGGCGGAGCGTCCCGTTCGGCCCCGGCGCGTTGGCGTCCGTCGCGGCCGGATCGGCCAGGAAATAGACCGTGCCCGGCTTGCCCGTGGAAAGGTCGCTCAACGGTCCCGCCGGGATCGGCAGGGCCACGGTCCGTTGGCTGATCGCCGCCAGGCTGAGGCCCGCCAGGTCGACGACCGTGGGCTTCGGCAAGGGCGGCGGCGCGGGCGGCGCAGCCGGCTTGGTCTTGGCCTCGGCCTTGGCGGCCCCGGCCTGGCCGGCCGGCGTCTTGTCCGCCTCCTCCTTGGCCTTCTCGCGGGTCTCGGCGACCGATTTCTCGTCGTCGCTCTCCGGCGCGATGGGCGAGGCGGTGGCCGCCGCCAGGCTGAGCGCATAGACCGAGCGGGTCGGGCGGTAGAGGTCGCTGGTCATGTCCAGTTGGTGCTGGGTCATGCCGGCGTTGTTGCTGCCCAGGAAGTAGAGGTACTTGCCGCTGCGGTCGAAGGCCGGGTCGCGGGCGTCGCCCATCGGATCGGTGACCGGGAAAGCGGCGCCCTTCTCCGCCGAATAGAGCATGACGCTGTGCAGGTGGTTGGGCATGTAGCGCACGAAGGCCAGCCACTTGGAATCCGGCGACCAGCTCATGCCGTGGGTCTGGTCGGTGAAGCCGCCCCAGACGTCGGGCTCGCCCACCTGGCTCAGCTTCCCGCTCGTCAGGTCCAGGACGTAGGACCGCAGGCGGTTGTCGTAGAAGGCGATCTTCCTGGAGTCCGGCGACCAGACCGGATGGAAGTAGTAGGCGGGCTCCGGCGCCAGCGGATAGGCCCTGGCCTTGCCCTCGCCGGTCTGGGCGCTGACGTGCAGGGCGTAGAGGCCGCCGGCGTCCGAGAAATAGGCCACCGACTGGCCGTCCGGGCTCCAGGCCGGCTCGCGCTCCATGACGCCCGGGGTGTTGGTCAGGTTGCGGACCGGCCCCTTCTTGACCGGCACGGTGAGGATCTCGCCGTGCGCCTCCACCGCCGCGCGCAGGCCGGTGGGCGAGACCGAGACATTGACCACCTCGTCGCCCACCTTGGCGATGCGGGCGCGGACGTCGGGCATGTCGCCGGTGACGTCGACGTCCACCCGCTTCGGCTCGCCGCCGGGCTCGAGCGTGTAGAGCTCGCCCAGCCGGTCGAAGATCAGGGTCTGGCCGTCGCTCGATAGCGAGCGGATCTCCGGACCGGTGTTGCGCCAGACCAGGGCGACGGCCTTGGTCGCCGGGTCGTAGGCGTAGACCGACATCGGCCCGCCGCGGCCGGACAGGAAGTAGAGCTTGCCCCGCGCCCAGACCGGCGAGATGTCCGCCGCCGCCTCGTGCGGGACCTCGACGGTGTCCAGGCCCGAGAGGGTGGTGATCTTGATCGTGCTCGCCTGGCCGCCACGATAGTTGCCCCAGGCCACATAGGCGGTGAAGTTGAAGGCGAAGGCCGGGGCCATGGGATTGTAGGCGATCGCCTTGCCGTCCGGCGAGACGGTCCCGGCGTAGGCCATCGGCAGCGACAGCGGCGTGGCCATCCCGCCCTGCGGCGAGACCTCGAAGATCTGGGTGTAGCGGCTGGCCGCGGCGCGGTTGGAGCGGAACAGCACCTTCCGGCCGTCGCTGGACCAGCCCACGGCCACGTCGGCGGCCGGATGATAGGTGACCCGGTGCGGCACCCCGCCGGTGGCGGGCACGGTGAAGACGTCGGTGTTGCCGTCGTACTCGCCGGTGAAGGCCAGGGTCCTGCCGTCCGGCGAGAACAGCGGGGCGTTCTCCACGCCCACCCCGGTGGTGATCCGCGTGGCGCGGCCGCCGCCCCGAGGCACGGTCCAGATGTCGCCCGCATAGCTGAAGGCGATGAGGTCATGGCTGATCGCCGGCTGCTGCAGGATATGCGGCGCAGGCTGGGCGGCGGCCTGGCCGCCCTGGCCGAGAACGCCCGCCGCGGCGAGCGCGAGAACGGATATGAGGCGCACGGACTATTCCCCCCGGAAAGCGATCGCAAAGCTTTCGGCCGGGGCCGGGCTTTTGGCAACCGTGTCGCGCCCTCCCTTCGCCCGTCATCCTCCGGTCGCCCGAAGAGGCGATCCGAAGGACCCAAGCTGAGTTGGGCTGTGGGGCGAGGTCCGCTTGGGTCCCTCGGATCAGCCTGCGGCTGACCGGAAAATGACGGGGATTTTGGGGAGTAGGTTTTGCGCCAACGAAAACGGCCCGGGATTGCGCCCGGGCCGTTCCGTCGTCTGGATCCCGGCGTGCGCCGGGATGAGTCGGCGCTTCGCGCTCGCTCAATTCCGGGCCGTATCCACCAGCTTGTTCTTGGTGATCCAGGGCATCATAGCGCGCAGGCGGGCGCCCACTTCCTCGATCTGGTGCTCGGCGCCGCGGCGGCGGATGGCCTTGAAGCTGGGCGCGCCGATCGCGTTCTCCTGCATGAAGTCGCGCACGAAACGGCCGGACTGGATGTCTTCCAGCACGCGCTTCATCTCCACCTTGGTCTCGGCCGTCACGATGCGCGGGCCGGTGACATACTCCCCGTACTCCGCGGTGTTGGAGATCGAGTAGTTCATGTTGGCGATGCCGCCCTCGTAGATGAGGTCGACGATCAGCTTCACCTCGTGCAGGCACTCGAAATAGGCCATCTCCGGGGCGTAGCCGGCTTCCACCAGGGTCTCGAACCCGGCGCGGATCAGCTCCACGAGGCCGCCGCAGAGCACGGCCTGCTCGCCGAACAGGTCGGTCTCGCATTCCTCGCGGAAGTTGGTCTCGATGACGCCGGAGCGGCCGCCGCCGATGGCCGAGGCGTAGGCGAGGCCGAGATCCATGGCGCCGCCGGTGGCGTCCTGGTGGACGGCGATCAGGCAGGGCACGCCGCCGCCCTTCTGGTACTCGCTGCGCACCGTGTGGCCGGGGCCCTTGGGGGCGACCATCAGCACGTCGACGCTGGCCTTGGGCTCGATCAGGCCGAAGTGCACGTTCAGGCCGTGGGCGAACAGCAGGGCCGCGCCGTCGCGCAGGTTGGGTGCGATCTCGGCGTTGTAGATGCCGCGCTGCAGTTCGTCGGGGGCCAGCACCATGAGCAGGTCCGCCCACTTGGCGGCGTCGGCGACGCTCATCACCTTCAGGCCATCGGCCTCGACCTTCTTCGCGGTGGCCGAGCCGGCCTTCAGCGCCACGGCGACGTTCTTCACGCCGGAGTCGGTGAGGTTGAGCGCATGCGCCCGGCCCTGGGAGCCATAGCCTACGATGGCGATCTTCTTGTCCAGGATGCGGGAAAGGTCGGCGTCGCGGTCATAGTAGACGCGCATGATTGTTCTCCTGGATGGTCAAGAAGCTGCGTTCTAACGCAACGGGGGTGCGGGAAAGCGGCCGCTTTCCAGCGGTTTTTTGCTCAAAGGTCAAGGGCGGAAGCCGGAGGTGGGCTTCGCGCTCCTCCCCCGAAGGGCACACTTCGGGGGAGGTGCCAAATTGCTCGCTCACAGCCGCAGCCTCGCCATGGTCAGCGCGTCGACGAAGGCCCCGCCGCGCCAGGCATAGGCGCGCAACAGCCCTTCCCGCTCGAAGCCGAAGCGTTCGTAGAGCGCGATGGCGCGGGCGTTGTCGGCGTAGACGCTGAGCTCCAGGCGTTTGATCTGCAGCCAGTTGTCGGCCAGGTCGATCACCGCGGCCATCAGCGCGGTCCCGGCGCCGCGGCCGGCGTAGGCGTCGTGCACCGCCATGCCGATCGAGGCGGCGTGGACGCGGCGGTTCTCGTCGCGGTGGAGGCCGATCATGCCGACGACCTTGCCGCCGATCACCGCCACCAGGCGCGTCGAGCCGGGCTGCGGCGCGGCCATGCGCCTCTGCCGCGCGTCGAGCGACGCATAGGGCAGTTGAAGGGTGCCGGCGTAGGCCTCGGGCTGGTTCCAGGCCTCGGTCAGGTCGGCGGCGTCCGAGGGCTCGGCCGCGCGGATCAAGATCTCAGGTTCGGGAGGGTCCATGGTCTCGTCTCCGTCGGCCGGGACGGAACGGGGCCCAAGAAAAAGCCCCGTCCGGATCCCGGCGGGGCTGGTGGTCGGTCGTCGCTTGCTCGGGCTTGCTAGCGCACAACGTCCCTCACCGGCCCGCCGGAGGCGGTCCGCGCAAGTACGAAGGCGATGAGCATCGAGCGCATGGAGGGATGCATAGCGTTTTCGGCGGAGGTTGGCAAAGTCGCACCATGATCCAGGTCACCGACACCCTCTTCATCGAGGACGACGAGATCTCCGAGAAGTTCGTGCGCGCCTCGGGGCCGGGCGGGCAGCACGTCAACACGTCGAGCTCGGCGGTGGAGCTCCGGTTCGACGCCATGGCCTCGCCGTCCCTGCCGCCTGAGGTCAAGGAGCGCCTGTCGCGGATCGCCGGCCAGCGGATGAACCAGGACGGGGTGATCGTGATCTTCGCCCAGAGCCACCGCAGCCAGGAGATGAACCGCCAGGACGCCCGCGCGCGGCTGGTGGAGCTGATCGAACAGGCCACCCACCGGCCGAAGCCGCGCAAGAAGACCCGGCCCACCTATGCTTCCAAACTGAAGCGGCTCGAAGGAAAGTCGAAGCGCTCGGGGGTCAAGGCCATGCGCGGGCGGCCGAAGGGAGACGACTAGGTGAGCGTGGAGCTTGAGACCGCCGGCGTCGGGGCCCTGCCTGGCCTGCTGAGGGGCAAGCGCAGGCACGCGCCGCCGCCGGGCACGCCCTGCGCCAACTGCGGCACGCCGCTGGAAGGCGCCTACTGCCACGCCTGCGGCCAGGATAGCGACACCCACAAACGCTCGATCCGCCACCTGGCGTTCGAGGCGGTGGAGGGGCTGTTCGAACTGGACGGGCGGCTCTGGCGGACGCTGCCGGCGCTGTTCTTCCGCCCCGGCGGCCTGGCGCGGGACTACATCGAGGGCCGGATCGTGCGCCACGTGCCGCCGTTCCGGACCTTCCTCGTCGCCCTGCTGCTGTTCATCTTCGCCGCCGAGCATGCCGCTCATCAGCAGACGCTCGCGCAAGCGGACGAAAAGCGGGTCGAGGCGGCCAAGCTCGCCACCCCGCAGGGCCGCGCCGAAAAGGTGCGGACGATGCGCGCCGAAGCGGGCAAGGACCTCAAGGAGAGCCTGGACGAGGACGCCAGGGATCGCGCCGGCGACCTGAAGGACCCCGACGCTCATCCCGACAAGGTCGAGGCCGCCTACGCCCGGCGGGTCGCCCGGGCGCAGGCGCGCTACCAGGCCGCGCTGAGCCGGGCCGACCGGGTGGCCCAGGGCCTGCCGGCCGTGGACCCGCCCGGCGTCGCCACCGACCAGCCGTTCTCCGCCAAGCGAACCCAGCGCGAAACCTGGTGGAAGGCCGCGGTGAAGAAGGCCGTCGCCAATCCCGAATATTACTGGTCGGTGGTGTTCGAGTGGGGGCACCGGCTGGCGGTCGTGCTCTTGCCGATCGTCGGGCTGAACCTCGCCATGGTCTACGCCCAGCGCAAGGACGTGTTCCTCTATGACCACCTGCTGGTGGCCATGAACGTCCTGTCATTCAACTTCCTGCTGAGCGCGGCCGGGCTGATGCTGCCGCTTTCATGGATGGAGTGGTGGTTCCTGGGCGCGTCGCTGTGGAGCCTGGCCAACCTGTTCCAGACCCTGCGCGGCGCATACCGCTCCAGCGTGCTCGGCGCGGCCCTCAAGACCGCCGTCGTCTGGTCCGTGGCCTTCTTCGCCTTCGTCTTCCTGCTCGTGGGAGTCTTCATGCTGGCCCTGGCGCAGCTCTGACCCGCGCGGAATTTTGACCCTATGGCGCGAATTCGCCGCATTGGCCTATAAGCTTTGCGGCATGGCCGACCGCGTTCGCTTACTCGCCGCCGCCGCCCTCGCGGCCTCACTCACCGCCTGCGCGCCCACGCTTGGTCCGGCGCCTCCAGGCCGGGCGCCGGGGCGGATGGCCGCGCAGCCGCCGCCCGGCGACACAAACTTCCACGCCGCCGACTTCGCCTGGTCGCAGGCGCCCGGCAAGAACACCCTGGCGGGCTCGCTCGTGCACACCGGGCCCGTCCGCTATAGCTGCGCGGGGCAGACCGTGGTCCTGACGCCGGAGACGCCCTGGGCGCGCCGGCGCATGCAGGTGCTCTATCAGTCGGACCAGCGCGCCGCCCTGCCCGCCGACGACGTGCGCAGCCGGCAGAACCAGGCGCCTCCGGGGGATTCCAACCCCTATGTGAAGCGGGTGGGCTGCGATGCGGCGGACCGGTTCAGCTTCACCGGCCTGCCCGACGGAGCCTGGTACGTGGTGACCCTGGCCAAGCCGGTGGCCGGCCAGACGGGGCCCAGCCTGGCCCTGATGCGCCGGGTCGTCACCCGCGGCGGCAAGGTCACCGCCTTCGAATTCTAAGGGGCGCCGGAGAGAACCGGGCGCCGCAATCCGCGTTTCACTCGATCGGAACAACCAATCGAGGATGAAATCGATGCGCAAGCTGCTGTTCGCGACCCTGGCGGGAGCCACCCTGATGGCCGCCGCGGCGGGCTCCGCCACTGCCCAGCCGGTGGTGGTCGAGCGCTACGGCCACTGGGATCCGGCGTGGGGCGCTGCGCCGCCGCCGCCGATGCACCGCTGGCATCGCTGGCGCGGCCACGAGGCCGATTGGTACGGCCACGTGCACACCTGCATGGTCCACAAGGGCTATGACCCGCACCGCGACATGTACCGCGAGGGCCGCCGCTGGGTGAGCTGCTCCGACTGATCGCCGTAGGGGCGCGGCCGCAAGCGCTGACCGCGCCGCCCTGCGCCCCTTCCAGATGGTTTCGTGATCTCCTCCCCGAAGTCTTCGCTTCGGGGGAGGAGTCTGGCGCTAGTGGACCTTGGCGCGGCCGATGAGGAGGCCATCCTCGTTGGCGGAGACGTCGATGACGGCGCCGTCCTCCAGGTCGCCCGCCAGCAGCTTGCGGGCGATCGGGTCGATCAGCTCCTTCTGGATCACCCGCTTCAGCGGCCGGGCCCCATAGACGGGGTCGTAGCCGCGCTCGGCCAGCCAGTGGGTCGCCGCCGCGTCGAGCGCGATGGACATCCGCCGGTCGGCCAGCAGCTTCTCGACCCGCTGGAGTTGGATCTTGACGATGCCGTCCATCTCGCCGCGACCCAGCCGCTTGAAGAGGATGATCTCGTCGATCCGGTTCATGAACTCCGGCCGGAAGTGGCGGCGGACCACCTCCATCACCGAGGCGCGGGCGACCTCCACGTCCTCGCCCTCTTCCAGGGTGGCCAGGAATTCCGAGCCCAGGTTGGAGGTCATGACGATCAGGGTGTTGCGGAAATCGACCGTGCGGCCCTGGCCGTCGGTGAGCCGGCCGTCGTCCAGCACCTGCAGCAGGACGTTGAAGACGTCCGGATGGGCCTTCTCCACCTCGTCGAACAGCACGACCTGGTAGGGCCTGCGCCGCACCGCCTCGGTGAGCGCGCCGCCCTCGTCGTAGCCGACATAGCCGGGCGGCGCCCCGATCATGCGGCTGACCGAGTGCTTTTCCATGTACTCGCTCATGTCGAGGCGGGTGATGGCGTGTTCGTCTGAGAACATGAACTCGGCCAGGGCCTTGGTCAGCTCGGTCTTGCCCACGCCCGTGGGGCCGAGGAACAGGAACGAGCCGATCGGGCGGTTGGGGTCGTGAAGGCCAGCGCGAGCCCGGCGCACGGCGTCCGAGACCGCCAGCAGCGCCTCCTCCTGGCCGACGACCCGCCGGCGCAGGGCGTCTTCCATGGAGAGCAGCTTCTCGCGCTCGCCCTCCAGCATCTTCTCGACCGGCACCCCGGTCCAGCGGGAGACCACGGCGGCGATCTGCTCGGCGTCGACGACTTCCGGCGAGACGGCGTCCTTGTCGGCCTTGGACTCTTCCTCCGCGAGGCGCTTCTCCAGGGTCGGGATTTCGCCGTAGGCGATCTCCGAGGCGCGCTGCAGGTCGCCGCGCCGCTGGGCGCCGATCAGCTCGGCGCGCAGCCGTTCCAGGGCCTCGCGTAACTGGGCGGCCGAGGAGACCTTCTCCTTCTCCGACCGCCACTTGGCGGTCATCTCGGCGGACTGACCCTCCAGCTCGTCGAGCTCGTCCTCCAGGGCCTCCAGGCGGGCCTTCGAGGCCGCGTCCTTCTCCTTGGCCAGGGCCTCGCGCTCGATCTTGAGCTGCACGATGCGCCGGTCGATCTCGTCCAGCTCCTCGGGCTTGGAGTCCACCGCCATGCGCACGCGGCTGCCCGCCTCGTCCATCAGGTCGATGGCCTTGTCCGGCAGGAAGCGGTCGGCGATGTAGCGGTTGGAGAGGGTCGCGGCGGCCACGATGGCGCTGTCGGAGATCCGCACCCCGTGGTGCAGCTCGTACTTCTCCTTCAGGCCGCGCAGGATCGAGATGGTGTCCTCCACCGTGGGTTCGTTGACGAACACCGGCTGGAAGCGGCGGGCGAGCGCTGCGTCCTTCTCCACATGCTTGCGGTACTCGTCGAGCGTGGTGGCGCCGACGCAGTGCAGCTCGCCGCGGGCGAGCGCGGGCTTCAGCAGGTTGGAGGCGTCCATGGCGCCGTCCGACTTCCCGGCGCCGACCAGGGTGTGCATCTCGTCGATGAACAGGATGATCGAGCCCTCGGCCTGGGTGACCTCGTTGAGCACGGCCTTCAGGCGCTCCTCGAACTCGCCGCGGTACTTCGCACCGGCGATCAGGCTGCCCATGTCGAGCGCCATGAGCTTCTTGTCCTTCAGGCCCTCGGGCACGTCGCCGTTGACGATGCGCAGCGCCAGGCCCTCGACGATGGCAGTCTTGCCGACGCCGGGCTCGCCGATCAGGACGGGGTTGTTCTTGGTGCGGCGCGACAGGACCTGGATGGTGCGGCGGATCTCGTCGTCGCGGCCGATCACCGGGTCGAGCTTGCCGTCGCGGGCCGCCTGGGTCAGGTCGCGGGCGTAGCGTTTGAGCGCGTCATAGCCTTCTTCGGCGGAGGCTGAGTCGGCGGTCTTGCCCTTGCGCAAGGCGACGGCGGCCTGCTCCAGGGCCTTGGCCGAGACGCCGGCGTCCTTCAGCGCCTTGCCGGCGTCGCCGCCTTCCTTGGCGATGGCGATCAGCAGGCGCTCGGTGGTGACAAAGGCGTCGCCCGCGGCCTTGGCCCCGGCCTCGGCGTCGGCGAAGACCCGGGCGGCCTCCGGCTTCATGTAGAGCTGGCCCGAGCCGCCTTCGACCTTGGGCAGCTTGCCCAGCGCCAGGTCGATGGCCGTATCGGCCTCGTCGGGCCGCCCGCCGGCGCTCTGGATCAGCGCGCGCGACAGCCCGTCCTTTTCCTCGAGCAGAACCTTCAGCAGGTGCTCCGGCGCGAACTGCTGGTGGCCGCGGGCCAGGGCCAGGCTCTGCGCCGACTGGATCGCCTGTTTGGCGCGGTCGGAATAGACGTCGATGTTCATCAGGTCCCCTTGGATAGGCGAATTGACCCAGCGGCCGCCTCATCAAGCACGGTCCGGGCCACTGTCGATGTAGTGTGGCGGAAAGGCCACACAACCCCGAACAGCCACAGATTGCCGGCCGCGCCCCTGCAAGCCGCGGCTGCGGCCCCTATTTGCGGCGAGGGGGCGCCTGATTTGTGTCGACAGGAGCCGCAAAATGAAACTCATCCGTATCCTTGCTTCATCCGGCGTGGCGGCCCTGGCGACGGCCTCGGCGGCCCACGCCGCCGGCTTCTATCTGCAGGAACAGTCCGTACGCGGCACGGGCCGCGCCTATTCCGGCGAGGTCGCCGACCAGGGCGTCGAGTCCCTGTGGTGGAACCCCGCGGCCATCGCCCGCTCGCCCCGCGAAGGCTATGTGGGCGCGAACGGCATCTTCGTCTCGGGCAAGGTGGCCGACCGCGGCTCGACCGTCACCTATCCCGGCGGCGCCACCGCCCCGGTGAGCGGCCAGCCCTCCGCCTACAATCCGATCCAGGCGGGCGTGGCGCCCAACTTCGCCATCGCCACGCCGGTGGGCGACCGCTTCGCCATCGGCGTCTCCGTGGCGGCGCCCTTCAACTTCACCACAAAGTACCCGCGGACCGCCTGGACGAGATATGACGCCCTCTTGTCGCGGCTGAACACGGCCGACCTGCAGCTCACCGGCGCCATGCGGGTCACCGACTGGCTGGACATCGGCGTCGGCGCCGACGCCCAGCACACCGAAGCCAAGCTCTCGCAGGCGTCTCCCAACCTGTCGCCCCTCCTGCCGGATGGCGTCTCGCAGCTCTCCGGCCGCGGCTGGAACTACGGCTGGACCGCCGGCGCCCAGGCGCATCTGGACAGGCTCACCTTCGGCGGGAGCTACCGCTCCGCCATGGACCACGACCTCAACGGGCGGATCTTCGTGGGCGGCCTGTTGGGCCCGCTCGCCGCCGGCAATGTGGACGCCTCCGGCTCGGCCAGCTTCACGACGCCGTGGATCGCCACCCTGGGCGCGCGGTGGCAGGTCACCGACCGGCTGACGCTGGACGCCCAGGCCCAGCGCTTCGGCTGGAGCGAGTTCGACGCCATCCGCGTCAGCACCGCGGCCGGCACCCAGGCCATCGCCCAGAACTATCGCGACACGACCTCCGGCGGCGTCGGCGCCGACTTCGCGGTCAATCCGAAGCTCACCCTTCGCGCCGGCGTGCAGTACGACCCGACGCCCACGCCCAGCAGCCTGCGCACCGCCCGGGTGCCGGACGGCAACCGCTGGCTGTTCGGCCTCGGCGCCACCGGCCAAGCGACCCGGAACCTGAAGATCGACGTGGCGGCGGCCTACATCGACTTCCAGGACAGCACCGTGAACCACGACACGACCTTCTACGCCGGCACGCCGGCGGCCACGACGACCCAGCTCCGCGGATCGGTGAAGGGCGAGGGCTATGTGCTCTCGGTGGGCTTGAGGTCGGGGTTCTAGGACAACTCAGGTCGGCGGATCATCAAGCCCTTTCCTGAAGCAAAGACTTCGGGGGAGGAGCGATCAGTTGAGCTCGGTCTTCTTGCGCGGTTCGGGCGGCATGGGGGCGATGGGCACGCCGTCCTCGACCAGGTCGCGGACCTCCTGGGAGGTCGCCTGGCCATAGATGCCGCGGTCCTCCGAGCGACCCTCGTGGATGGCGCGGGCCTCGGTGGCGAAAGCGTCGCCGACGTCGTCGAAATTCTCTTCCACGTGGCGGCGGATGCGGCTCATGGCCTCCATCATCACGGCCTGGTTCTGGGCCGGCGGCAGGTCCTGCGAGCGGGTCTTCGTGCCGGCCACCGCGGGGGCCATGATCGCCTTGCGCACCGCCTTGGAGCCGCAGGCTGGGCATTCCAGCAGGCCGCGCGCCTGCTGGTCGTCGAAGTCGGCCGAGGCGCCGAACCAGCCCTCGAACTCATGCTCATGCTCGCAGATGAGGGCGTAGCGGATCATGCGAGGGCCCGCGGCTCGGCGAAGGGCCGGGCGTTGACCAGGTTGGGGATCGCCGCGCGGGCCTTGGCGGCGGCGGCGAGGTCCAGGTCGGCGATCAGCACGCCGGGCTCGTCGTGGTCGAGTTGCGCAATCACCTCGCCCCAGGGGGCCACCACCAGGGAATGGCCCCAGGTGCCGCGGCCGTCCTCGTGCCGGCCGCCCTGGGCCGGCGCCAGGACGAAGGCGCCGGTCTCGATGGCTCGAGCCCGCATCAGCACCTCCCAGTGCGCCGCGCCGGTAGGCCGGGTGAAGGCGGCGGGGATGGTCATCACCTCCGCGCCCGCCAGCGCCAGAGCGCGGTAGAGGGCCGGGAAGCGCAGGTCGTAGCAGACCGTCATGCCGAGCTTCAGCTCACCCGCCCGGGCGGTGACGGCCCGGTCGCCGGGCTCGTAGGTGGCGGACTCCCGCGCGGTCTCGCCGGTGGGCAGGTCGACGTCGAACATGTGCAGCTTGTCGTAGGTGGCCACGATCGCGCCCTCGGGCGAGATCAGGGCCGAGCGGTTGGCGGCCTTGCCGTCCTCACGTTTCACCAGGGCCGAGCCCAACAGGATCCAGACGCCAAGCTCCTGGGCCGCGGCGCGCAGGCCTGAGACGACGACGTCTTCCTCCAGGCCCACCAGCATGGGCAGCAGGGCCTCGCGGTCCTTCTGCAGGACGTTGGTCCCTTCCGGCGTGGCGATGAACCTCGCGCCGGCCGCGGCGGCCTCACGCACCATCGGCAGCACATGCGCCAGGGCGGCGGCCTGCGTGGCCGGCGTGCGGGTCTGGATCAGGGCGATCTTCATGGGGTGAGGATATAGCAAAATCTTCCTTTCCCACTCGTGGGAAAGGGGGACCACGGCCGGAAGAGGGCGTGGTGGAAAGGGAAAGCCGCAAGCTCGGCGCTCCGTCCCTCACCCTCACCACCATTCCCTCTACGGGAAACGATCCCCTCTCCCGCTGCGCGGGAAAGGAGGTCAGGCCGCCCGCAACAGGGGGTCGAGTTTGCCGTCGCGGTCGAGGGCCATCATCTCGTCGCAGCCGCCGATGTGCCGGTCGCCGACGAAGATCTGCGGGAAGGTCGCCCGGCCGCCGGCGCGCTGCACCATCTCCTGGCGCTTGGCCGGATCGAAGGCGGCCTCGATCTCGGTGAACGCGACGCCCTTCTTTTCAAGCAGCATCACCGCGCGGACGCAGTAGGGGCAGTACGGCTTGGTGTAGATGGTGACCTGAGACATGACGCTCTTGCGGGACATGGGACTCTAACGACGTAACCGTCGCCGAAGCTTCATATAGCGAGTCCGGACATTTCTTTAACCCGGGCCACCACTGCGACATCCACCCGCACGGCGCCGGCGGCCTTCAGCGCCCGCGCGCAGCCCTCGGCGGTCGAGCCGGTGGTCATGACGTCGTCGATCAGCAGGATCCGCCGGCCCCGCACCTGATGGGCGCGGCGGTCGGGGACCTCGAAGGCGCCGGCGACGTTGCGTTTGCGCCCGGTCCCGGACTTGCCGCCCTGCGTCTCCGTCGCTCGGCGGCGGATGAGGGCGTCGGGCAGGTAGGCGAGGCCGGTCATCCGCGCCAGCGGCCGGGCGATCTCGGCGGCCTGGTTGTAGCGGCGGCTGAGCAGGCGCGAGGGGTGCAGCGGGACCGGGGCTATGGCGTCGGCCTCGTCGATCAGCGGCCGGGCGGCGCGCGAGAGCCAGCGGGCGAACAGCGGCGCCAGGTCCGTGCGGTCGGCGTGCTTCAGCTTCAGGATCGGCTCGCGGGAGGTCTCGTCGTAGAGGCAGGCGGCGCGGGCGGCGTCGAAGGCCCGCGGCTTGGCGAGGCACGCGGCGCACCGCGAGCCGATGTCGAACTCGAAGGGCGCGCCGCAACCGTCGCACACCGGGCCGTCGACGAACTGGATCCGGCTCCAGGCCGCCGCCGAGAGGCCACCGGCCAGGGCGGCCCCGCCGTCGATGGCCTGCGGCGGGAAGATCAGGTCGAGCGCCCCACGCAGGGCGCCGCGCACGCGCGGCCCCGGTTTCAATCGCAACAGGAAGAGGCCATCTTCCGCGCTCATGTCCGCCCCCCTGCTCTTCGACCGCACCCTGCACAGGAAGCGCCTGGACCGCGCCGCGAGCGGCTTTGCGGCGGCCGATTTCCTGCAACGCCGGGCCGCCCTCGACCTGGTCGAGCGCCTGGAGGCGATCATGCGGGACTTCCCCGTGGCCGTCGACCTCTCGGCGCGCCGGGGCGCGCTGCGCGAAGCCCTGGCCGACAGCCCGGCGGCGCAGCGCGTCGGGGTGCTGATCGAGGCGGACCTGTCGGCGGCCATGCTGGCCGGCCGCGACGGCCCCCGCCTGGTGGCCGACGAGGAGCGCCTGCCCTTCGCCGCGGGCAGCCTGGACCTGGTGGTCTCGACGCTCGGCCTGCACTGGACCAACGACGTGGTGGGCGCCCTGATCCAGATCCGCCGCGCGTTGAAGCCCGACGGCCTGTTCCTCGGCGCCTTTCTGGGCGGATCGACGCTCACCGAACTGCGCCAGGCCCTGACCGACGCCGAGGGCGAGATCCTGGGCGGGGCCGGCAGCCGCGTCTCGCCTTTCGCCGACAGCCGCGACGCGGCGGGCCTCCTGCAACGGGCGGGATTCGCCCTGCCCGTCGCCGACGTGGACCGGGTGAACGTCAGCTACGAGCACCCCCTGAGGCTGCTCGCCGACCTGCGGGCCATGGGCGAGACCAATGTGCTGGCGGATCGCCATCCGCACGCGCTCACCCGCACCCTGCTGGCCCGCGCCGGCGAGATCTACGCCGAGCGGTTCGCGGGGCCGGACGGGCGGGTCGCGGCGACCTTCGAGATCGTCACCCTGACCGGCTGGGCGCCGCACGAGAGCCAGCCGCAGCCGCTCCAGCCGGGCTCGGCCAAGATGCGCCTGGCCGATGCGCTCGGGACCGTCGAGCACCCCCTGCCGCGGGGCGAATAGGCCGCCGCGAACGCCTTGCGCGGTAACCGCTCGGTAAGCCTCTGTCGCGACAACTGGCCACGGCGGCGCTTGCTGGGTCCTCACCTAGGGTAGCGCTTCGGGGGGCTCCTGGGTGTCGGGGGTCGACAGTGACGAAGTTCTTCAATTACGCCAGCGTGGCCGCGGCCGCCTGCGCCATGATCCTGGCCGGCTGCGCGACTCAGCCGGAGCCGCCGCGGATGGCCGGCCGTTCGCCGGCGCCGCCGCCCGCCACGCGCCACGATGCGCCCGAGCCCGCCGGCCTCGCCGTCCAGGCCAGCGCCTTCGAGGCCTTCGTGCGCCACGCCCGGCGGATCGACCCCGCCTTCTCCGGCCCGGCGGACGTCTCCCAGGCCCTGAAGACCGGGGCGGCGCACGAGCCGCACGAGCTGGAGGCCGGCATGATCGCCTATGCCGCCCTGGCCGCCCTGCAGGAGCCGCGCTTCGTGGCCGCCGTGCGCGCCGACCGCGGCGACCTCGCCCGCCGCATCGCCGCCGATCCCCAGGCCGCGCTCGTCCTGCCGGGGGCCGCCGAGGCCGAGGCCCGCGCCCGCGGGGCGCTCTACGCCGAGGGCGAGGCGCTCAGCGGCGAAGGCGAGAAGGTCAAGCACGCCGCCTACTCCGTCCAGCGCCAGGCCTGGGCCAAGGCCAAGGTCCCCGACGCGGCCGGCCGGCTGAGCCGGGTCAAGCGCCTGTCAACGGAAAGCTACCAGCCGTCGCGCGAGGACGCCGCCGAACTGCAGATGTCGCTGGCCGGCGCCGCACGACGCGGCGGCGGGGCGAGCCCCGTCGTGGCGCGCAGCGTGGCGCTGGCGGCGCTGACGGTGCTGGGCGACACCCGCGAGGCGCGGGGCCTGATGAGCGAGCCGCACACGGCGTCCTGCCTGCACATGGCCAAGCTCAACCTCTACCAGTGCCTGGCCAGCGCCGGTCCCCACTACGAGGACATCTACTGCCTGGGCCAGCACGCGATGATCGACCCGGGCCAGTGCGTGGTCGAGGCGACCGAGGCCCGCGGCGCGGCACCCCGGCAGGTGGCCATGAGCCGGGCGGCCTACAGGCGGTGACCGGCCGGCCGGAACAGCCCCGCCCGCGACCCGTTTGGAAGCCTCGCACAAGGAGACTTCCCATGACCCAGCAGCCGCCCTCTCGCCCCGCGCCGGACAAGCACCCCGGCATGATGGGTGACGGCACGGAGGAGCAGAACCTCAACCAGAAGGGCGACCCCGGCGCGCGGATCACCGAAGCCGAGGTGAAGGAGGCGTTCGGCGAGAAGGCGCCCGCGCCGCCCAAGCCGTAGGCTGGCTCAATTTGAGGTCAATATATTCAATAACTTATTGATATGGACCGCTCATCCCCTCAGATCAGGTCCCGCAGCCAGGCGACCAGCGGGGCGTCCGCGGGCGGCATGGGATAGTCGCCGAGCTTCGAGGGCTTCACCCAGGCGATCTGCGGGTGCTCGCGGGCCACGATCCGGCCTTCCCAGCGGCGCACCAGATAGAGCGGCATCAGCAGGTGGAAGCTCTCATAGGCGTGGCTGGCGAAGACGAAGGGCGCGAGACAGGCGTGGGTGACCTTGATCGCCAGCTCCTCCTCCAGCTCGCGGATCAGGCAGGCCTCCGGCGTCTCGCCCGCCTCGACCTTGCCGCCGGGGAATTCCCACAGGCCGGCGAGTTGCTTGCCCTGCGGCCGCTGGCAGATCAGCACCCGGCCGTCGGCGTCGATCAGGGCCGCGGCGGCCACCAGGAGGAGGGACTTTTCGCTCATCCCTGCTTCCTTCCCCGGCTGAGTCATAAAGGCAACAGCCCGCGGCCAATGCTCCGCCGTGGGTTGACTTCGCACCTGCGAAGGACGATGTGCGGCCTGCGTCACGAACTATGACGCTATCCGCGCTCCAGCCGCGTGGGGTCTCTCTTCGAGGCCCAGCCTGTCGAGCGCAGAGAATTCTCATAGATCGCCCATCACGCGGGGCGCTTCCCCAAAGACCCGCGACCTCCGCGCCCTGGATGCGATCCATCGGGCGCGCTTGGCGCATACGTGAAAGTCAGTTCTTGACCCAGTTTACCGATTTCGGCCTCGCCGCTCCGCTTCTCAAGGCGCTGGCCGGCGAAGGCTACACCACCCCGACCCCGATCCAGGCCCAGGCGATCCCCGGCGTCATGGCCGGCCGCGACCTGCAGGGCATCGCCCAGACGGGCACCGGCAAGACCGCCGCCTTCGCCCTGCCGATCCTCCACCGCCTTGCCGCCGACAAGCGCCAGCCCGAGCGCAAGGGCGCCCGCGTCCTGGTGCTGTCTCCCACCCGCGAACTCGCCAGCCAGATCGGCGAGAGCTTCCGCACCTACGGCAAGCACATGGGCGTCACCGTCGCGGTGATCTTCGGCGGCGTGAAGTACGGCGCCCAGCACAAGGCCATGGCCAACGGCGTCGACGTGCTGGTGGCCACGCCTGGCCGCCTGCTCGACCACCTGCAGGAAAAGACCATCACCCTTCGCGGCGTGGAGATCTTCGTCCTCGACGAGGCCGACCAGATGCTCGACCTGGGCTTCGTGCTGCCAATCCGCAAGATCGTGGCGCACATGCCCAAGCAGCGTCAGAACCTGTTCTTCTCGGCCACCATGCCCACCGAGATCGGCAAGCTCGCCAGCGAGCTGCTGAACGATCCCCTGCGCGTGTCGGTGACCCCGCAAGCGACCACCGTCGAGAAGGTGAACCAGCGCGTGCTGTTCGTGGAACAGGGGCGCAAGCGCGCCCTGCTTTCCGAGCTGTTCGATGATCAGGGCTTCAAGCGCGTCATCGTCTTCACCCGCACCAAGCGCGGCGCCGACCGCGTGGCCCGGGGCCTGGAGCAGGTGGGCGTCGAGGCCGCCTCGATCCACGGCGACAAGAGCCAGGGCCAGCGCGAACGCGCGCTCGCCGACTTCAAGGCCGGCAAGGTCCGCGCCCTGGTCGCCACCGACATCGCCGCACGCGGCATCGACATCGACGCGGTGACCCATGTGGTGCAGTACGAACTGCCCAACGTGCCGGAAAGCTACGTCCACCGGATCGGCCGCACGGCCCGCGCCGGCGCCGACGGCTCGGCCGTGGCCTTCTGCTCGGACGACGAGCGCACCCTGCTGCGCGACATCCAGAAGGTGACGCGCCAGACCATCCCGTCCTTCGACCGCCGCAACGACAAGCAGCTCGGCGCGGCCACCGCGGCCATGCCGGAACCGGCCGGCAAGCCTGACCGGGCCGATACCCGCGGTGCGGGCGGCGGCCGAGGCAACCACCAGCCGAAGCGCAACCGCAATCACGGCGGCGGCGGCAATAGCGGCCATCGTCACGAGGGCGCTCCGGCGCGCAGCGGGGGTCATGGCGGCGGCGGCGACAAGCCCGCCCAGCAACGCCCGGCCTTCAAGGGCCCGCAACGCGGCGGGGACAAGTCGTCCTCCGGCCGCACCGGCGTCTGGTCGAACCGCTAGGCCCTGTCCCGGCTGACGTGAACCACGTGAGCCGGGACCAAGCAGGGCCGTCGGCGACATCCGGCGCCCGTCTCGTCCGCTCAGGTCGATCCAACCTGACCGGGAAGGCCCAGCTAGTTCGCCGGGTCGTGCTGCTCGACGAAGGCCACCACGGCCTTCAGCATGGCCAGCCGCGTCGGCGCGTTGGAGAGCCAGTGATCCTCGCCGTCCATCAGGACGAAGTCCGCGGGCTTGCCCGCCGAGGCAAGCGCCTTCTGCATCGCGCGGCTCTGCTCGATCGGCACGACGCTGTCGTTCTCGCCGTGGATGAGCAGGATCGGCGCGTCCGCCCTGGCCGCCGCCTTCAGGGGTGAAACGGCGTCCATATCCGACGTCTGGGCTCCCGTGAGGCCGCGCCAGAAATCCTGGGCGCGCGTATCGCGGGCGTCGCCCCGCTCGCGCGTCCAGATCAGCATCCGACCCATGTCGCTCACGCCGGCGACGGAGACGGCGCAACGGTAGAGGCCGTGTTGCAGTGTGACGCCGGCCAGCGCCGCGTAGCCCCCGTAGCTGGCGCCCACGATACAGGCCCGCTTGGGATCGACGATCCCAGCCTGAGCCAGGGCCGCCAGGCCGTCGGAGATGTCGGTCTGCATCTTGCGGCCGTACTGGCCCTCGGCGGCGTGGCGAAAGGCTTCGCCGTAGCCGAGCGTGCCACGGTAGTTCGGCTGGAAGACCGCGTACCCTCGGGACGCCAGCGCCTGGGCCCACCAATCGAACCCGACGCGGTCGCCGACGACGATGGGCCCGCCGTGCGGCATCACCACGACCGGCAGGTTCTTGGCTTCTCGCCCCGGCGGCAGGGTCAGCACGCCCTCCATGCCCAGACCGTCGGCGGCCTTGTAGGCGAACATTCGCGTCGGGCCGACCTCGGCGGGAGGCAGGTCGGGGCGCACCTCGCCCAGCGGGATGGCGCTGCGCCCCACAGCGTCGACCAGCCAGTAGCGCCCCGCGTCATGCGGCCCTTCCGTCAGGAAGATCATCTGGGCGAAGTCGTGGGAAAAGGACACCAGCTCTGCCTTCTCCCCCGCGAAGGCGGCGCGCGAGTCGTCGATGCGTTTCTGCAGCATCGGATCGAGCAGCTTCGGGCCGGACAGGTTGCTCATCCCCACCAGCCTGTGGCTCTCACGGTCCACCAGCGCGCCCGCCGCGTTGTCGCCCGAGATGAGCACGACGCCCTCGCCGCCTCCGCCAAGGGGAATTTCGCGGCCCTCGATCGAATTCTCGGTGCGCTCGACCACGACCACCGTCCCGGGGGTCCGGCCGGGGCTGAGTAGGCTGAGCGCGTCGTCGCCGGTGCGCTGGAGCACGGGATGCTCCATGCCGGCGCCCGGATAGACCGTGTATTGGCGGCGGCCCGGATCATAGACGGAGTTCGCCAGCACCGCGCCATCGGCCCCGATCATCCAGTCGCGGCTGCGCTGCGCCGAGGTGGCGACCCTCTCGGCGCGGCCGGTGTCGAGATCGATGCGGTAGAGATCGGGATAGATCACCCCGCCGTCAGAGTGGGGCGCAACCGCCTCCCAGGTGACGCCGCCCACATAGGCGTACCATTTGCCGCCCACCTGTCGCACGCCATGGAAGCCCAGGACGGCGTCCACGTACTGGTTGCTCTTGGCGAAGATCATGTAGCTGGCGCGGGTCTTCACATTGAAGTCGATGATCCCTTCCATCTCGGTGGTGCGCAGGCCGATCACCGGGCGGGACACCGTCGCGGTTTCCGTGATCAGCACATGGTCTTCGCCGGCGAAGGTGACCGCGCGGATCTTCGCCGTTCCGAAGGCCACGCCACCCAGCATCTCGCCGTCGGATTTGCGCACCACGACCTTGCGGCCGTCCTTGTCAGCCACGACGACGGCGAAGCGTCCGCCCGAGGGCGAGAGGCTCGCGTCCTCGATGGCCGGCAGGCGTCCGTAGGCCTCCAGCGGCGGGAGCGCGGCGGCGGCGAGCGAAGGTAGGGCCCCGGCCAGGGCTGCGGCGACAGCAAGCCAGATACGCAAGACGTAACCCCCCGGATACAACTTCGCTGGGGGAACCTAGCCCGAGGACGCCCAGATCCTCAACTCTTGAGTGTGACCCCGCACGGCCAACTACTTCCCGTCCACCGAGAACGCCATCAGGAGGTTGCGCCCGCCGGGGCCCATCATCACGCCCGGATAGCCGGAATGCTGGAACAGCATTCCGTTCACGATCACCGGGCCGGTGGCGTCGAGCGCCCCACCCCTGGCGGCCTTGACGCCGTTGACGGTGTCGTAGCTGGCGTCGGCGGTGTCGAAGTCCCAGACGATCTTGCCGGTCCGGGCGTCGTAGGCCCGCAGGTGGCCGTCGAGGGCGCCGGAGAAGGCGATCCCCGGGATGGCGCTCACCGGCGCGGACTGGGACAGGACGCAGCGCTTGCCGGCGGGACAGGGCAGCTCCGGCGTCGGCGTCTTCCAGAGCACCGCGCCGGTCGCCAGGTTCACGGCGTTGAGCCCCGGCGTCCCGCGGCTGCCGTCGGCGATGGCCACGTACGCCGTCGCGCGGTCGGCGGCCATGCCCCATTCCACGCCGCCCGCCGCGCCGCCGCGGCCCAGCTTGACCTGCCACAGGGTCTTGCCGCCGTGGTCGGGGTCGAGGCCATAGACCACGCCCGACTTCTGGCCGGCGATCAGGATGTCGTGGCCGTTCGGCAAGGTGCGCAGCATGACCGAGGAGCCGAAGTCCACGTCCGGCCCCAACGGGCTCGGGCAGTTGATGGGCGCCTTCGGGCCGGGCGGGCAACCGACCATGAAGTTGTCCTTGGCGGTCACCTGGTTGCGCCACTTCACCTGGCCGGTCTTCAGGTCGATGGCCATGACCGCGTCGGCGCCGTCGGTGTCGACGTCGGTGTAGCTGTCGCCGGTGGCCGCGTAGAGCAGGCCCCGCTTCGGATCGATCGTCGGCGAGGACCAGATCGCCCCGCCCGCCGGCCCGGTCAGCGACCGGCCCTGGGCGACGCGGTAGGCCTTCGGCTCCTGGTCCACCGAGTAGGTCTTCCAGATCACCTTGCCGCTGTCGGCCGCCAGGGCCGCGACGGCGCCGCGGAAGCTGCAGCAGACATAGTCCGGATCGTTGGTGGCGATCTCCTCGCTGGACGACACGGGCACGTAGAGGACGCCGTCATGCAGCTTCGACGCCCCCGTCAGCATCGAGCGCGGGTGCTGCTCCAGCTTGGTCGACCAGATGAGCTTGCCGGTCATGGCGTCCAGCGCGAACTCGGTGGCCCGGTCGTCGCCCATGAACACGGCGAAGCCGCTGGGCGAGGCCGCCAGCCGCGCCACGACCGGCGCGGTTCGCACCCCGCCCTTGGCGTCGTAGCGCCAATAGGCGCAACCGGTGCGGGCGTTCAGCGAATAGACCTTGCCGGCATTGCTGCCGAGGAACAGGCGGTCGCCCACGACGCTGACCTGGGCGTTCTTCGATCCCACATAGGCGAAGGTCCACTTGACCTTCAGCCGCGGCACGTCGGCGGCGGCGAGGCCGGGCCTGGGCTGAAAGCGGGTGTTGGCCGCGTCCGGGCTCCAGCCGTTCCAGCCCTCGCCGCCGAGCTTGATGGGGTCGGCGTGGGCGCAAGGGTCGGGCTCGGGCCCCTCGGCCACCTTCGGCAGCGGGGCCTTGCCGGTGAGATAGACGGCCACGGCCTCGATGTCGGCGTCGCTCATTCCCGAAGCCATGGGTCGCATGACCCCGCGCGTCAGGGCGTCGATCACGGGATCTGGGCCCATGGCGCTGAGCGCGTCCTTGCGCGGCGCGCGATCGGAGCCGCCGTCGTGGCAAGAGGCGCAGCGGGCGGCGTAAAGGTCGTGCCCCTGGGTGCGGTCGCCCAGCACCAGCTTCGGGGGCGGCACGTCCTCGGCCAGGGCGAACCCGGCGCCAAGCGCCATCATCCCCGCCGCCGCCATGGCGACGACGCCAATCCAAGACCTCACGAGCGCCTCCCGACTTTTCTTGTTGCAGCAGCTATCCGGGCCGGACTCGTTGCGGTCAAGGCTGACGCCAGGACAGCGGTCTAAGACTTCTACTCAATGACGCTCATCCCTGCGAAAGCGGGGGATCAGCGGATTGCGGGATACGGCCTTCGGACACGGCGACCTTGGCGCTAGCTCCGATAGTCGCCGTTGATCTCGACGTAGCGTTTGGTGAGGTCGCAGGTCCACATGCTGGCGGCGCCGCGGCCCACGCCCACATCGACGCTGACCTCCAGCTCCTTCTTCTTCATGTAGGCGCTCATCTTGGCCTCGTCGTAGGTGGGTGAGACCAGGCCGTCCTGGGCGGCCACCAGGGGGCCGAACTTCACGCTCATGGAATCGCGGTCCACCGGCTCGTCGGCGCGGCCCACGGCCATGACGATGCGGCCCCAGTTGGCGTCTTCGCCGGCGAAGGCGGTCTTGACCAGCGGGCTTTCGCAGATGGTGCGGGCGATCTTCCTGGCCGAGGCGTGGCTTTCGGCGCCCGTTACCGTCACCTTGATGAACTTGGTGGCGCCCTCGCCGTCGCGGACCAACTGGTGGGCCAGGTCCAACAACACCTGCTCCAGCTTGTCGCGGAAGTCGGCCAGCCGCCGGTCGCCGGCGCGGCTGATCTTCGGGGCCCCGGACTTGCCGGTGGCGAACAGCAGGAGCGTGTCGTTGGTCGAGCGGTCGCCGTCCACCGTCACCGCGTTGAAGGTGTTGCGGGTGTAGAGACTGCAGAGGTTCTGCAGCGCGGCGGGCGAGATCGCCGCGTCGGTGACGACGAAGGCCAGCATGGTGGCCATGTCCGGCGCGATCATGCCGGAGCCCTTGCAGATGCCGCTGATCTTGACCTTCACCCCGTCGATCTCGGCCACCGCGTGGGCGCCCTTCGGGAAGGTGTCGGTGGTCATGATCGCGCGGGCGGCGCCCGTCCAGCCGTTCTCGGCCAGGCGGTGCTCGATGTCGGGCAGTCGGTGGGCGATCTTGGTGTCGTCGAGCAACACGCCGATCACGCCGGTGGAGGCCACCATGACGTCGCGCTGGCGGCAGTCGAAGCGCTTGCCCGCCGCCGAGCAGACCCGGCGTACGGCGTCCGCGCCCGGGCGGCCGGTGAAGGAGTTGGCGCAGCCGGCGTTGACCACCAGGGCGCGCACGCCCTCGCCCTTGGTCATCTCGAGGTGCCGCTTGCACCAGTCGACCGGCGCCGAGCCCACCCCGTGGCGGGTGAAGACCCCGGCGCAGCTCGCGCCGTCGGGGAAGCTCATCACCAGCAGGTCGTCGCGCTCGTGCTTGTAGAAGCCGGCCCGGGCGGTCGCCATCTGCACGCCGGCGATGGGCGGCATCTTCGGGAACTTCACCGCCAGCGGGGAGACCGGCAGGGCGGCTTTGGCGGCCTTGGCGGCCGGCGCCTTGGGGGCCGGCGTGGAGAACTGCTGCGCCTGTTTGGCGGCCTGTTTGAAGGCGCGCTCGAGGCTGTGGCCGACGGCCTCCACGGGCCGCGAGGCGGCCTCCAGGGCCTTGGCGGCCTTCGAAACGGGGGTGGGTTTCTTGGTCATTTCTTGGCCCCCTTGGCCAGCGGCGGCGCGACGGGCGGGACGACGGCGGGCGACACGGCGGACTTCGGCGCATCGGCCGGCGGGACGACCTGGTTGGGCGTGTCGGTCTTGACCATCACCTGGACCTTCGCGCGGCCGCGCAGCTTCTCCAAGAGGTCGCGGATCTGATCGTAGGTCAGGAAGCGCACGATCTGCGGCCGCGCGGCCTCGAGCGTGATCGGCTGCTCCACGCGGCGGTCCTCGACCTTCACCAGGGCGAAGCCGCCCTCGACGGCGAAGGGCCCGACGATCTGTCCGGGCTTGGCCGCCTTCAGAGCCGCGTCATAGGCCTCGGGCATGACGTCGATGGTGAAATAGCCCAGGTCCCCGCCGTTGAACCGCGTCGCCGCGTCGGTCGACTTCTCCATGGCCAGCGCCTCGAACGAGGCGCCGGCGGCCAACAGCTTTCGCACCGCCTCGGCCTCGGCGGCGTTGGGCAGCACGATCTGGCGGGCGTGGATCTCCTCCGAGCGCTTGGCGAGCTTGAGCTGCTCCTGGTAGAGGCCGCGTACGGCGTTGTCGTTGACGGCGTCGGAGACCACGCTTTCCACCAGCATGTCGCCCAGCACCCGGTCGCGGGCCGCGGCCATGCGGCGCTGGGCCACCGGGTCCTTGTCGAGCTTGCGGCGCACCGCCTCGCCGGCCAGCAGCCGCTGGTCGACCACCTCGTCCAGCACCCGGCGGAACAGGTCGGAGGAGACCTCCAGCGGCTCGCCCTCGCCGAGCAGGCCCTGGGCCACCGCCTCGCGCTTGACGTCGGAGGACCAGACCGTCTGGCCGTCGACCTTGGCCACGGCCTGGTCGCCGCGCTCGGGCGCATGCTCGGCGCCGCCGCCCTTGCCGCAGGCCGACAGGCTCAGCGCCAGGACCAGCGCCAGCCCAATCCCGGCGGCGGTGCGGTAGGCGCGGTCGGCGGCCATGCGGATCCCCCTCGAAAATGGACGGCTGGCGCGCCTTGAAGACGCCGCCCGTCCCTAGCCATTTACATCCCGGGATGCAAAGGTTGCCCCGACCCCGCGCGCCCCCGGACCCCAGGCGGCGCCAAGCGGCCAATATTTTGGGAGGATCATTTAAAATGCGCGAAGCCGTCATTGTGTCCTACGCCCGCACCGGCCTGGCCAAGTCCGCCCGCGGCGGATTCAACATCACCCCCACCGTTTCGATCGCCGCCCACTCGGTGAAGCACGCGGTCGCCAAGGCGGGCATCGAAGGCGCCGCCGTCGAGGACGTGTTCATGGGCAATGTGGCCCACGGCGGCGGCAACATGGCGCGCCAGGCGAGCCTGCTGGCCGGGCTGCCGATCACCACCTCCGGCGTGACGGTCAACCGCTTCTGCTCGTCGGGCCTGCAGACCATCGGCATGGCCGCCAACTTCGTGCGCAACGACGGCGCCGACGTGGTCGTGGCCGGGGGTGTGGAGACCATCTCCATGCCCAACATGGGCACGGGCAAGGACAACAACGATCCGCGCCTGACCGAGATGTATCCGGCGATCTTCATGCCGATGATCGACACCGCCGACATCGTGGCCGAGCGCTACAAGGTCAGCCGCGAGGCGCAGGACGAATATTCGCTGGAGAGCCAGCGCCGCATGGCCGCCGCCCAGCAGGCCAACAAGTTCGCCGACGAGATCGTCCCGATGAAGACCAAGATGAAGCTGGTCAACAAGGAGACGAAGGAAGAGACGATCGTCGACTACGAGGTCAACAAGGACGAGTGCAACCGGCCGGACACCTCCGCCGAGGGCCTGGCCAAGCTCGAGCCGGTCCGCGGGCCCGGCAAGTACATCACCGCCGGCAACGCCTCCCAGCTCTCCGACGGCTCGGCCGCCGTGGTGATCATGGAAGCCAAGGAGGCCCAGCGCCGCGGGCTGAACCCCATGGGCGTGTTCAAGGGCTGGGCCGTGGCCGGCTGCGAGCCCGACGAGATGGGCATCGGCCCCGTGTTCGCGATCCCGCGCCTGCTGGAGCGCCACGGCCTGAAGATCGACGACATCGACCTCTGGGAGCTGAACGAGGCCTTCGCCAGCCAGTGCCTCTACAGCCGCGACAAGCTGGGCATCGACCCGGAGAAGTACAACGTCAACGGCGGCTCCATCGCCATCGGCCACCCCTTCGGCATGACCGGCGCGCGCCTGGCCGGCCACGTCCTGCAGGAAGGCAAGCGCCGCGGGGCCAAGAACGTGGTGGTCTCGATGTGCATCGGCGGCGGCATGGGCGCCGCAGGACTTTTTGAGGTCTGCTGAGGCCCTCATCCCTCCTCTTTAGGGGAGGGACAGGCCGCGTGAGCGGCCAGGGTGGGGAAGTCGCGTTCAAGCTCGGACTTCGGAGCCCTGGCCCATAGACTCCCATCCGTCCGGGGTGGAGTTTATCCTCGCGCCCGCGTTCGCGGGCCCCGGGGGCCTCGTCCACCCTCCCCTAAAGAGGAGGGATCGGGTTCCTGCGTCGCGTTGACTTGGGCGGGGTCGCTGCTTAAGTCTCGCGCGCCCTTGAAAGAGCAAGTTTTCCCGGCAGGCGACGGGCTATGGCCGCGCCCACCGCATCAACCGGACCTTCCCCTTGAGCATCTTCCAGCAGTTCTTCGGCTCCTCCAACGACCGCAAGGTCAAGGCGATGACGGCGCGGGTCGCCAAGATCAACGCCCTGGAACCCGCGATGCAGGCGCTGTCGGACGCCGAGCTGCGGGCCAAGACCGCCGAGTTCCGCGACCGCCTGGCCAAGGGCGCGACCCTGGACACCCTGATGGAAGAGGCCTTCGCCGTGGTGCGCGAGGCCTCGCGCCGCACCCTGGGCCAGCGCCACTACGACGTGCAGCTCGTGGGCGGCATGGTGCTGCACCAGGGCGGCATCGCCGAGATGCGGACCGGTGAAGGCAAGACGCTGGTCGCCACCGCGCCGGTCTATCTGAACGCGCTCGCCTCCAAGGGCGTGCACCTGATCACCGTCAACGACTACCTGGCGCAACGCGACGCCGAATGGATGGGCCAAGTCTACCGCTTCCTGGGCATGGAGGTGGGCGTCATCGTCCACGGGCTCAGCCAGGGCCAGCGCCAGGCGGCCTACAACGCCGACATCACCTACGGCACCAACAACGAGTTCGGCTTCGACTACCTGCGCGACAACCTGGTCTACGAGGCGGGCGAGATGGTCCAGCGGGGCCACAACTTCGCGATCGTCGACGAGGTGGAC